>JGI20155J14468_10000370_pt1 | contig 37323 bp, 38 predicted proteins | sample COG_05_FD_14468 | JGI IMG/M metagenome (IMG submission 14468) | reverse complement strand
CATCATTGTTCACTTTCATCATCAATAGGTCATCCCAATGATTTATTTGTTTAGTGCCAGTTACGATATAACCACCTCCACTAAGCTTAAAAATATAATACCCTTGTTCATTTACAGAATTCCCATATTGAATACTTCTAACCCATTGCTCTATTCCATTTGAATTAATTCCTATTATACAAATATCACTATCAGAGGTATTAAGATTATTAATCTGCCCAAGCGCAATATACTTTGGCGTTTGCCCAGGAGATTCAATAACATATTGGCCATTATCGTTGGGACCTTCACCATAAAGATTTTCCCAAATTTTACCACCAAAAGCGTCAATCTTCACTACAAAAAAAGATGGTATCCTTCCACTTTTTCCAACGGCAATAAACTCACCATTTGATTCGACCACACTATTTCCATAATCATTTCCACTTGTTCCAAATGTACGCGCCCATTTAGTATCACTTTCGGAACATTCACCATTTTCATCAAAGAGACAGGTTTGACCTAAATCATCTGTCCTTATTACCCACATATCCATGTTTGAATCTGAATTGTAAGAGTTTGTCGAACCAGTAATAATATAGCCATCAGGGTTCGATGTGGTTTTGATATCTTTACCAAAATCACTCCCTTGACCACCATAGACTCGTGACCACACTTGTTGTCCCTCAAAATCGAGTTTTAAAACCCAGACATCTGAATTACCAGAGCCTAATGAATTTGTAGAACCAACAATGACATAGCCATCAATCACAGACTGCACTGCATACCCCCTATCATTTTGAGTTCCTCCAAAATTCTTTATAAACTTAAAAGGAAGATTAGCCTGAATCGAGGCTCCGACACTTACAAACCCCCAATGGTCTTCTACCTCAAGCTGGTAATATTTTGTCTGACTAGTTAAATCTAAATGAACCGAATGAGTAGTATCACTTTTTATATTATTAGTGATTATTAGTACTTTACTGGACATATCTTCATTATTGGAAGAATATAAATGATATTTTAAAAAATCATTATCGCTATTCATCGACCATTGAAAACGGAGTGACCCTCTATTATAGTTTGGAGGGTTTAAAATAGATAGTGAAGGAGCACTGTCTTTTACTCTGAACCCTTGACTAGTTTCGGAATAGCCATAAATGTCTGTTACTTTAACATAATACCACAATTCTTCAATAGGGTTAAAATCAGTAGTTGTAAAAAGAGTGTCTGTAACTTCTACAATTTTACCAATTTCACTTTTTTCAGAGCCTTCAACGGAGTTTGATGTGAGAATAGTATAATCATTAAAGTCGTTTTCGACAGATTTATTAAAACGAATGGACATCAGATTGAGGCTATATGATATATCAATAATTTCCACAGCGCTTGGAGACGAAAGCGTATTATCAACTGTTAAATTAAGTTGCAATGTATCGCTTGTGTTATTGCTAGCATCTTGCGCAATAACTGCTATAGTATAATTTCCATCATCAATGTTATTTGTATTCCAATTAAATAAATATGGCTCTACAGAGACTAAAGCACTATCTAAACTATCATTCACAAAGAACTGAACAAAATCAATTTCCTCGTTATCGGTGGCATTTGCCGAGATAGTGACAATTTCATTAACAACCGCTCCATTTTCAGGAAACGTAATAGATACTTCAGGTGCTGAGGTATCTCCTTTATTATCATTACAGGAACTAAAAAAAATGATTGATAAAAAAGTTAAAACATTGATAATATGTAAATATTGCATCATACAATATTACAAAAACGAGTTTTTAATATCTCTACCGTTTATTATTTTTTTGAAGTCCTGATAAATTATCATAAATAATAATAGCTGAATCTAATGGAAAAGTCTTAAGATATCCTTTCCCCCTTAAAATAGCCTCAACTTGAAGCGACAAACCAGACTGATAATAATCTATTAAATAATCAAGCCCCATAACCGTTCATAATGCCCTATAAGGTTTAAATCTGCAAGAATTCAAAAATCAGAATCAAAAACAATCTTCAAAATATTTTAGAATTATAAATGAAGCGCCTTTTATATTATTATTTATAATTTTAATTCTGGTTATAATGAAACCATTTTATTAATTAACGACCTCGATTTTTCCATTATATTATGAGTGTGTAAATATTCAAAACTTGAATTCCGACCAATCATATGAAGGTTATTAAACCTAGATAAGTATTTTTTTATTTCTTTAATTTTTAAAATGCTATCTATCGTAATAATAGGGTATGCGCTTTTCACCTTAACAAGTTTATAATCAATAATCTTTTCAGATTTTACTAAGTTTTTATTTTCTAAATAACTAAGAATTTTATGATAAACCACTTCTTTTGTTGAATCAATTTTTACATTTCTTTCTCCCATTGGGACCTCAATAACAATACATGTTTTTTCAATAGGAGACATTTTAGCACTCCTGTTTTTTGGCTCGTAAATTCTTGTAAAGGGGCATTCTAAATCTGGAAAATATATTGAAGCATTTCGCGAAAATGATTTTAGGTCTAAGTATAAAACACAGATCATCAATTCTCGGTATTTTATGAATTTTAGTTTATCTAAAACATGTTTTGGAGGAGCAGGAATTAAAGACCTTACTAGCTCATCAATTGGAGCAGTGTAGACTAAATTACTTATAAAATTATTTTCACCGTTGTTATCGGTAATCGATAAAATCTTATTATTATCATGATATACGTTACAAACTTTTTTATTTAAAAAAATATTTTCTGGGCCAATTTTAGCTCCTAAAGATTTGAATATTTCGCCAAAACCCTGCTCAGGATAATAAAAGGCACCCTCTAGATGATCAGAATTAGTTTTTTTTATCAAAAATAAATCCTTAATTAGTGACCTTAGATTTAGAACCTTTAGTCTACCGCCTGATATTGTTGGATCAAGGTTATCAGCGTCCTCTCCCCACAATTTTTCAGTATATGATATTAAAAACATTTTTGAAATAGTTTTACCATAACTCTGATAAGCAAGTTGTTTAAAGGATTCTGGAAGAGGTCTTTTTCTTAATCTAGTTAGAATATTTTCATATATTATTTTAACTAATGAACTCAAATCTAGATTATATACTAAATCTGATATTGATATTGGAAAATTAAAGAACTTACCTCTATAATAAATTTTACTAGGCGATGTTACACGCTTTAATTTATTTCCAAGCAATAGTTTTATCTCACTAGTAACATACTCACTCTTATCATGCAGCCTATGCGCGCCTGTGTCATACTTAAATTCTCCGTCAATTATTGTTTTACAGTTACCACCAATTGTGCTTGATGCTTCGTGGATCTTTGCTTGGATACCTACTTTCTTTGCAAAATAGCCGACACTTAATCCGGCCGGGCCACCACCAACAATATCTATATTATTTTGATTTTTCATTTGGAAAATTATTTTATCATCTTAAATGTTGTTATTTTTGACCACATTTGGTTCATATATGGATTATGGTAAAAGACAGTATCTCTATTAAAACTTGAATTTTTATCATTAAAAAGGTGTCTATAGTCACCAACCATTAAGACTTTTTTCCTGCCCGAACTATCAAATAGGACTTTTTTAATGTCCTCATCATTTTCTACATTTATAAAATCAGCTTTTATTTGGTGGCTCTTAAAGTAAAAATTCATTAAAGGAATACTAATTATCGTATCAAAACCATTATCGGCAGATATATAATCTTTCAATTTTTTAACAGCAGTAAAGTTTACATGTTGATTAATTAAATTAGCGTTATGAAATAATAATATGGCAAAATATGTATAAACAATTCCAGAAAATAGTTTGCCCCTGTATTTTTCCTGTCCCTCAATAAGCAAAATACATACAAAAAGTATTATTGGGAGTACATGCCTACTTTTGTAAACAACGTTCTGAAATAATAATATCCATACGAAATAGATACCCATACATATAATTATTGGCTTTATTTTATTTTCAGACATCCATTTTTTTGAAACATCTTTCAAACTAATTATAAATTGAATCAAAAGAATAGTCGATAGAAAAATAGAAGTCACACCCCTAGAAGACCAATAACCCCCAAAACCATCAGCCCATACAGATTTAATAAGCAGTATAAAGCGATCAAAGAGTCCTTGTTCTGTGAGTATAGTACCACCGAAGTCCATAAAATGGCCAGAGGTTTGCTTTTTAGCCATCATGATTAAGTCACTTGAACCAGTCAATAAAACCATTGGTACAAGCCAAATAAAGACACCAATTAAAAACGATTTAGTTAAACTTTGTTTACGGTTGCTTAAAACAAATATTTTCATCAAAGGAAAAATTATTAATGGTAAATATGATAGCCTCACGCCAGCAAGTAGACCCGAGATAAAAAATCCTTTTTCAAGGTGGCTCCCTTGAATTTTTGCATAAATTAGATAGTAAATAGCACTCACTGAAATCGCTAAGCCCATTAAATCAGGCATATATCTATTACTCATTAGCCAAAAAAGAGGATTGAGAAATATAATAAAAGCTATATACCTGCCTTCATAAGACTTAAGACTAGTGTTGAATATTCTTAGTAAGTAGTATATAATAAAAAAAATGGAACAACCGCCTACTATTGAGAAGGATAAACCCATATTACCGACAAATAGATAAAGAGTTTTAATTAAAAAGCAGAAAATAATATAGCCTGGAAAATGAGGCTGTAGTTTTGTTATGTCGTAATCTTTAATACTGAGAGCAAACCTTAGACTATCAATATCTTCAATATAATAAATACTAGTTAAAGCTCTTGAGAGTAAACAAATCAAAAATAAAAAGATTAATAAACTATTATTACGTTTAAACATTTGGAGCAGAACCTATACAAAAAAAAACAGGGAACCAAATATGGTTCCCTGTTCTCTTAACTATTATTTAACCTTTATCTACCAACCAGCTACATTAGCATCGGAAAAACCATAAGACGCTTTAAAGATAGCTCTAACTTCACCCACTAGAGAAGTATGATATGCTTGCATCGCATCAAAATTTCCGTTTGATGGATAAACAGGTGCTGTACCCATGACGGTCAAAATACGATCAAGGTTTGCATCCGTAATGACTTTGAAATCATTATAAAGAAGACCATTTGCATAACCTCTCATTTCACCCCAATGATTTTCATAATCAGCAGTTGCGTCAGAACCCGCTACGATAGCAGTATCAGCAGCAGCAATTAATCCAGCAATATCAGCTGCCACATCATTTACATAATGAATAGAAACAGCAGCAACTACTTTTTCCCAGTTATTCATCACAATATCTCTTTGAACTAAAATATCAGCAAGGTCAGCTTGGTTAGTAATAAGTGTCCTTCCTTCTAGATAAGCATCGAATATTTTTTTTGTGAAATCGTAGTTAACATCACAAGCGCTACATTCATCTCTTTTTGCAGCTGTGATCGCCCAGCCAACGTTGTATTCAGATTTAAAATCAATAGAGCCATCACTATTTGAATCATTGTATGGACTTGATTTTCTATCAACATCATCTGTATACCCAGTGTTGTAATCAACCGCAGCACCAAAGTAACCAAATGATTCATCCCAGTGATGTTCCATCGCTGTATAATTTGCATCGCCACTAGCTACTGAGTTGTCATCTGTTGGAATTTTACTCATATACTTTGAAGTTCCTTGCCAGTATGAAACAGCACCCCACAAAGTCTTTTGAGTAATTTGATCTAAACGAATCCCAGCATTATTACCAGTTGTTCTGGTTAAACCGTTCGCAACACTTTCTTGAACCCATCCATTAACCAAAGTACCAGCATTAGCTCCATATCCAGGTATTACATAGCTATCTACTGCTGTTAGCCTATCATTTAAATGACTCGACGAGATATCATGGTACTTTGCCTGTACGGTCGACATATCACCAGCAGATGATAGAATAGCTTGATTAGCATTGTCATTTGCCATCATACTAACTAACGTAGCCGGGTTACCAGAAGCAGCATCAGTACCTATCTGAGTTTTGATGTCATTGATCAGTAAGTTTCTTACTACTTGCCCAGAATAAGAGACGCTGTTTTCTCCGCTATTAAACCTACTCTCAAATGAGTATTCAGTCGGCGTATCAATCAATGCAGCTCCATCATCGTCATTATCGTCACTGGATTCACATCCAATGAAGACAAAAAGCAATAGTGATGAAAGAAACATTAAACTATTGTTTAGTTTCATTTTGTTTTCTCCTTTTATGTTATTGAGTCTTATTATCATTATTTATTAAAAAGATTATGCTATCAATTATTATTATAAGATTTTAGTCTATATTGGTCTAGAAAGTATATTCTAACCCAAGATTAATCTGTCTTCTTGGGCCTATGATTATTCCTGAACTTAGACCCGCTTCTTTCTGACCTGGATTAGAATGAAGCCTTGATCCAATATAACTTTCATCGGTAATATTTTTTCCGGATAAATATATTCTTAATTTTTCGCTGTGATGAAAATTAGCGCTTAAATTTATAGTAGCATACTCAGGAACGGACCCTTGAATACCGAGATTTTTAGTCTTTTCTATGTTTTCAAAATCTGTATAGACTTTACTTACATATTTAAAATCTACCCTAAGAGATAGTTTTTCACCAAAATCATTATAAATACCAGCCATTAAGGTATGAGAAGGCGCATATGGCAGCTCTTTTCCACTTATATCTATTTGATTCCCGACTGAACCAGCAACATTCGATATTATTTCGCCCTCTATAACTTCTGTTTTTAAAAAAGAATAAGAAACATCAACGCTTGGGAATAGTTTGTTTAAATCACTAAAGTTAAAGATGGTTTTTGTTTCTACACCCATCGTATNAGCCTTACCTAAATTTTTAAAAGCAGTTCCTCTTCCAGCGGCAACTAAATCTTCTATTGCAACATGATANCCTGAATATTCAAACTGTATAAATGAAATATTTCCTCTAATTCCAATTTCTTTATTCCAACTTTTTTCTGATTTAAGATCTAACCCACCATCTGAAACATTGTCCCCAAAATTTAATATCTTCAAAGCACCACTTGATGGCGGAGTAAAACCTCTATGGACACCTCCAAAAAAGTTAAAACCTTGAAGTTCGCTGATAAAACCAACCCCTGGTAAAATAGCAGATGTTGTTTTGTCTAAATAAGTTGAACCAGCAAGGCGATCAATCCTCTCCTGTTCAAAAACCTCAATGCGAACACCTGGTCGAACATCAAAAGAGCCAAACTCTATTGATTCGGTTAAGAAACCACTGAAAGCCATTGTCTCATAATGATGGCTTTGACCAACTATTGTTGGAGCCTCGTCTTCAGATGTAGCTGGTATAAAATAAATGCCGTCACGACTATTTGGACTATCGCCTTGTTTCTTATCATCGATAAAGCGCTCCCAATATATTCGAGCACCAATTTCCAAGGTGGATTTATTTTCAAAAAGCAAATGCTTTAAACGATATGACTGCTCGTAGCCAGCGACATAAAAAGTTCTAAGTATCCCAAAATTGTCTTGCCCGTTGCCTACTCTGACTAAATCATACGGATCGTAATAATTTGCTGCGCTTGGGCTTTCTGTGCCAAGATCAGACGCTAGTATGAAAACGTCATTTTCTCTCCACCACCGCCTATCAAAATAACTTGTAAAAGCAGTTGTATTTTTTGATAAAACTGAACTCAAGCGTTCTGATTGTATTAAATCGATAGAAGCTCTAAAAATCTTGAAGTTATCATTCTCTTTTGGATTGAATTTAGGATCGTTTTCAAATGACCATTCTGTTAATCCAGTGTAAGTAGCGTTTGAATTTTCATAATTGATATTTGATTTGAGATAAACATTCTTATTTAATGAAGGTAAATAATTAATTTTCAAGGTTGCATTAATTTGTTCAAATTCATTATTTTGCCTAAATCCATCTCCTTTCTTGTATAAAAGTTGCAATTCTGGTTTTAGTTTTTCATTTTTAGAACCACCAATTTCAGAAAAAATACTAGCAAAACCATTCTCTCCAGTAGTTATTTTGAAAGTACCTCCAAAATCATTTCTTGGTCTGCGAGTGAAATAATTTATTACTCCCCCCATAGTTTGAGGTCCAAAATTAATAGCACCACTGCCTTTGATCACTTCTAATCGGTCAATTCGTTCTGCCGGAGGGTTATAATACATGTTAGGGTAAACATATAACGCTGGCTGAATTGGCACTCCATCTTCTAAAATTAATACTCTTGAACTACGTCTTGGATTCAAACCTCTAATACCAATACTAATTCGAGAGTTTCCAATTCCATCATCGGAAAAGCCATTAATACCTGGTATGTGTTCTAACATTTCTTGCGTTCCTAAAGGATTAACAAGTTTTATTGTTTGCATACCCATAACAGTTGCAGCGCCAGGTAATTTCTGATAAGGTGCGGTTGCATCACTTATAATCTCTAAACGACTCATAGCAATTGGCTGAATTTCAAGAACAGCATCAATTTTGTAAGATTTGCCATACTCTATAGCGACATCTTCTCTGTAATCTTCAAAACCAATGAAACTTATACTAATCTTATATTTGCCATCTTCTATATCATCAATATTAAATTTTCCCTCTTTATCAGTGGTTACTCCATATTTTTGACTGTTATCACCCATAAGCTCAACATTTGCTCCTTGCAGAGGTATTCCTTGGCTGTTATTTATTACTGAGCCTTTAACACTATTTTGATCGTCGTCAGCAAATAAAAACGAAGAAAAAAGAAGGCCTAAATAAACAATCATGCTTTTGAGCAATATTTTATTCATCTATATTTTCTAAAATATTTCAGGGTTTTCTTCAAACTCATCTACTTCAGTATCATTCTCTAGCATTAAAAAGCCATAACTACCACCATCTGAACCCGTATCAGTTTGAGGCTCAAGGATTGCATCATCCTCACAACCAAGAAATAGAATTAAAAAAAGTGAAGTTGTCATAAAAAGGGAAGGAATCCTTAATACTGTTTTTATCATGCTGCTGCCTTTCTCCATGTAAAGCCAAGACCTAGAACAACGAGAACCCAGGCAATTACTTCGATCATGCTAGGATCACCATTGTAACCAAATAAGCCTTTCATTAAGCCCCCTACAGCTCCTTTATCATGCATGACAGGGTAAGTACCGTCTTCATTTTTTGGCGGGTTTAAATCCCAAATTCGAGAGGCCCACTTACTTGCTTTATTGACCACTGTTGCCCGATTATTTTTACTATCTTCGAAAGTAAATACTTTTATATCTCCATTTATTCTTGTCGCAATTATATTATTGTTATCTGTTTTAATTGCACCACCGTAATAAGGAATTATATTTGCAGACTCAAGCTCATGAACTCCATATGTGAACATACCAGCGGCAACAAACACCAAGACACCTGAGGTCACGTTAAAAAAAGTTTTCAAAGGAACTTTGCGACCTTGTATAAAAATCATAAATGACAATCCAATGCCGAGAGCAGCGCCAATGAGCGACAAAACAATATTTAAACCACCTTCTTTTATAATGATTCCATATAAAAAGAGAATTGTTTCTATACCTTCTCTAAAAACCGAAATAAAAGATAAAGCAAAAATACTATACCCGACCTTATCGCTCGATAACGCATTATCCGCTTTTTCTTTAAGATCACCTGCTATATTCCTGTTTTTTGCCATCCAGACAATCATTGACCCTAAGATAGCAGCTGCAATTATCATTACAACCCCTTCAAATAATTTCGCTGACTTCCCTTCAAATCCATTCGCAAATATTTGAAAGAGGAATGAGCCAATTATACTAGCAACTAATGCGGCTGCAACACCCTGCCATAATCGAATAATAGCATCAGACTGATTTGTTTTTTTTAAATAAGTATAAAGGATACCTACTATAAGAGAGCCCTCTAGAACTTCCCTAAATACAATTATTAATTCTGCCATTTTATTTTTTTCTGTTTCTAGCAATTAGGCCCAGACTCTGAGTTGGAACATGCTCTTGGAGTGTAGACTTATAATTCAAAGAGAGGTCAGGCCTAAATCGCTAAGTTTGTTTGTATTTCTATATAATGTTATCTTTATTGAGACTTAATCTCATTAAACTTAACCACAATCATTTAACTAATGCAAAAAAAATATTAAAAAAAAGCCCGTTAGAAACGAGCTTTTAAATTAGAAGAATGAAATTCTTATTTTGTATATGAGTGTTTTATTTGATAAATATTATCTTTATGCTCAATAATCATCGCAGTTATCCTATTTCGAACATTCTGTGGGGTATTATCCGCAAATTTTTTATACCCTTCAGACCATGCTTTTTCAAAAGAAGCAAGATCTTTTGCCTTATAATAACCAACAATATTCCATTCATCTCCCCAGCTATGGCTCAACGAGCCAACTTCATTCAGTTTGCCTTCGTCGACTAATTTATCAAAAACTGGATTCCAATGCTTCTCCATTAAATCTTGATATTCTTTCATTTTACTAAAAACAACTTTGTTTTGAGAAATAACCATTATTTGAGCTGAAAGAAAAACATTATATATCAAAAACACTGAACTAATTTTTATAATAAAACGCATCGGATCTCCTTTATTTATTGATTATCTATTTTATTTGGCACTTTCTTACTTTTAAGTTTTTGAGCTATAGAAGGCTACACCTGTTAAAACTAACATTATAATAACGGCAGGAATAGGAGGATGGACTTCTGGGTTTATGACATGCAGCAGTACGCTAGCTAGGTTTATAATGTATGCTACACCAATCGCGAAAAGAAGCTTTTTTGCAGATTTATTTTCCATATCTCTGCAAAGTAATGCAACAAATCCAAAGGCAATCATAAAAGATGCCACTGCTTCATGCATGTATGTGCCTACTGTTATAGATGTGGCATTTATCAAATGTTGACTAAAAGCGCCACCACTTACAATACCCTCNGCGCCAACATAAATGGCAATACCCATCAACACATTTATCGCACCAATAATTGTTAAAACTAATTGAGGACTCATACAAACTCCTTGTAGTTTTAACTAAAATTAATAATATATTTTACAATTCCAAATAAATTGTTTTAAAAGATAATATTAACAATATATGTGCATTTATTAAATTTTAACTAAAGTGATACTTTAGGCTTATTGGCACTATCTAAGAAATCGAAAACTTTATATTGCAAGCTATTTTCATCAAAATACAAGTAACAAATATTTGAATCTGATGTGTCATTTTTTAATTTTAGAATTATTCTAATTGCTTTACCCTTTTTATTTATTTTTTGAATTATTATCTTTCCATTTTTAATGTCGAGAACTTCTCCTGGACTAAATGATTTTTTTTCCAAAACAAAATATGAACTTTCTTCGCAAGCATTTAAAATAATGCCCTCTTTTGAATGATGAATAGCAGTTGGCTTAATACCATTATTATGTGCAATAAAAACTGGATTTACAATTCTTCGATTAGAACTTGTTTTTAAATTCATAAAAGGTTCCAAGTCTAATGTTAAAGTTGGCGCATGATTAATTTTTGATGGGAAGTTTAAAATCACATACGTATTAAGACTATGGTTCTCTGTCAATTCATTTTCAAGTTCATTTACAAGCAGCTTATTAATTAGTGTGTTATCTACCCAAACTTTATAATTATTGATACTTCCAAAAAATAGAGTTGATGCATAAAATATTAAAACTAAAAAGATGATTTTTGACTTCCGGTAAGATCTGTAAATGATTGTACCCACAAATATTGCAAAAAAACATGATGGCAGGTACAGAGTCCCTGTTTTTAAAGAACTACTAGTATAAAGAATTGATATAAGAAATAGCATAAACAACATGATGTATTTATAATATTTTTTATTATTTGAATAAATGAAAAAAAGCGACTTAATAAAAAATGGGATTATTAATACTATCAAATAATATTTCCTTTCAAAAAGTATAGTTTCAAACCAATTATAACTAAAAGGAAAAAGTATTGCCAAACCACTATTTATTGGACTGGTTAAAAATTGAAATAACTCACTAAAATTATAATTATTAATTATTGAAAATCGATTTTGGTTACATATGATGATCAAAAAAGATAAAAAGATCAAAACAGTTAAAATATTACCTGTAAGTAGTTTCAATAAAATCCTACGACTTCTACCTTTTTCTACTAATTCATTTTTTTTCCAAACAACCAACCAATACTGAGCAAAGGGTAAAGTAATACTTGCATCTTTAGATAATAAGGAGAAAAAGAAAAGAAGTTGGGATAATATCAAAAAAATTAACTGCTCTTTAGCAAAGTATCGGAATAATGTTATCAATGATAATAAATAAAAACTACATGCAACTAGCTCGGTCCTACTATAAACCCAAAATGTAGAATTGGTCATAATAGGGTGGATAATAAATATTACTGCGCAGATAAATGATAATTCTCTACGCTTTAGCAATGCAAATGAAAACTGATAAAAAAGAATGACATTAAAAATATGAAAAGAGACATTAGTTAAATGAAACCAAAATGGATTTATTCCCCATATTGAAGATTCAATTAAAGTAATTGAATCTAGGATAGGCTTAAATGAATAACTTTTATTATAAAGATCGTTCGGGGACAACCAAATATTTTTAAGGTTTTCTAAAAATCCATAATTATTGTAAAAAACGGCAAACCTTACATCATCGGGGATGAAAAATATTGTTAATGACGGTAGCAAATATAAAAAGCATAAAGTAAATAAAAGAGAATGCGGGTAATAAACAATTAAATATTTAACTTTTTGAAATTGAATCAACATAACAAATAAAAATTAATATGTATTAATTCAATAAAAGATTTATGATTTTGAGTTTTTCAATAAATGAATTAGTATTTACTTATGGAAAAAACAGAATTAAGAGATAATATAAAAATTAAAGAACCCTCAATACATGATTCTGCATTCATTGCCGAGGGGGCTAGAATAATTGGAGATGTGATATTGCATAAAGATTCCTCAATTTGGTATAACACTGTTGCAAGAGGTGATATTAACCAAATTATTGTTGGCGCAAGGTCAAACATTCAAGATAATTCAGTTATACATTTAGAGAATAATCAAGGTGTCATTATTGGTAAAGATGTAACTATTGGCCACAATGCTATCATACATGGATGTAATATTGAAGATGGTGCACTTATCGGAATGGGAGCCATAATTATGAACGGTGCAGTTATTGGTTCTGGAGCTGTTATCGGAGCAGGCGCTGTTGTAAAAGAGAATATGATTGTAAAACCATGCGAGCTTGTAGTAGGGGTTCCAGGAAAAGTTGTAAAAAAACTACCTGAAACAGTTTTAAATCAAAATATAGATTGGGCGAGCAAGTATGTAAAACTTGCTAAGATTCATAAAAAACATCAAAAATCAAAAGACTAGAAGCTATTTAAAGTTCTTTGACTTTACCACTATGCCATCAGAATTATATTCTTCCTCTGTGGTTAGTTTACCTCTTTTATTAAAATATTTCCATTTACCTATCTGTTTACCGTCTTTATACAACCCTTCATATTTAGTCTTACCATTCACATGATATCCCATCCATTTCCCATCTTCCTTATTATCTAGATAATCACCTTTATATTTTAAATTTCCTTTTTCATCCCATCCTGACCAAGAGCCTGATTTAGCACCATTAACAATATCGCCCTTTTCTTTACGCTCGCCATTTTTATGCATGCTAAAAGCAGGTCCATTATAAACTTTTAGATTGTAGAACCACATTGAACTGAAATCAGGTCTTGTTATATATCTACCACCTCGATCAAACAGCTTTTCATCCATATCAACGGGTGTCTTAGAACACCCAATAAAAACTAACATTGAAAAAATAAAAATTTTCTTCATAAATACTCCATAATCATAATAAATCTAATAAAGGTGGACAAAAATAAAAACTAAACAATATCTAGGCATAAGATATTTAAAAGATAAAAAGTTTATTTTAATAAAATCATCTTTTTTGTTTTTGAAAAAGTAGGTGACTCAAGTGAATATAGATAAATACCTCCACTTACGTTTTGTCCATAATTATTTTTACCGTCCCAATCCACAGTCCCTGGCCCAGCCTTAACATGCTGATGCAAAATATTTTTAATCAGATTACCATTCAAATCAAATATGGAAAGACTAACAAATTCACTTTTTTCGACTTGATAAGAGATAGTTGTAGAGGGATTAAATGGGTTTGGATAATTTTGACTCAAACTGTACCTATTTGGAAGTTCAATGATATCTAGTTCTAGTTGGTCTACTGCAAATGTTAAATACCGAATACTATCTGCGCCATTACTTCCAATCGTAGTAATGTCAATTCCATCCGATACATCTACAGTCCACGAAAGGTCATGATTGCCATTTGTTAAATTTAAATTTTCAATAATAGATTGATTAGTTAATTGAAGTATTCTTTCAGTCATTGATGTGTCAAAACAGACAACATTATCTGAAATAGAACACATCTCAAAGGAGTATGTTAATTCTTGACCATCTGTATCTACTGAGTTTGTCCAAATGAACATATTTGGATTATTAATATTTGATGAAGTAACTGAAATATTTATTCCATTTTCAGGAGCAATCATATCAAAACTCCCGGGTAAAGTATTCACAAGTTCTACAGAAACTACATTTGAAGAATCAGATAACCCATCTGCTGTTTGCGCTCTTACATAATAACTGTAAACGCCTGGGTTTCTCGGACCGAGCATCGAACTCTCTCTAGTTGTAGTGTTAAAATTAACATAATCTGGTTGAACAACATCCGCCACAACACCATTTTCAAATACAAAATAATTAGATATATCTCTTCCATTTAAATTAATTGGCTCCATCCATATATTATCTTTTATAGGTCCAATATCTATTTTAACATTTTCCATACTATAGTTATTCATAGAACTGTTAGATATCATGTTATCATTTGAATTTGACAATATTACTTCCCTTGTATCTTCCGAATTATTACCAGGTAAAAGGCTTACAGATAAAAGCCAATCAAAATTAAGAGAAGACCCATCTTGAGCAGAAAGATTAAGCGTAGACTCAAAACAACCGCCTACGGGACACCAAATGATAACATTACCCAGAGATTCATTGGCCGGTCCGATATCGGCACCAGCGGGAAAATTAACGTAATCATAAAGCCAGTAACCAAACCATAATGTTTTGGTACTATCTATTTCATATGTTGATGGTATTACATCATTTTCAATGGATTGTCCTGGCACATGATTTTTTAGTTGAATTGTATTCCATTCATTTTCAAAAGCAGTATTATCTGAAAAAGATACTTTTGGAGCGCTTAAAACTAGATTTGTCCGGCCAACAATATCAGGTATTATACCAGACGAATCGGTTTCAAAAACAAGCGGTTGAAAAGATGCAGAATCAGAATCTGCTGAGGGAACAAAAGCGATATCTTTTACAAGCATCCCATGGTAATCAGTTAGAAGAGAATCAGGAAATTTATGACAATAAAAAGCAGGAGTGCTACCGGCCCCTATTCCTCCAAAATATTGAAGGTTTGAATGGCTAATCCACTGTCGTCTAAAATTTTCGGGAGTTTCCCATGATAATTGAACCCCACCTATTGATGCAGCGTCTACCTGAAAATTTGTAGGTGTATTACCATCTTGTGAAAGTAATGAGTTAAAGAGTACAAAGGAACACACAAATAAATTATAAAAAAATTTCATAAACCTCTTCTCTTTCGTTTAGAACATTAATAACAATTATTACTGAAAAACATTCTTTATCATAAAAAAATGACAAAATACTAAAAAACCAAAAAATAATTTAATTTATTAATTTATCAAAAAACAATACCTCAATAGTTTTGTGTTCAAATTATCAAAGTGTTATTGAAGATTTTATACATTTATTACCGATGTATACGATCGGTTCAGTTTTACTTGCTTGTGTTTGAATTGATTCTGCATCACGTTTCATAGCTGAGGCAAGTGAATTAACAGGCAACCCTAGACAAGAATTATTGAAAAATTGTTGTAAGAATGAAGTCTTATCATAATATCTTATTAGCATTCCTGGTCTAAATATTGAAACATTATTAAAATTGTATTTTCTACTTAGTGTCTCTTCTTTCAAGCCTATCGTCTTTGTGTATAAGAGAGGATGAATCCAATCAACTGAAAAACCATCTGGATTAGCACCACTTGCAGATATAACTGACGCATTAGGTATTTCGGCTTTATTTGCTAACTCAGCAGACTTTAGAGATATACCATATTCGATATCGACAAATTGTTTAGCACCTCCAGCAATTTTTCTTGTTGTTCCAATACAATTAAAAAATGAATCATGTCCTTTCCAGTGATTAAATGTCTGATCGANTTTGTCGAAAGAGTTGATAATTACCTCATTCAGCTTTTTATGACTATTACCCTCAAAAACTGGTTTGCGGCTAACTGTCGTTATTTTTTCCCATTTATCACTTTCCAATAATAATTTAACAAGTTTTGACCCAGTAGCTCCAGTTGCTCCAACAATAATTCCTCTATTTTTTTTATTAGAAATATCACCTCTAGGGTGGCTGGTAAGTTTATTTTTATAAATTCTCATAATATATTCTATATCTCTCGTTATGCGTTCATCATTTCCAAGCATTTATTTTTATTATGCTTTCATTATTTTTTTAAGCATCTTAAAAATGGATTGTTCATATTTGTCAAAATTACCATCAGCTAAGTAGACTTCTTTCACTTCAGAAAGCAGCGCATCAATTTGTTTTTGGTTATATTTCTTTAAACTAACATATTGATTAATAATTGATGATCGTTGATGATCATTCAGATTATCAGATTCTGATTTAACCTTTTCAATTGTTTTTGCATCAAATTTTGATTCTATCAATTTTCTTTCATCAGCATTGTATTCAAAATTTGAGTCAGCCGCGTATAAACATAAATATGCTTTAAACTCTAATTCTGTCCAATTTTTATAATTGTTCATGAAGACTCCTTTTTTCATCTTAAACATTAAATGATAGTTTATAAAATTAGCATCCTATACTTTTACACAATAGATATAACAAATAGACTATTTATCAAGAATTTTTAATCAATTTGAGGTAACTATCTTTTTATAATCGGATATAACATAAAACAAGAAGTCTTAGAGACCATAATAGAGTTCTGGACCAATTTATTGAAATTAACCTATTTACAATTATTTCATTATAGCCACTAGTTAGACCTTGGTGCATTTTTGTGAAAAAAACTAAAGTTATTCCCCAGATAATTAACAATATAAATAATGAAGAAATAAATAAAAAGTTTGAACTAAATCCAAATTGGAGCATCATGATGCCCGTAATAAATTCAATTATCATCGCAGGAATGACGATAAGGGAAATTCGACTCATATGAAATTGTTGAAATTTTGGATAATCAGACTTTTGAATGAAATGAAACGAGGGATAATGCAAAAGCTGAATAACCCATATCACACCCACCATAATTGAAGTTGATAAAAAATGAATATCGATAAGGAAATTTAAATTAAACATAAATGACCCTAATGTTATGTTGATTGAATAGTAATTGTTCCCATAAATTGTACTATGGACATAAACGACTTAATTGAAGATAATCCTTCATTATTTAGATTAATTGCAATCATCGGCGGCTTACTGATAGGTTACATAATCTACTTATTTCAGATTTAGTATATTTTTTTTCCATCAAAATCTTTTATTTTTTCGTAAGATTTTCTTTCAGTTAGTTCCTTAATCTTCATCATACCAAAATATACCTCAGAATAGCTCATCGCTAAGGGAGAGATAGCGATCCTTATCTGGTTAGGTTTCCTGTAATCGACAATGACATTTTCATATTTACGTAAAGCGATACTAATGTTTCTAGCTTTATCATGCATAAGAGAGAGGTGACCTCCCCTTTTAGTTTTATCTCTTGGAGTCATTAGTCTAAAGCCTAAATTCTTTAGATATGTATCATATAGTTTAATCATGACTTCAGTACCTTCTTGAGCCTTTAGAACTACATTTTTCATTCCAGCTCTATTTATCATATCAATTGCTACGTTCACGCATCTTATTCCCAGTATCGAGGGACTTGCAATTTGAAAGCCTCGAATATCGGGGCTTTTGATAAAGTTAGGTCCCATTTCAAACTGGTCTTTCTGAGCAAACCATCCTTGAATTGGAACTTGGAGCTTTTCTTGAAGATTTTTTTTAACATATAAATACGCAGGCGACCCAGGGCCAGATGATAGATATTTATATGTACATCCCACGGCTAAATCAATTTCATTTTTTGAGAATTCAAGATGAACTGAGCCGGCAGCGTGACTAGCATCCCAAACAGTCAAAGCACCATATTCTCTTACTAATTCTGTAATTTCTTTCACAGGGTTAAGAGCACCAGACCTATACTGTAATACTTGAAAAGTTACTAGTGCGACATCTTCATTAAGATGAGGTTTTAATATAGTAGGCGTAATACGCTCATATTCATCAACGTCAGTTTTTTCATTATCAATAATAATAAGTTTTAAACCAAAATCTTTTGCGATACCTTCTAATATATATCTATCTGTTGGAAAATTAGCAGCATCAGTTATAATAGTTTTACGATTTGAAGCTGCTTTCACTACAGCTAAGCAAATTTGAAAAAAATTGACGGAAGTTGTATCACACACTAAAACCTCACCTGAATTCGCACCTAGAACATTTTCTGCTAATAAATCACCGCTAACTTGAGCTTCATTTATCCAGTTTTCCCAACCTTCAACTAATTGATTGCCCCACTCTTCTGTAATAAATGAATTTAAATCATGAATTGTTTTTTTTGGCAAACGCCCAAGAGAGTTTCCATCTAGGTATAAAAGATCTTTTTTTTGGAAATGAAACTCATTTCTGAAATTTGAAATTGGATCAGATTGATCTAGCTTTTTTATTTCGTTAAAACTTATGGACATATATTAAATTATTTGAAAATTTTAGTTAAATATAGTTTAATTCTTTATATGGTAAACATACAAATAAGAGGCAATTTGATTGAAGTAGTTTTAGAAAAACTTTCTTCAAGTGAAATATCTAAATTACAAAAAACTTCAGTACCTCAAATCAGTTTATTAAATGACATCGAGAAACAAAAAATCAATACTACTAAAAATATTTATCGAAATATTTTGCCAATTATAGATGAAAGTTTAGAATTACAAGTTTCATCTTTTGAAAATGATAATTATTATGATGATGGATACACATTTTTCAGATCTAATCTCGATGATATTGACCATCAAGATAAAGATATTACCATCCCATTTGGAAAGATCAATATTGAATATTTTTTAATAAAATTAAACTATGGTTATGGTGCTGGTTTTGAAACGGAGATAATCGACTTAGATTTTAAAAGCTTTGAAACAGACAAGCTGAATTTCAATTCAACTTTTCTCTTTGAAAAATACAACCAAGTGATGCACTCACTTAGCCTTAATTATTTAGCTTTAGAAGACTTGGGGCGAAGTAAATACGAAGTTTTGAAGAGAGAACTATTACTTGTGCATAATCACTCAAATTTAAAGAAATTAGATTTGAGCACTAAAATTTCAGATCAAGTAAAGATTGTGGATAACATAAGATATAATTGAACTACAACTTTAAATTAAAAGTCAGGCAGTTTAACAAAGCTGCCTGACTTTTTAACGAACGTTTGTACTATTTAGAGTTATCCATCGTTGCACCTACCCAGATAGCCAAACCAAATGCAGTTTTATTTACTAAATCTGCAACATTATATACGATATTTATCGTATCAAAATTCGGTTCACCGCCAGATAAATAACCTAGAAAATAACCAATAGGGTAAATTGCCCAACCAACTGTCACAATTAATCTCAAGGTATTAAAAGCAAATTGACCACCTGCATTTTTACTGTTCTCACTAAGCTTTGCAGCTTCCCCAGCAAAAATTTCATAGATAATGTATATCCAACCGGCCATTCCAATTACAAAGCCTATTGTGGCATTCATAATACCTGCTTCTCCAAGAAAACCAAAAATGAGCATGACTAATGAAGCACCCAATAGTCGCCAGAACAGAATACTTGATACTGCCGTAACAGCCGCAAGAATTAAATAAAATTCAACTATCTGAAGCGGCACAGTAATAAGCCAGTCTATATAACGAAAGACAGTAGTTACTTCGCCTTGCAGGTGAGCTTCTCTCATGTATAAATAATGCCAGAACGCTAAACCCGTTACTAATCCTGCAACGGTCATCGATGTCCTCCATTTTGCACTAACATCAGACCTCTCTACAAAGAAAAATACTGTAGATGCCAACATTATCGCAGTGGCTAACCAAAAAGTCATGCCAACGTAATCGTTTTCGGCTAACAAAGTTATTGAAGCTATCATTTTTACTCCTTTTTTCTTGTTTTGACGCTTAAGCTACTTAAACGCATCAGGTATTTAACGCATTAATACCCAATTAATTTCCTAAATTATTAAATGAGAATATAAATTGTCAATATAAAAATCTAAACCTTTGTTAAGATTTTTATATTGATAGTTAATAAAAAACAAGATTTATGAAACCATCTATTGTATTTTGATTGGTAATTTACGTGTAAGCCCATGATGAGATAATAATATCCAAATAATAATAATTTTAAATATGTTTTAAATTAAAAAATCAATTAAGAAAAGGAACTGATTCTTTTTTATGTGCAATAAATCAACTAAAACTATTCTACTCTCATCTTTTATCTTTCTTCATATTTTTATCATATCTTGTGATAATGATAGTACACAGAGCTCAAATATTATTCCTGAAGAAATAGATAGTTCAGTTGTGAAGTTGAATGGTTTGTTAACTGTGTCTGGAAATAAAATAGTAAATAAAAATAATAAGCCTGTGAGTTTCGCCGGCAATAGTTTTTTCTGGAGCAATGATAACTGGGGTGGAGAAAAATTTTACAACGCTTCTACTGTTAAGTGGCTCAAGAGAGATTGGAATACGAAAATTGTTCGAGCAGCAATGGGCGTTGAGGATTCAGGTGGTTATTTGGAGAATCAGCAGGCAAACAAGCTAAGAATAAGAACTATAGTTGAGTCGGCCATAGATGAAGGCATTTATGTTATAATTGATTGGCACTCACACCATGCTGAAAATCATATTGAAGAAGCAAAAATATTTTTTCAAGAAATGGCACAGGATTATGGAGAATATGAAAACATTATTTATGAAATTTATAATGAGCCTCTTGATGTTTCTTGGTCTGAAGTAGTTAAACCATATGCTCTAGAAGTCATAGAAGTAATTAGGTCTATCGATCCAGACAACTTAATTATTGTGGGGTCTCCAGAATGGTCGCAAAGAATAGACCTTGCAGCTCAAGATCCAATTACTACCTTCGCAAATATTGCTTACACGTTACATTTTTACACGGTATATCACCAAGATTGGCTTAGAGAAAGAGCAACAGCTGCTTTAGATAGCGGAATTGCGATATTTATTTCTGAATGGGGCTCTATAGGATATAGTATAATTGATTTAGAAGTAAATAAATGGATGAGTTGGTGCCATTTGAATAAAGTTAGCCATGTGAATTGGTCAGTAAATGATAAAGAAGAAGAATGGTCAATTGTTGTTCCAGGTGCGAGCGTTTTAGGTCAATGGCAAGAATCAGATTTAACGGCGGCAGGAAAGCTTGCAAAAAACATAATATCTAATTGGCCTGACTAAATTCTCTCCACCACTTTTTTGTTGTATTATGATTCGAACCGAGTTTAAGTACTTGCCCTATTTCAGGCAGAAGATATTTCTGCTGCAACTTTACCGCTTCTCTGGAAACAATTTCAGGTGGTTCAACCCAACTGTGTGAGGCCAATGTAAAGGCACCCCAGTGTATTGGAATTAAATATTCACTTTTTAAATCTTTTGCAGCTTTAATAGATTGTTCCGGAAACATATGTGAAAATTTCCAAGCCTTATTATATTGACCGCAATCTATTAAGGAGATATCAAAGGGACCATGGTTTAATCCTATCTCCTCAAAATGAGAACCATACCCACTATCTCCACTAAAATATATTTTTCCGAAAGGGCTTTTAATAGCCCAAGAGCTCCAAAGAGTACTATTCCTATTTAAAGGGCCTCTTCCAGAAAAATGTCTAGCAGGTAAACATACAAAATCAATTTCGTTATGTTTGTAAGATTCATCCCAATTAAGTTCTTTAATAGAGTTTTTATTTACACCCCATCCCTCTAGATGATTTCCGATGCCTAGTGGTACTATAAATAGACCAACTTTATCTTTGATTTTCTTTATAGTTGGATAATCTAAATGGTCATAGTGGTCATGTGAGTAAATAACAAAATCAATTTTTTCTAATTCATCAATATCAAAAGCTAATTGTGAGCTATAACGTTTTAACGATGGCAAAGGAACCGGAGCTGCATGATTACCGAGCATTGGATCGAGCAGGACAATGACACCATTGATATTAATAATAAAAGCGGAGTGACCTAACCAGACCAATTTTATTTCATTTGAATTGTTAGAAATAAATGAATTTATATCAAGGTCTAGGGGAATCAATTCTTTTATAGGCACTCTATTTATTTCTGTTTTAAAAAAATCCCAGAAACTCATTTCATCTGTAAAAAGAGCCGTTGCTTCTTTATTTTTAAATTCACCTTCATCGTAATTACTATAAGCGGAATAATATTCCTTTTCTAGTTTTTTTGGATTTGATCCAAACTGGGGACTGAGGTTTACAAATAGTAAAATTAGTGTAAACGGGACGGTAATTATATAAGACATAATTTTTAAAATTTTCATGTTTAGAATTAAAATGTTGGATTAATGCTGCTTATTTAGCGGCATTGAATTAGTCTAGAATATTTTGCCTATCTTTTTTGCCAAAAGTTATGCATGCATAAAGGAACAACATTCCACCAACCATTTGTAACATAACAGCAAGCCACTCAAGCTCTTCTGAAGAATATGTATCCAGGTAAAGGCCGAAACCTCCAATAATGGTAGAAACAATTAGAAATGAAGGCGCATCAAAACTAAAAATATTTTTTATTCTTAAAAGTCTTCGCCTTCGCCTTTTTATTTCTTTTGGCTTTTCATCTAACTGTGCAGTGTCAGTATCGTTTACGTAGACTTCCTTGATTTCAACCTTAGGCTTTTCAGCTTTATCCGTAAATTCTTCTTCAAAAAATTCCCCGCAAAAACGACATTTAATAGCCTCGATTTTAATATTTTCGGCGCAATATGGACACTTCTTCATGAGTTTAAGTTACAAAATAAATAATAAATAATAATCAAAACTAATCATACGAGGTCCCCAATAGTAACAATGAGGACATCGTTATTAGATAAAGTCTATTTTTTAAATTTCTCTAACGCCCATCCCATTGCGGCTCCAGAAATACCGTACATTATTCCAGTAATAAAAACATCAATCACTATGTAAGTCATATCACCCCATACATTAGGCATCAGGCCTGCCATTTGCATATTCATAAAGAACCATTTTGTTCCGCCAAACCATGCTCCAGTGATTGCTCCATTAATTACGCCCAAAACACCCATTTTATCATAAATGATAGCCATTACAAAAACATAAACAAGGCCTCCAATCATGGCAGGCGCCATATCAGGCGGGAATTGTACCACTCCAGGAAATTTCTCAGATAATAAGGTCATATGACCTTCATAGAACAATACAGTGGTTATGCCACCAATTATTCCCATTACGACAAAGCCGACTGCGCCAGTAATACCTATTTTTTTAATATCCATTTTTAGCTCCTTTTTTTTGTTAGTAAAACCACAATCCATTAATCTAATGTTAAAAAAGCTTGAATACAGCTTTATAAAAATTGTGCTTTTATTATTTTTCTTTCTTCATCTGACGCAAAAAGTTTATCCCATTCTGCTAACTTTTTAGACATTATTTTTTGAAAATAAAAAGGAGTAAAAATAGTCATATATAACATGGCTAAATATCCATAAGGCATCATAGGGGCCTTATGGTATGCATCCAACTCCCAAAACTTAAGATAGGGTTTTTCATGATGAGCAGAATGTCGAGTTACATTGTAGAGATAAATACTACTCATTACACTATTAGAATTCCACGAATGTCTTGGCATAACTTTTTCACCTGCCACTCTTATTAAGCCATAATGTTCAATATAATTAATAACCTCTAAAAGTGATTTCGCAGTAAAAGCGCATAATAGAAAAATGAATAATCCCTTTATTCCACCAATATAAAAGGCTAAAACCGCAATGAGGGCGCTCCTAGAATACCCTATCATTAATTTGTTTTGAAAACCGAAAATAAATAATGATTTATGCTTTAATCTCTCAATCTCGATCTTCCAAGCATCAATTTGTTCTTTAATGATAGCGGTAAACACAAATTTATACACATTCTCTCCGCGCTTTGCAGTTGCAGGGTCTTTAAGTAATCCCACATTTTTATGATGTCCATAAACGTGTTCTATCGCAAATGCACAATCCCAAGATAAAGATAAAAGCCAATTTCCAACAAATAAATCAAATTTTTCCTTAATCCGATGACTTAATTCATGTCCTGGAACTGTACCCATGATGCCGATAAATAAGCTTGTTAAGGCAATAAGTGCTATTTTATCAGAAAAATAAATGGACTCTCTCAAATGTAATAAGTCTATATTTAAAATATCTAGAAAAAATATTGAGTATACATTTTCATCAGAATTTCCAAGGATGAATACTACAGTCATCAAAAATAATATTAGTAATGGCAGATTCAAATAAATAGGGAGATTTAGGAACAAATTATATTTATAATTATGTTTTTTATCATCGCCTTTTAAAATCAAATCTCCAAATATTATAAATAAAGAGAAAGAAATGAAAAACACCAATGGAAAGAATTTTCCCAATGTGCATATGTACCCAGCGCTCAAAATTGTAATGGTAGAAATATAATATTTTAAATATTTCATAAAATGTTAGCTACCTTTTAAAAAACCTCTCGGCAAATCATACTTTTTATATAAATCATTCCCATATAATATAGTTTTATCATCAATGAGTTTCAATTCAGTTTTATATGATTTACCCTTGTATTCAGTTAATGTGTAGGGTTTTCCAAGCCACTTTTTATGAACTTTTCGCGAATATATTAAATTTTGTTTATCAGCCACTTTTATATATTCTTCTAACATTTGACCATCATTCGATGTATTGATTTTTAAATAAATTTGCCAATTTGTTCTATCCTTATACCACTTGCCATCCAGTTCGTTTTGACCCTTTATAAGACAAAACATTATCGTGAAAAGCATTGATAGATTTCTAAACATTGTAATGGAGAAAGTTGACTTTATAAAATTCAAAATTTTAATCATTTTTTTTAAACAAATAATAATCCAAACTGTATTTACCTGATCCCGAAATCATTATAACTAGACATATCAAAGCATAAATTAATGCTAATTCTGAAAAATCATCTTTTAATAAATGCTTTAGCGATGCTATTGCCATTGTAAAAAATAAGAAGAATGAAGAAAAACGAGTAACAAGGCCAAANGCTACTAACAAAGCCCCTATTGATTCAGATAAGGAAGCTAAGAAACCAAAAAATATGTGAAATGAATCTAGGCCTATTANATCGGTAAAGGCATGCCCCAACTTTTCCCACCTTGCTGTGCCAGCAGTTAGCTTATTGACTCCATGACCAAAAAACATTAATAAACCTGTCGTAACCCGAAGAATTAATAATGATATATCATTATTACCCGCTGCGCTTAGTACGATATTTAAATTTTTCTTAATTCTTTGGATATTTTTGCTCATTGATTTCTCTTTTATTTATTAATTGACTTTCCAGATACCGAATTTAAATAACCCTGTTAAAATTGATTTCAATTTTTTACAAATATTAAATTTTTTAAATACATTAAATAAAAAGTTAAATTTAATCTGATAATAATTTATAACTTCATTTAAGAAAGGTTAATAATATGTTAAAACCTAAAATGGTATTCACAGTACTAGCAGCTTGGTTTGCTTTTCATATTTTTATTTTCTGGGTATTAAACCCAACAGGTGTAGAAGCTATAGTTGAGAGCGAAAAGGGTCAGTTCATGGCTAGAGTGATGGGTTATATTGGTGGCACGCTTTCTATGATGATTTCATATACTTTTTTTATGCTTCGAGATATCGAGGGTAAAAAAGCAAAAAGAATACTGCTCGGCGTAGGAAGTATTATGGCAATAGCGGACGCTGTAATTATTGCATCAAATTTGTCTGCATACGAAAAATTTCCAACAGAGCCTATGATTGCAACGCCTCAACCAGCGGTTGCTTTATGGATTATTTTAACAGCTTATACACTCTATGTGGCAGTAATAACTAAAAAATAATAGCTTAAAAAATTATAATTAATTTTTAAGCTTAAATACTTGTAACGATACGAGTTTTTTATTTTCTTCTGAAAATTGCTGGCCAACTTCCTTGAATCCGAACTTTTTGTGAAAATTAATTGACTGCTGATTTAATGGCTTGATATTTACCTCGCATGCTAAATGACTTACTTTATTTATGTACTTTGACTTGATGTCATTATAAAAGTAACTACCAATTCCTTTATTTTGATTACTGTTTGAAACAACGATTCGATCAACGTAGATAAAAGAGTTGTAATGGTTATTAAACCATTGATAATTAATACTATTATAAAGTTTATTGGGAATTAATGCGATTAAAAAACCAACAGATTCGTCATCATATTTAATGATTTTAAAGTAATCTGATATATTTAAAAACTTTAAAAAAAGATTACTAGAAAGTATGCTCACAGCAGGCATATTATTTTGGTTTAACTTCAAAATAAAATCCATGTCGCTTTTGGTGGCACTCTCTATGCTATATTTATTCATATCAATAGAATAATTATTTTACTTCGAAATATAAATATATTATTACTTTCTTAAATCTATTACTATTTTTCATTATGATTATTTAATCGAAACCACATAACAAAACATATAAAATATAATATTGAAATTATTACCACTATAGGCAGTGTTAAATTTTTTGTTACATATAATAAAAGTAGTATAGATATTAAAACCAACTCAATATATATTAATTCTCTTTTAATGTTTGTTGTCCTTCTTTTTCATTTAATCTCATCAAATAACAATTAATGGCATCTGGGTCCTCAAATTTGATGAAACATTAAAAAATAAACACACTCAGATTAAAATCACATTTACAACTTAAGCAGTATTTTAGTAGCATATAAATAAGAGTATTCCATTAACGTAAATTAATTTTATAATCGATAAAAAATCTATGCTAAAAAAAACTTTCATTGTATATAATTTATAAAACATTCATTTACAATTTTAATATAAGAAAATCATTATATAATTATTTTTATTGAGGATATATGATAAAAATATCAAATAATTTATATGTTAACAAAAGTGATATTAAAGAAACTTTTGTAAGATCTTCTGGACCAGGCGGACAGCATGTAAATAAAGTTTCAACTCAAGTACAACTTCGTTTTAACGTAATTAAGTCCATACAAATCAGCAATAATATGCTTTCGCGATTGAAAAATATGGCAGGATCAAAATTAAAAGGAAACGGTGATTTAATTATTACTTCTAGTAAACACAAGTCACAAATACGTAACCGTAAAAATGCACATGATAAGTTAATTTATTTATTAAGAGAGGCATCTAAAAAGCCCAAAAACAGGAAGTCCACCTACCCCAAAAGAAGTAGTATTGAAAAAAGATTGAAGAATAAACGTGCTCATAGTTTAAAGAAGAAAGATCGTCGGAAAATTAATTCATCTGATACTTAGTCTATTTTTGCTTGATCTTTCATAATTCTTTTATTGAAGATAAAAATCTTATATGCACCTTTAGATTTAGTTCTAATTGGATGATCCATCCGCGTTCCATTTTTTTTCAGAAAGTATTTTACCTTTTTTAAATGTTACTTCTACTTTTTTCTGACCATTATCAAACCACATAGTACTTAGTCCATCGAGTTCCCCATCTTTGTTGTTCGTTTCTAATTGTTTATTTCCATTTTCATACCACGAAGTGCTTAGTCCATCTTTTTTATCGTTTTTAAGATATCCTTCCAATTCTTTTTGTCCGTTTTTATACCATGTGGTTCCTAAACCATTTAATCTTCCATTTTTAAAATTCATTTCTTCTTTCTTTTGTCCATTATCAAACCAATTTGTTAGTAATCCAACTGGTTTTCCATCCTTGAAAGTTCCTTCAAATTTTTTCTTTCCATTTTCATGCCACTCAGTATGTAACCCATCTTTTATTTTTTCATTCATATTTTAAAACCTGACCTCACGCATCAATATTATGTAGACACTCATGATAGACGGAGGTTGCGACACTATAAGTAAAATCTTTTATAAATGATTTGTTTTTCATATCCATTTTTTATTGCTCAAGTATGGCATTTTTCAGCCAACCGGGTGAGGCGGCTGCAATTAATTGTTTAGTGTATAACTCCTTTGGAGATTGTATTAANTCTTCGGAAATACCTTGCTCAATTTTTTTACCGTTTTGTAATACAATAATTCTATCAGCCAGGTATCTTGCTGAGGCTAAATCATGAGTTATGAATAATATCGCAACATTGTGCTCATTACGTAATTTAGCTAATATTCTAAGTATATCCATTCGTATGGAGACATCAAGCATCGAGGTTGGCTCATCGGCAATAACTAAGTCCGGCTTAACGCTTAACGCTCTAGCTATCGCAACTCTCTGACGCTCGCCACCAGACATTTCATGTGGAAATTTTTTCGCNAAGAGTTTCCCTGGGCTTAATTCAACAGATTCTAATAGTTTATAGATATATTTTTCTAATTTTCTTTTAGGAACAATATTATGTCTAATAATAGGCCTGGAAAGGTGATGGTATACATTGTGTATGTTATTCAAGGATCCAAATGGATCTTGAAATATCATTTGAACTTTTTTACGATAACCAAGAGATACATTTTTTGATCTATTTCTTTTTAAATCAGTCCCATTCAATAAAATTGAACCCGATGTTTGAGTTTCTAATCTCGTAATAAGTTGAGCTATTGTACTTTTACCGCTACCCGATTCACCGACTAGTCCAATAATTTCACCTTTAAATATTCTTAAAGAAAAATCTTTTACAGCATGAAGAGTTTTTTTATTAAAAAAGCCGCCAATTAAGTATTCTTTATTTATATTTTTCATTTCCAACATTGGTGCACCAGTTTTAATCGAAAGATTGGGTTCTGGGAAAAACTCTACTCCTCTTTTACCTGACGCAGATGGTATAGAAGAAATTAATTTTTTTGTATATTCTTTTTGGCCGCCTAGTTTAATTTTTTCTGTTATACCAACCTCAATAAGCTCACCCTCTTTCATGACACCTATTTTATCAGCGAACTCAAGTAGTAAGTTAAGGTCATGAGTAATAAATAAGATTGTGAAGTTGAGACTTTTTCTAAGTTCCAATATTTTGAGTAAAATTTCTCTTTCTATAATTACATCTAAAGCCGTTGTTGGTTCGTCCATAATAATTAATGGAGGTGTAAGAGCAAGGGCTATTGCTAAAACAACTCTCTGTCTCATACCACCAGACAATTCATGAGCGTAGCTTTCTAACCTATCATTATTTATATCAACAAGTTCTAATAACACCTTAGATTTTTCAACTGCTTCAAATTTTGACATTCCTTTATGTGTTATAAATACATCAATTATTTGTTCTTTGATTGTTAGAACAGGGTTCAAAGCATTAAGTGCACTCTGCATAACAATTGAAATTTGACTCCATCTTAATTTTCTTACTTCGCTTACAGATAATGAGAGGATATCTTTATTATCATATTTTATATAACCATTAGTTATGATTGCTGGTGGATTCAATGTCCTTATTATTGATTGTACAACAGTGCTTTTACCACAACCAGATTCACCCACAAGGCCAAATATCTCACCTTTTTTAATATCAAAAGAGACGTTTTTTACAGCATGAATAGGCTTTTTATTTGTGATGTATTTAACATCTAAATTTTTTATTGATATTAAATTTTTAGCCATTTTTTCTTACTACTGGTGTTACACCGTTGTTCAGTGTGTTATCAGGTAATTGTTTTTTCCAATTTCTCTCTGAAATTAAACGAGGGTTTGTTACTTCATCTATGCCAAAGTTTATAAGAGTAAGCGAAAAACTTATTAGCGCTATACTTAATCCAGTAGGAACAAATGTCCACCAAGATCCAGTTAGTAAAGCTAAGTCGTTAGATGCCCAGTATAAATTTGTACCCCATGAAACAGTACTAACATCACCAAGACCTAAAAACTCTAGTCCCACCTGGGCTCCAATTGCGTATATCGATGCTCCAATAAATGAAGAAGCTAACAATGATAGCATTCTAGGCATAATCTCTACAAATATAATTCGAGTATTACTCTCTCCGCTTATAATTGCAGCTAGTACAAAATCTCTTCCTTTCAAAGACATCATTTGAGATCGGATTACTCGAGCATTCCAAGCCCACCCAGTTAGAATTAAGACACCAGCAAGCGTTAAAGGGCCAGGTGGTAACCAACTAGCTAAAATTACCATTAAAGGCAAACCGGGCATTACTAAAAAAACATTAATAATTAGAGATAAAAAATCATCGATTTTACCTCCATAATATCCAGCTGCTCCGCCAATGAATGCTCCAACAAGAACAACAAAGAATCCTGTCGTAAATGCAACTAGAAGAGTTTGTCTTGCACCTGCGATTGTTTGAGATAGAACATCTTGTCCTTGACCATTTGTACCAAAAAAATGTTCCAGCGAAGGTGGCGAAAGAGGGGTACCTAAGAAAGCAGTAGGATCAAGAGTAAATAAAGGACCAAAAATTGATAGTCCAATAAGTGAGGAAACAAAGTAAATACCAAAAGAAGCTTTTTTGTTTTTTATGATTCCCCTACCCCATCGTTTAAGGATACTGTTCTTATTCATTTTATTTTCGTGTCCTTGGATCTAGAAATAAAATGGCTATATCCACAAACCAATTGGCAGCTAAAACTGCGAGCGTGATTGTCATGAATAGCCCTTGCATTAAAGGAAAGTCTTGGGATCTTACTGCTTGTAGAAGCAAATAACCTTGTCCTGGATAAGAAAAAATAATTTCAGTTAATAAGGCACCACTAAGCACAAACCCAAGCGCCATTCCAAATCCTGTAAAGTTTGGTAGGATTGCATTTCTGGCTGCATATTTTAACATTACAATCCAAGATGACAGGCCTTTTGCTCTAGCAAGAGTTATATAATCAGATCCTAACGTGGTAATCATCGTATTTCTCATAGAGAGCATCCACCCTCCAAGACTTACCAGAACCATTGTAGTTGCTGGTAGTATAGCATGATAAATGGAGCTAAAAATAAATGGGATATTCAGACCAACAGTAACATCATCACTATAGGCATGTCGAAGTGGGAACCACTCAAGTTTAAAGCCAAAAATATATAGCGATAACATTGCTAACCAAAAGTATGGAAAAGCACCAATAAAAGCCAAAAATGGAGGAAGAAAAGAGTCAAGTCGACCACCTCTTTTCCAAGAAATTATTGCACCCAGCAAAGTACCGATAATAAATGAAATAACAAGAGAGGTGCCCGCAAGAAATATTGTCCACAATAATCCGGTAGAAATAATATTAGCAACAGGCTCTGGAAAGTATGCAATAGAAACTCCTAAGTCCCCTTTAAACATGCTTTTGATATAAGAGAAATATTGTATAAGTAGCGGGCCATCTGTGAGACCAAAAGTTTCTCTAAGTGCAACCATTGCCTCTGGTGTTAATTTCCCTCTAAATCTTGCAAAGATAATTGCAGCTGGATCTCCAGGCATTAGTCTTGGTATAAAGAAATTAAGAGTAAGTGCTGCCCACGCTGCAATAGAATAAAAGCCAAGCCTTCTGGTAAGGTATCGTATAGAGTTACTCATCGTACCTTCACATTAACTAATACCATTAAATTTTCTAGCTGGGAGTTTGGTGACAAAGGCGCATAGGGGTTTTTTTTACTCGGGAAGTTAGTAAAATAAGTCGTATTGCATTCTCCCCATGACACCTCTGCAAATAGAGGTATAGCAGGAGCATAATCAATGAATATATTTTGCAGTTTATGTAAAATATCTTTAATCACATATTTGTCTGATGTTTTTTCAAATTGTAATAATAAAGAATCGACTTCAGCAGTTGAAAACCTATGCCAATTTGCGTCAGCATCTTTTCCTATGGGTTTTATATACCTAGATGACATCATGCCTCTATATAAAGGAAAAGGGTTTGTCCCCTTTTCTGCCCAACCTATAGCCATATCAAACTCACCTTTTTGCATTCTGCTCATCCAGGCGCCAAAGTCATATGTTTTCACTTTTGCTTTTATACCAACTTTTTTAAGATTCTGCGATATAACTTGGGCAGATCTAATCCAATCACTCCAACCGGAGACAACAATTATATCAAAGGATAATGGGTCCCCATTTTTATCTTCACGAAAACCATTTTTATTTTTATAATACCCCGCATCATCAAAAATCTGATTAGATAGTATTGGATTATATTTAACCCAGTTTTCTTTTGTTTCTATATCTTTTGGATGCCATTTTGCCATTTTACCGGATATACCAGTTACATGAGCAGGTTCCGTGTAGTTATACATACCTACTTTTACGACTAAACTTCTATCAATTGCATAGCTAATAGCTTTCCGAATTTTTGAATCTTTTAAAACTTTGTTCATTGTGTTTGTATAAAAAAATGTTGTGTGCCCCGTTTCGGAGAACCAGTACTTATGAAATTCTGGGTTTTTTTTTGCATAAACTCTATCAATTGCGGGGATAAATGCTCCGGCCCAATCTAAATCTCCACTAATTAGAGCAAGCGTGACTTGTTCATTGCTTGGAAATGCAGGGAACTTCAGTTTTTTCACTTCTGGTTTATTAGGTTGCCAATAGTTTGGATTCTTGCCAAGCTCCCAAACTTGATTGTCAAAACGTAGAATTTCAGTAAAAGGTCCTGTCCCAACAGGGTTTGGATTTGAAAAACGTATTGGATCTTTAATTTTTTCCCATATATGTTTAGCTACAATTGGTTGCCCAACGATTGCGTCAAAACCCGGAACATAAATTCGACTAAACTTGAACTCAACAGTTGTTTTATTTAATGCTTTTACGCTTTTTAAATAGCTCCAAGAGTCTCTAGTATCTAGGCCTTTATGTTTCTTTTTCAAGTTAAATGTAAAAGCAATATCTTCCGATGAAAAAGGGGTTTTATCTGACCACAACACATTTTCTCTAACGTACATTATTAACGTCTTATTATTATCTTCCCATTTATAGTCAGTGCAAAGCCAAGGTATATATTCACCCTGCATTGAATTATAAATAAAAAGAGGTTCATATATTCCACATGATGTAGGCCACCTAGCAGTTCCCGATGTTGAAAGTGGATTAAAGTTCCTAACCCAAGACGCGGTATTTTCTTGATAAATAGTAAGTGCCCGCTCCTCTTTTCGCTCTTTTTTTGTTTCGCATCCGATAGAAAAAATGGATAAGCTAATTAATATTATTTTTAGCATAAAAATCAAGCGTAAAGCTTATAAACCCGCATGTAATCAACAAGCATTTTTTGAGGAAAAACATTCTTGCTTGAAAGGCCGCCGGGCCAATAATTACCTATAGATTAGGTTTAATAGTAGAAAAAATTTGTGAAAAGGCTTAATAATTTGAAAAAACTGTAACAAAAATAAACAAAACCTCATAATGAGATAATGAGAATCCATTATAGTGTTTTTCTGTAAGTTTTATAGATGGAATTACAAAAATTTATCAAAAAAAACTTTGTAAAAAACAGTTTAATTGTCTTTTTGGGAACTATACTTAGCTATGGTATATCTTTTGTTTCTATTCCATTAATAACAAAATTTTACAGCCCAGATGTTTATGGCCTTTTTTCAGTATTTTTTGGACTAATTACCACACTTTCATCTATTTCTTTATTAAGATTAGATATCGGTTTAATTAGAGGCTCAATTGAAAATTCATCGGATTTAATTCAAAGTTCAAAATTTGTATTAAGAGTATTTACTTTTTTTGTAATGTTAGTAAGTCTTGGATTGGTTCTACTTGAGATTGTTNACATAACATATCTTTTTTGCTCACCAATAATATACTTCTTAGGATATTCATTGTTAATGGGTTCATGGTTTAACAAAAACANAAATTATAAAACCCTCACAGTAAATAATATTTTTAAAACTTCATCTAAATCTATATTAGAAATTACACTAGGGTTTTTGGGATTTATAAATTACGGTTTGTACTGCTCATTACTTTTAAGCTCTATTCTTTCTTATTTACACTTTAACAGAAAATTCATAAAAAATAAAACTCAAATAACTAGAAAAATATTGTATAATGTTTTTCAAAAGAATAAAAACTTAATTTCATTTAATGTTTCAAATGTACTTGTAGACTCTTTAAGAGGTTTTGTTTTCCTTTTATTGATAAGTCACTTTTTTGGTCTAGAAAAAACAGGGCTTTACGTATTTTCAACAAAGATTCTTTCAGTACCATTTAGTTTGATAAGTTTAAGTTTAGGAAAAGTTTTTTTTGAAACGATTAGTAATAATACCTCTTTAATTAAAACAACTACAAATAAATATTTTATAGGATTACTTTTAATCTCAATAACTATGAGCTTAATTTTAGTGTTCAGTTTAAACTCAATATTTAATTATTTTATTGATGAAAGTTATTTTGAATCTAAGAAGTTAGTGTTGAGTTTATTACCATGGGTTCTGTTGACATTCTTATCCCATCCTTTTTCATATGTACTTACAGTAAATAATAAAGAAAAAACATCATTTTTGTATTCTTTAACATATTCAATTATAAGTTTGTCAATTATATACTTTAATAAAAATGATTTTATTTCTTTTATAGAAAACTACAGTTTAGTTATGTCTTTATTTTTATTGACTTACATATTTTCAAATCTAATTTATATAAATGCACATGATCAAAAAAATTCTTAAAATATTGTATTTCAAATATTTTCGTGATAGTGATGAAGTTCAAATTATATGTTACAACGACCATATTGGAAAACATATTTTATTTGACAATTATTACGAAAAAGAAGAATTAATTTTAATTCAAAACTCTTTTTCAAAAGAGATTATAAACAGTTCTTTTATAGATATAGGTTCTAATGTTGGGAATCACACAATCTTCTTTAGAAATAATTTCAAGAAGATCTATAGTTTTGAACCACAAAGAACAACTTATAAAATATTAAAACTCAATACTGAACCCTATAGTCACATTAAAACATTTAATTATGGTATTGATACTGAGGAGAAAGAAATTACATTTTACATTCCTAATAACAATAATGGAATGGGTAGAAGTAGTATAATTAAAGGGGAAAACGTTAGAAAGGAAAAAGTGCTCTTAAAACCCATTGAAGATTTTTTAGTAAAAGATGTTGGTTTTATTAAAATTGACGTAGAGGGAAATGAATATCCAGTTTTAAAGTCATTAAAAAGAATACTAGACAAAGATAAACCGATAATTGGGTTTGAGTTAAATTATGATAATCCCAACAAGAATGAATTATTGGAATTTTTGTGTGAAAATAACTACAAAACTTTTCTAGTGAACAACAAAATTTTCAATAACCGTATTAAGAATTATCTAGATATTATAGGACGAAAAAATAAATTAATAAAGGTTGAGTTAGAAACCTTAAAAAACCTTAAATCACATATCACAATGGTAATTTCCATAAATAATAATTCAAAACATTATCTTAATTACGAGAATGAGTAAAAAAATACACATTTTAGTTATACCTTCTTGGTATCCCGATAACAAAGATGATTTCGAAGGAAGTTTTTTTAGAGAACAATCACTGGGTGCATTAAAACAAAAATGTGATGTTGGTATTATATTTCCTGATTTAAAAGACTTAAGAGGTTTTGAAAAAATCAGAATTTTTCCAAAGATTCATTATGAAAATGATGAAGGATTAAGAACATATAGAATGTTGTGGAATAATTGGTTCCCTAAAATGATATTTTTACAAATTCTGTTTTTCAAGTTACTTGGGTTAATTCTTTTTAAGAGGTATGTCAAAGAATTTGGGAAGCCAGATATTATTCATTGTCATTCAGTAATGATGGGAGGATGGTTAACAGAAAAAATTTCAGATAAACATCAAATACCATTTGTAATTACTGAACACAACAGTATGTTCTTCCGAGGACGTCATAAAAAATATTACACTAAAATATCTGAGATTTGTAATAAGTCTTCTTTATGTTTATCAGTTTCAAGTGACTATTGTAAAATACTAAAAAAAACAATCCCTGACTCACCAGATTGGATTCCTCACAATAATATAGTATCTCAGAAATTCTTATCAACTAATATTAAAAAGAAGGAAAAAGATCCTTTTGTTTTTCTTTCAATTTCAAGTTTATATAAACATAAAAACGTTCCTTTAATTTTAGAGTCATTTAAAATATTTAATGAGCATCATCCTAAATCAGAATTAAAAATAATAGGGGTTGGTTCAGCAGAAAGCACACTCAAAACATTAAAAGAAAAATTGAAAGTTAAAAACGTCTCTTTTCTAGGAAGAAAAACCCGAGACCAGATTGTTCATGAACTTAATAAATCTAATGTATTTGTATTGGGAACTAAATACGAGACTTTTGGAGTTGTGTTAATTGAATCTATATCAATGGGTGTACCTGTAATTGTAACTGATTGTGGTGGTTCAGAAGATATTATGAATAAAGAAGTAGGTAGAGTAACCAAACAAAATGATGTAGAAGATATGTATAAATCTATGATTGATGTACATAATAGATATGATGAGTTTATACCACAAAATCTTCGTGATTACTCAAACTCTAAGTTTTCGGAGAAAAAATTATCTACTAGATTAGTCAAACACTATGAAAACATACTGAATAATTAACACATCAATCTATCTCTTCAGATTAATAGGATTAGACATTTTTTTCTATTTTAGATGTTGTTTGAAGATATTTATTCACCTTTGAATTTTCCCACATAGATTCCCCAAAACCAGAAAGTAAAGCCAATAAACATAACAAGTTCTAATATGTCACCATTAGTTTGAGACAATATCTGATATAATTCTCTTATTGACATTAATAACGGTAATACCCAAAAAAAA
>JGI20155J14468_10000366_pt1 | contig 37511 bp, 33 predicted proteins | sample COG_05_FD_14468 | JGI IMG/M metagenome (IMG submission 14468) | reverse complement strand
GTTATTGCAGGCTTTACCATCGTTAATGATGTAAGTGTGCGTGATTGGCAAATGCGTTCACATACTTGGACTTTAGGTAAGTCTTTTGATACTCATGGACCCATTGGGCCTTGCATCGTTACGCCTGATGAAATTAGTGAACCACATAAACTTTGTATCAAAACCTGGGTGAATAAAGAACTACGACAGAATTTCAACACAGAGCATATGCTTTTTGATTGTTATTATTTAATTGAATACCTTACTAAAGTGATGACTCTGGAACCAGGAGATATCATTGCTACTGGTACTAGCAGTGGTGTGGGTGTAAAAATGGAACCTCGCGGTTATATGAAAGCGGGAGATGAAGTTAAAATAGAAATTGAAAAAATAGGTATTTTAAAAAACCCAATCATAGAAGAGCCGGAGTCATCTGGCTTTGTCGATTAGATTTTTTAGCTTTCTGTATACTCTCCTGAATTAATCTTTATTAATAGTGCCTGCATATAATCTAATCTATTTAGTGAATTATTCATCTCTAATAACGATTGCTTGGTAGTTATCTCAAACGGTAACAACTCGGCCAATCTATCGCTGATCCAAGCCGCGTTTTCAAACTGCTCAGGCACATCAATTAATGGTAATTTATAGCGCTTAGCTATCTGCTTAAGTAATTGAGAAAAGTTCTTATATGCATCTGGCAGAAGTCCATCATCTTCATCTAGTAAAGTGACATTTCCCATATATAAATTATTTTTTTGAACACAGTAGTTCTCTACCTCGAAACGTCGCTCACCGACCACTTTGATTCCAAGCAAGCCATCATCCATTTGATCCCAATCAATAATCTTCGCATATGTACCTAGCATGCAAAAATCAACTTCCTTAGTTATTTCTTTACTCTCATCTCTTAAACAAAGACCAAATCCTCTATCAGAACGTAAACATTCACTGACCATATCAATATATCGCGGTTCAAATAAACGTAGTTGCAATTCTCCTTGAGGGAATAAAACCGTATTAAGTGGGAATAGAGGGATTTTCATACTCAATTACAAAATCTCGATTAATTTTTTGTGGATCCCTTCAAAAGCTCCGTTACTCATGATGACAATATGATCTCCCTGCTGATGCTCCTGACGTATCACACTAATAATTTTTTCAATATCAGTAAACACTCGACAGCGAGTACCAAGATCATTCATATTATTTGCAATATCCCAATCCACACTATCAGCCTGAAAAATTAAGACTAGATCTGCATCTACAAAGGCGCTTGATAAAGTCTTTGCATGAACTCCCATACGCATTGTATTGGAGCGCGGTTCCATTATGGCAATCAGTCGACCTTCTCCTGCGTGCTGGCGCAACGCTCTGAGTGTTTTTTTGATGGCAGTGGGATGATGTGCAAAATCATCATAGACCTGAACTCCTTTAGCGTTGAAAATACATTCTAAACGACGTTTAACCGATTTGAATTTAGTTAATGCAGAGCATGCTTCCTCTATAGTGACGCCAATGTCATAAGCAGCAATAATGGCCGCTAATGCATTATATGCATTGTGTTCACCAATCAGAGACCAAGAAATCTTTCCTACGATTTTATCTTTTTTTAATATTGCAAAATTTCGATAATCATCATCAGCGTTAGTAAGTGACCACTCAGCACTTGAGTCCGAAAATTTCTCTAACGGTGTCCAGCATCCTAGCTCTAGTACTTTTGTGACTTCTAAATCATCTTGGGGAACGATAACCTTTGCTTGTTCTGGGATAATACGTAACAAATGATGGAATTCACGTCTGATAGCTGCAATATCGTGAAATATATCGGCATGATCAAACTCGATGTTATTTATAATTAAAGTTCTTGGGTGATAATGTACAAATTTAGACCGTTTATCATTAAATGCCGTATCGTACTCGTCCGCTTCAATAACAAAATAATTAGAATCTGTGTAACGTGCTGATAAATCGAAATTTTCAGCCACACCGCCTATTAAAAATCCAGGATTAAGACCGGCATATTCGAGGATCCAACTCAAAATTGTTGTCGTAGTTGTTTTTCCATGTGTTCCAGATACCGCTAAAACATGTTTATTATTCAATACTTCTCGATATAGCCATTCAGGTCCAGAAATATAGGGGAGACATCTATTTAATACACTCTCCAGTTCAGGGTTTCCTCTTGAGATCGTATTACCAATAATGACCAAATCTGGGGTTGGTTCAAGATGTTCTGGTCTATAACCATTCATGAGCTCAACACCCAAAGCTGTGAGTTGATCGCTCATTGGTGGATAGACGTTTTGATCAGAACCCGTGACCTGATGACCTAAAGATCGTGCTATTTGTGCCACGCCTCCCATGAATGTGCCACAAATCCCTAAGACATGAAGATTCATTAACTTACTTCCATAGGCATTATAGCTGAGGTAAAACTGAAGACGAGCCAGAGATAAAAAATAGCTAATATAATTCCTGAGAACATATTAAGACCTATCGCATGTCGTAAAATATGTCCCATTATGCAGATATTCCAACATGCTAATACTGTCAATGACAATAAGCCTAATACATTAACCTCCCCAGAGGCCATTGTATCTCCGTTACCGATGCCAATAAAAAAGTATAGCGGTATTGCTAAAATACTTATAATAATACCGGTACCAGCCAAAGCCGTAACCATCTGCACCCAACGCTCTGTTTTTCCTCTTATTTGTAATAATGCCAAAGAGAAAATAATTATCAAAGCGACTTCCAGAATACCTGCGAAAATAGCCTTTTCAATTGGCTGGGAAAATACCGTTAACTGAACCGACAACAAACCATACACAACTAAACAAATTGTTAGTAAATTCTTAGATGCAGGTATGTCTTGGGGCCCTTTATTTAAGCGACAGATTTCAAAAAAGGCTAAAAAGAGTACTCTACTAGCAGACAACATTTAATATTTTAAAGTCCCAAATTCGTTATGTGGATATAAACAGTCAATTTCATGACATGTTACCGTATCTCGGTAATACTTTACGACAATTCTTACAGTACAAATAGAAGTTCATTAGAGAACGACATGATTAGTTATACGAGGTCACGAAATGTTTCATAATCATTTTTTTTAATCAATTTTAATTTTTTGTCTCTGCATAATAAGTATGTTGCCGGTAAATTAATCCCATTAAACATATTAGCTTTGACTTGCATATAGGCGCCGATATTTTCAAACACAACACGACTACCTATCTCAATCTTTTTATCAAAATAGTAATCTCCAAATAAATCACCACTTAGACAACTACAACCCACCAAGCAATATTCATACTTGCCATGAACTGATGCAGTCATTACTTTAGGCTGATATTGATATTCAAATACTTCCGGCAAATGATTTATTGTAGTATCAAGAACTGCAATCATTTTATTTTTGCTTTTTATAAGATCAATAACGGTAGAGACTAAATAACCTGCTTCATCAGTAATTGCCCTACCTGGTTCGAGATAGACATCGACATTAAACTTATCTTGTAGCCATTTAATAGTAGTTTCTAATGGGGTTAGATTCATTTCGCCATTTAACAGATAACCTCCACCTAGATTAATCCATTTCAATTTTAGATTAAATTCTAAAAGACCTGTCATGACTTTTTCCACACTATGCTTTAATTCTTCATAATGTGTTGATTTACAATTATTATGTAGGTGCACCCCTTCTATACATTCCCAGTCCCATTCTTGTTTTAAATTTGCCATAGCAAGTTGTTCAAGTGTTATTCCTAATTTTGAATCTGGACGACAAGGATCGTATCTTTCATCATTAACAAACGATAATTCTGGATTAAGTCGAATACCAGGACTTGTACTCACATCTTTTTTGTTTGCAATAGTGTCCCAATGATTTATCGAGTTCAAAGTAACAAAATCGCATAACTCAATAATATTATCCCATTCATCATGTCGGTAACCCGGTGTTGTTATATGTATTGTTTGACTCTGTTCTAAAACTTCTGCTGCGAGTCGCGCTTCAAATAATGAACTACAGGAAAACCCTGACACATAAGGTTTAATAATCTCAAGCAGTCCAACCATATTTGCTGACTTGATAGAATATAAAGGCAAACAATCCGTTTTTTCTTTCAAATCAACAAGTTTATCAAGCGCGCTAATTATACTGACATGGTCATAGATATAAGCAGGAGTTAACAGGTCTGAGGTGTAGAAAATTGAATTTTTCATGCTATTGTTGTTCTTATGTATGAAATTAATTTACCTGAGGAAATATTATGTGCCTAAAACTTTGTTCTTATCTGGCTTTATTTTTATCTATATTGAGTCTAAATGTTTATGCGGAATATAAAACGTCTGGACAAATGACAAAGGAAGAATATCAAAAGGTGAGTGAATCGTCAGCAGAATATAATGAATGTTTAAATGAATTCGCTATGAGCCAGCTCCAGTCACAGTCAGATGTACGAGTTATCGCTGACCATTCGATGAAAAAATGTGCTGTTCATCTTGAGAACCTCTATGATCAGTTATTACTTGGAGGTTATCCGCCTGAAGCAATGAGGCGCTTTATAGGCAGTATTAGCAATAAGTCTGCAAATAAATTGCTATCTAACGTGATGCGTTATAAAGCTATGCAAGGTCAATAATAGCCCAAATTTAGTATCTTTTCTCATACTCTGGTGAGGTGATAAAAGGAGCAAAATACTTGATGGCTTGTTCATAGACACTGCGTTTAAAAGAAACGACTTCATTAATCGGGTCCCATAAATCAACCCATTTCCATTTATCGAACTCTGGTTCATCAGTGTATGTGAGGTTTACATAACTTTCATCAACAACAAGCTTTAGTAAATACCAGATCTGTTTCTGTCCGATACATAAAGGATAGGTGTTCTGGCGAATGAATCGTTTTGGCAACGAATATCTCAACCAATTATCTGTGAAGCCCATTATTTTAACATGTTCTTCATCTAAACCTGTTTCTTCTCTCAACTCACGGTACATAGCTAACTTATGTGATTCGTCTTTTTCGATGCCTCCCTGAGGAAATTGCCAAGCATCCATCCCCAGTCGACGTGCCCAAAAAACCCTACCGAGATCATTTGTCAGTATGATACCAACATTCGCCCTAAAACCTTCTGAATCAATCACTCGTCATTTACCACTATGAATGTTGTATTATTCTCCAATAATAGAACAAAACAAGCAAACTCTATGGATAAATTTGCCTTATTTATAATAACTTTTAGACTAACCCATATTTGCATCTTAATAAGATCGGACTCTATTATGAAACTTGCACTGTTTGATTTAGATAACACATTAATAGCCGGTGACAGCGATTGCTTGTGGGGAGAATTTCTAAGTGACCATGGGTATATTGATTCAGAAACTTACAAACTTAATCACGAAAAATACTATAAGGACTATTTAAATGGCGAACTTGATATCAATGCATTTCTTGAATTTCAACTAAAAGCTTTGGCTGACAATGATAAAACCTTGCTGGAAACTTGGCGCAAAAACTATATAGAAGAAAAAGTAAGACCTGTTTTTTTACCAAAAGCAAATGAATTAATTGAAGATCATCGACAAAAAGATCATGAACTAATCATCATTACTGCAACTAATCGATTTATCACTCAGCCTATCGCAGATGAATTTAATATTGATACATTAATTGCGTGTGAACCCGAATTACTAAATGGCCAATATACTGGTCGGGTCGTAGGTACACCCTCTTTCGCTAAAGGTAAGGTTACACGTTTCCACCAGTGGCTAGCAAAGTTAGACAAAATGCCTGAAGAAGTCTGGTTTTATAGTGATTCGCATAATGATATTCCGCTGTTATCAGTTGTCGACAATCCTATAGCTGTTGACCCAGATGAAAGATTGAGAGAAGTAGCCAGATCTAAAGGCTGGCCTGTCATTTCTTTAAGATAATAAAAGGTCACTCAGCAGCCTTATTTTCTAGACAGACAAATACTATTTCAGAGTATCCTTGCTACCGCATCTCTTTCTTCCTCCAATTCTTTTTGTGTGGCATCCATCATTAATTGACTAAATTCATCGATTTCAAGACCCTGAACGATTGAATAATCACCATTATTACAAGTCACAGGAAAAGAATAAACTAAACCTTCTGGAATACCATAACTACCATCACTTGGAACGCCCATACTGACCCAATTATCTTCAGCGGTACCTAGAACCCAATCGCGAATATGATCAACAGCACCATTGGCTGCTGATGCGGCACTAGATGCTCCTCTGGCATCAATAATTTCTGCTCCGCGTTTTGCAACACGAGGAATATATTGGCCTTTATACCAATCAAAATCGACCATATTTTTAGCTAATTTTCCTGCGACCGTTGCATTAGAAATATCAGGATATTGCGTCGTCGAATGATTACCCCAAATCGTCATCTTTTTAATATCACTTACTTGTGATTTCGTATTTACAGCTAATTGAGCTAGTGCACGGTTATGATCAAGACGAGTCATCGCAGTAAAGTTACGTGACTTTAAATCAGGCGCGCTTAATTTTGCTGTATGCGCATTTGTATTAGCTGGATTGCCAACAACTAATACTTTTACATCACGACTAGCATTTGCATTTAATGCCTGTCCTTGAACTTTAAAAATGCCACCATTTGCTTCTAGTAAGTCACTACGCTCCATACCCGGGCCACGCGGTTTAGCTCCCACTAACAAAGCATAATCGACTTCTTTAAATGCCGTATTAGCATCATCTGCCAAAACAAAGCCAGCTGAGAGGGGAAATGCACAGTCATCAATCTCCATCACCACCCCTTCTAAAGCCTTCATGGCAGGAGTAACTTCCAAAAGTTGCAAAATGACAGGTTGGTCCGGTCCGAGCATTTGCCCGGAAGCAATTCGGAACAACAATGAATAGCCAATTTGACCAGCAGCACCTGTGACTGCGACACGAACGGGGGGTTTCATTCTTTTAATTCTCCTTTGAATCTTTATTATTTAATTTGAATAGACTATTTGCGTTTATCTATAGATACATAATCGCGTCTTTCTTTACCCACATACAATTGTCGTGGACGGCCAATTTTAAAATCAGAGTCTTCCATCATTTCCAACCATTGTGCAATCCAACCTACAGATCGCGCCAAGGCAAACATAACCGTGTACATGGAAGTTGGAATTCCTAATGCCTTCAAAATTATGCCTGAATAAAAATCAACGTTTGGATAAAGCTTACGTCCGATGAAATATTCATCCTTTAAAGCAATCTCTTCAAGCGCCATCGCAATTTCAAATGTTGGTTGATCAACAGTATCTATTTCTTCTAGTAAATCATGACAAACCTGACGAATAATTGTCGCACGTGGGTCATGGTTTTTATAAACACGATGTCCAAAACCCATTAATTTAAAATTATCATTTTTATCTTTCGCACGAGCGATAAACTTTGGAATATTATCGGCAGTTCCAATTTCAGCCAACATTTTTAGAACGGCTTCGTTTGCACCTCCATGGGCACTTCCCCAAAGCGTAACAATACCTGCTGCAATGCAAGCAAAAGGATTAGCCTCGGCACTACCCGCCAAACGCACAGTCGAAGTTGATGCGTTTTGCTCATGATCTGCATGCAAAATTAGCATTAAATTAAGTGCCTTAACCGCAGTAGAATTCGGAGTATATTCACGCATAGGCACTGAAAACATCATATTTAAGAAATTCTCGACGTAACCTAGATCATCTCTAGAATAAACAAAAGGATGCCCAACGGAATGTTTGTAGCAATGAGCAGCTAATATTGGCATCTTCGCAATAACACGAATTGCAGTTAATTCACGGTCAAGAGGATCATGTATATCCATCGCTTCATGATAATAAGATGATAATGCGCCCGTCACACCAATCAACATAGACATTGGATGCGCATCATAAAGGTAACCCGTGTAAAAACGTTCAAGATGCTCATGGACCATATTACGTTTATTCAAATGCCCACGAAAAGTACCAAATTGATCTTCAGTTGGAAGCTCTCCATAAAGTAATAAGTAACAAACTTCGAGATAAGAACTATTCTTTGCAAGTTCTTCAATTGAGTACCCGCGATGAAGCAAGATACCTTTTTCTCCGTCCAAATATGTTATCGCACTTTTACATGCAGCCGTAGTTGTAAAACCCGGATCAAAAGTAAACACTTCAAGTTCTTTATAGAGCGTTTTCGTATCAATTACTGGCGCACCATAAACCCCGGTCAGGATAGGGCATTCCACCTTTTTTCCAGTGCGATTATCAGTGATAGTGACCGTATCAGCCATTAAACTTCTCCCTTAGCTATTTCTCATTATTTTTGATGATGAATAAAAAAATTCGGATAAGCATACAGGCGTTTATGGCATTGCAGCAAGATCAGTTGTAATATTGCGGGGCAATTTATGCATGAATATTGTGCTCGTTTATTGAAAAAATAGTTTAAGATTACGGGAATTATATTCAGGAAATCTTATAGTTAGACGTGATATCTACTTTAATTATACGAATTGAGATAAGACGCAGTAGTTCTAAAGTCTTTTTGCGTAAACATCACTTTGACTCAGAGCGAAATATAATAAGAATTTTTAAGGAATAAATGATGAAAAATACAATACCCTCATGTTTATACAGTGGGAATGCCTGGTTTGTGGAAGATTTATATGAAGTTTATCTAAACAATCCTGAGAGTATCGAGCTTGAGTGGCGTATTTATTTTGATTCTCTGCAAAATAGTGAAAAAGGTAATGATGTTGCTCACAATCCAATACAACAAGCTTTTTTCAATACTCTATTAACCTCTCGTCAGAGTTCTCAAAAGCAAGCATCAACAGCGGACACTGCTTCGTACAAAAAACAAACTGCTGTCTTACAACTGATCAACGCACATCGATTTAATGGTCATCGTCAGAGTAATCTTGACCCACTAAAGCAGTACCAAAGACCTGATATTCCTGAGCTTGATCCAGCTTTTCATGGACTCACTGAAGAAGATATGGACAAGACTTTCAATACAGGCTCACTCTTCGCTGCTACTGAAATTTCACTGCGTGAAATAGTCCACATCATTAAAACAACATATTGTGAATCAATTGGTGCTGAATACATGCACATCAATGAAACTGAACAAAAACGTTGGATACAAAAACGTCTTGAAGAACCACTTGCGACATCGAATTTCGATAAAGAACAGCGATTACGCATTCTAGATCGTATTATTGGTGCAAATGCACTAGAAGAATATTTACACACAAAATATGTTGGTCAGAAACGATTCTCAATAGAAGGAGGCGAATCACTCATTCCACTATTAGACGAAATTATTCAGTCAGGTGGCGCACAACACATAGAAGAAATGGTGATTGGTATGGCACATCGTGGCCGTCTCAACGTACTAGTCAATACTATTGGTAAAAGGCCAAGTGAATTATTTGATGAGTTCGAAGGTAAAACTATTGATACTATTAAAGGTTCAGGTGATGTGAAATATCATATGGGCTACTCATCAGATATTAGTACACCCGGTGGCAGTGTCCATTTAACACTATCATTCAATCCTTCACATTTGGAAATCATCAATCCCGTGGTCGAAGGTTCCGTCCGAGCCAGACAAGATAGACGTAATGATCATCTTCATAATCAAGTATTACCTATTTTGATACATGGAGATGCTGCCTTTGCAGGTCAAGGCGTAATAATGGAAACCTTTAATCTTTCACAGACCCGCGGTTACTCTACTGGCGGGACCGTACATATTATTATCAACAACCAAATAGGTTTTACTACCAGTGACCCATTAGATTCGCGCTCATCATTATATTGTACTGATGTCGCTAAGATGGTTCAGGCACCGATTTTTCATGTGAATGGTGATGATCCAGAAGCCGTCATATTTGTCACCAAACTCGCACTTGACTATAGAATGGAGTTTAATAAAGATGTCGTTATAGATATGGTTTGTTACCGTAAGCATGGTCATAGTGAAGCTGATGAACCTATGTCTACACAACCGATTATGTATCAGCATATTCGACGACATCCGAGCGTACGTAAGTTATACACAGAAAAATTAATTTCGGAAGGTGTCGTTACTCAAGAAGAAACCGATGCTATTGCTAAAAATTACATTGATTCGCTAGAAAGTAATGAAGGTGTCGCAGGCACTCATACTGAACATGCAAATCCAAAATATTTACTCAACTTTACGCGATTTATTGGTACCGAATGGACTGAGAATATAGATACGTCTATCACAAAAGATGATGTTGAAAACTTAACAGCGTCAATTACGAATATTCCTGATGATTTCGAATTAAGCTCGGCAGTCGATAAAATTATAATCTCTCGTAAAAAAATGGGTGCTGGCGAAATGCTTATGGATTGGGGCTTTGCTGAGACTATGGCTTATGCGGCATTAATTGATGATGGTTATCCTGTTCGTATATCAGGTCAAGATAGTGGTCGTGGGACTTTCTTTCATCGGCATGCCATTGTGCATAATATGAAAGATGGTCAAACACACTTACCTCTGCAACATATTAAAGATGGTCAACCAAACTTTCTAGTCATTAATTCGACACTCTCAGAAGAGGCTGTCCTTGCTTATGAATATGGTTATAGTAGTGCTGAACCGAACGCATTAGTCTTGTGGGAAGCTCAATTTGGTGATTTTGCCAATGGTGCACAGGTTGTATTCGATCAATTCATCAGTTCCTGTGAAGCTAAATGGGAACGCTTTTGTGGATTGACAGTATTCTTACCTCATAGTTATGATGGTCAAGGTCCGGAGCATTCATCAGCAAGGCTTGAACGTTTTCTACAACTTTGCGCAGAACAAAATATGCAGGTCTGTTTTCCTAGCACACCAGCACAAATGTTTCATATGCTGCGAAGACAAATGTTACGCCCTTATCGGAAACCATTAATCGTAATGAGTCCGAAGAGCTTATTGAGAAGAAAGACATCTGCTTCGCCAGTAGACGATTTGGTCAACGGAAAATTTAAAACAGTGATTGACGAGATTGATGACCTAAATAAGACCCAAGTAACACGCTTACTTATGTGTAGCGGAAAAGTTTATTTTGACTTATTAGAACAACGCCGTGAAAAAAACCTTAACAATATTGCTATTGCTCGTATGGAACAGCTTTATCCATTTCCCAGAGAAGAAGTAAGAACTCTGATAAGTCAATACCCAAATTTAAAAGAAGTCGTTTGGGTACAAGAAGAACCCAAGAACCAGGGAAGTTGGTCCTATATGCAATCCAGAGGAACAATGATTGGTTGTTTAAAAGATCAACATGCCTTTGGCTATGCAGGTCGTTTCTACTCAGCCTCCCCGGCCACCGGTTTAATGTCTATTCATCTTGCTCAACAAAAAGAATTAGTATCCGATGCTTTACAAATCGATAAGTTAGAAGTAACAACACATAAACAAGTTAACGCAGTATTACGTAGATAAACCAAGGAGAAAATCGTGTTAGTTGATATCAAAGTACCTGTATTAGCAGAGTCTGTCGCCGAAGCAACACTATTAAGTTGGCAAAAACGTGTCGGCGAGCAGGTTAATCGTGGAGACAACCTTATAGATATTGAAACCGATAAAGTGACTCTCGAAGTAGCTGCTTTAAATGATGGTGTCATTTCTGAAATTTTACGAGGTGATGGTGAAACTGTAGGTAGCGATGAAGTTATTGCTCGTATTGATACAAAAGCTAAAAGTGATATTTCTAAATCAGCACCACCTATAACAGAACCAACGCAACAATCTTTGCCCGAAATGGATACAAAAACTACGGAGGTTTCTGAAACCGATTTACCAAAACTAAGTCCCGCCGTTCGTAACATGGTAAAAGAACACAAACTGAATATATTGGAAATTGCCACAAATACCGACAGGATTACGAAGGAAGATGTTTTGAGACATATTGAGGAAAGTCAAACAGCATCTCAACCTGAATCAATAAGTACTCCTTCCGTAACAGTAGAGGTTCCAGTATTAATGAGTAGTATTGGTGATAGGCCTGAAGAAAAAGTACCTATGACTAGATTACGTAAACGTGTTGCAGAGAGACTGTTGGACGCGCAACATGAAAGCGCTATTCTCACCACTTTCAATGAAGTTAATATGCAACCAATTATGGATATTCGCAATCGTTATAAGGATGAATTTGAAAAAATACACAGTACTAAACTTGGTTTTATGTCTTTCTTTACTCGAGCTGGAATAGAAGCGTTGAAAAAATTTCCGGTCATTAACGCATCGGTAGATGGTGACAATATTGTTTACCATGGTTACTTCGATATTGGTATTGCAGTCAGTTCTCCAAAAGGTCTTGTCGTACCTGTTGTTCGTGATGCTGATTCCTTATCGCTTGCTAATATTGAATCTCAAATAAGAAGCTTTGGTGAAAAAGCAAGAAACGGAAAATTAACTATGGATGATTTGACCGGTGGTACATTTACTATTACTAACGGTGGTACGTTTGGGTCACTTTTATCTACTCCGATTATAAATCCCCCGCAAAGTGCGATATTGGGTATGCATGCGATTAAAGATCGTCCTGTCGCAGAAAATGGTGAAGTTGTTATTCGTCCGATTATGAACCTTGCATTGTCATATGATCATAGGATCATCGATGGTCGTGAAGCTGTTCAATTTTTGGTATCCATAAAACAACAATTAGAAGATCCAGCTCGTCTTCTACTACAATTATAGTGATATAAACTTGAGGCTTAAGTAATATGAAAAAATATGATGTTGTTGTTATTGGTGCAGGTCCAGGAGGTTACGTGACAGCTATTCGCTGCGCTCAATTAGGATTGAATACTGCTTGCGTTGAAAGTTGGATTAATGATGAAGGAAAACCTGTACTTGGTGGAACTTGTCTAAATGTAGGATGTGTACCGTCAAAGGCATTACTCGATTCATCACATCATTTTGACCATATCAAACATCAGTCAAACGTTCATGGCATAAACGTCACAGGTGTATCTATGGATGTCAATAAAATGGTGTCGCGTAAGACCAAAATTATAAAAACATTGACTCAAGGCATTAGTGGTTTATTTAAAAAAAATAAAATTGACTGGTTACGCGGACAAGCAAAAATAATTGGTAATAAAAAAATCGAGATATCACCAACAAATGAAGCGCACGATGAGAAGACAGTCGTGTTAGCTAACCATATCATCATCGCGACAGGGTCTGTACCAACAAAAATTCCTTCAGCAAGTATTGATGATAAATTAATTGTCGATTCAACTGGTGCACTTAAGTTTAATGAAGTCCCACGCCGTCTCGGTGTTATAGGAGCAGGTGTCATTGGTCTTGAACTTGGAAGCGTATGGAATCGACTTGGTTCCGAAGTCATTGTTCTTGAAGCCTTGCCTAATTTTCTATCTCTGGTTGATCCTCAAGTTGCAAAAGAAGCTGAGAAGTCATTGCGTGAGCAAGGACTTGATATTCGTCTTGGTGCCAAAGTAACAGGGTCTGGAAGTAATAATCGAGAAGTAACTATTAATTATGATGACGTAAATGGTAAACAACAAATCACTGTAGACAAACTCATCGTCGCGGTAGGTAGATCACCCAACACAGCTGGCTTAGGTGCTGATGAATGCGGTCTGGAACTAGACCAACGCGGTTTCATCATTGTTGATGACCATTGCAATACCAGTCTGGAAAATATTTATGCAATTGGTGATGTTGTTAGAGGTCCTATGTTGGCTCATAAGGCGTCAGAAGAAGGAGTTGCAATTGCCGAACGTATTTCTGGCAAACCAGGTTATATAAATTATGAAAAGATTCCTTGGGTGATCTATACCTGGCCTGAAATTGCCTGGGTTGGTAAAACAGAAGAACAATTAAAAAGTGGTGGAATCGAATATCGTACGGGAAGTTTTCCATTCATGGCAACTGGCCGTGCAAAAACTATGGGTGAAACAAATGGTTTTGTCAAAATACTAGGGGACGCAAAAACAGATCGTATACTAGGAGTTCATATTTTTGGTCCAAGTGCTTCGGAATTAATCGCAGAAGCAGTCGTGACTATGGAGTTTGATGGTTGCACCGAAGATCTAGCAAGAACCATCCATGCTCATCCAACTCTATCTGAGGCAATGCATGAAGCCGCATTAGCTGTTGATAATAGAACTATTCATCTATAAAACTCAATAATAAATAATGATATTTTCAGACGGCTGCAATAAATGTAGGTAATTGACCTCAGCAAATTAAAACCGATAAATGATATTGTGTTCTCTGAATAATTAAATCTAAATGAACAATTTAGTCTCGAAGCCATGATTTAAGTAGAGAATATACAAGCTATAAATGAAAAATATCTCCTGCTCGACAAATCTTACTCCTTTCTGTTACGATTTAAATCTTTATTGCATTGCATCATATTATAGGTCAGTTTGCTGTCACTTTACATGAAACAGAATACAGACGCGTATTTTGATTTTTAATAGGGAAAAAGTATGAGAGATAATGTTGTCATAGTAGCAGCCGTTCGAACAGCAATAGGTAATTTTGGGGGTTCCCTATCAGATTTACCCGCCCATACACTTGGTGCAATAGTTATATCTGATCTTATTAAACGTGCTGGGATTAAACCTAAACTGGTAGATGAAGTTATTTTTGGACAAGTATTAACTTCTGGCGTAGGTCAAAATCCTGCACGACAATCAGCAATCGCCGGGGGGCTGCCTAATTCGGTTCCATGTATGACCATAAACAAAGTATGTGGTAGTGGCCTTAAGACAGTACATTTAGCAGCACAAGCAATTAAGTGCGGTGATGCAGATATAATTATTGCTGGTGGGCAAGAAAGTATGAGTTTATCTCCACACATACTTCCAAAATCAAGAAATGGCACAAAAATGGGCGACTGGAAAATGCAGGACTCTATGATCATTGATGGTTTATGGGATGCTTTTAACAACTATCATATGGGCACCACAGCAGAAAATATCGCTAAAAAATACAAAATCTCTCGACGAGAACAAGATGAGTTCGCAGCAACTTCTCAACTAAAAACAGAGACAGCGATAAATTCTGCAAAGTTTGATGATGAAATTGTTCCTGTTAAAATTCCTCAACGTAAAGGTGAGCCAATCATTTTCGACAAAGATGAATTTCCTCGTGCAAATGTTACAGTTGAGAGACTTGCTAAAATGCTGCCAGTGTTTGATGAAGAGGGAACAGTTACAGCTGCAAATGCATCTGGTCTGAATGATGGTGCAGCAGGAGTATTAGTTATGTCAGAAAGTAAAGCTAAGATTCTAGGGCTTGAACCTCTGGCTACAATCAAGGCATATTCAAACGCTGGTGTTGATCCGAAAATTATGGGCACAGGTCCTATTCCAGCCAGCAAGCGTTGTTTAGAAAAAGCAAATTGGACTGTTGAAGATCTGGATCTGATAGAGTCCAATGAAGCATTCGCTGCTCAGGCAATCACGGTAAACCGTGAACTTGGTTGGGATACTTCGAAGGTTAATGTGAATGGCGGTGCCATATCATTAGGCCATCCAATTGGTGCTTCAGGCTGTCGAATTCTTGTAAGCTTACTGCATGAAATGAAGCGTAGAAATGCTAAGAAGGGTCTAGCTACGCTTTGCATAGGCGGAGGCCTTGGCGTAGCTCTAGCAGTTGAGAGAAAATAAAATGCGTAAAATGATTTATACCTTTACCGTTATATAAACTATGAAATAAGCGGCTAACAACATATTATATCTACAAGTAAGGTATGTTTATTTTTTTAAGCACTTATTAACTTACTCAATTGTAAATTAATATTTGGTTATAATAACTGACAATCAGCTAACTATTGTCTGTCCAGAGCGCTATGGATAGTCGGACTAGCACTCGCTAATTTGTGTGATTTTCATGATTTTATATTAATTCAGGATAGATAAATGGAAGATAAACGAATTATAAAAAAATACCCTAATCGTCGCTTATATGATACTGAAGTAAGTAAATACATCACCCTAGAAGATATAAAAAATCTGGTCCTTGATAATAAAGAATTTATTGTTATAGATGTTAAATCGGATGAGGACCTCACTAGAACAATACTACTTCAAATCATTACCGAACAAGAAGACGATGGTGAGCCACTTTTCACAACACAGGCACTGTCACACATTATTCGGTTTTATGGTGATTCTGTACAATCTGCTGCTGGTGATTACATACAAAAAAGTATTAATCTGTTCGTTATGCAACAAAAACAATTACAAAATCAACTTGAATCTGCCGTTACGAAAGACCCTATTACTTTATTATCCGACTTAACTGAACAAAACCTTGAAATATGGAGAAAAACCACGGAAAACTTCTTCAACACGACCACTAACCCTCCTTTTTCTAACAAAAAAAATAAAAAAAATAATATATAAATATGTTCAATAATTTATAGTCGTTGATTTAAGCATGATTTTAGAACAATACTGTTGACAACTCATAATACCACCGTTATGCTGCAATGCAATAAATGCTGCGAAGCAGTAATTCAAGATTCTGCAAGTTATTTTAAGGCTAGATAGTAATCACTAATGGAGTATTCAAAAAATGAAAGAATCAGATGAGTCAAATTACGATTTGGTTGACGAATTTTTCAATATCAACTTAAAAATTGCAAAACAAATTGCCCACCAACAACAAGCTATTCTTAACATTTCTGTAGAGAATGTAACTTCGCAAATTAAAATGTTAAGTAAATCAAAAGACTATAAAGAAATCATCAGTGAGCAAAAGATTATAATCAATGAAACTAACTCTAAAATCCAAGATATTTCTAAGAAGACTGCAAAGATTATGAATCAATCAAAAAATGATATCAGCATATGGATTGAGAAAAGCATAGACGAAGCAGCAGCAGCTATTATTCCATTTTCAAAAATTATTTAAAAGTTTGCTACATACTTATTTCAATTAACCATTTCCTATTTAGTATTACTCCTGCTTATTCCACGGTTCTATAGATAATAGACCGTGGTCTTTTTTATTGGCTCTCAGTTAAATCAGTTAACCCTTCATCGATCTCTTGCTTCTCTTTGGTATAATTATTTCTGGTTGATTCTATATGCTCAAGATAGTCTTTGCTAACATCACCAGTAACATATTCTCCTGAAAAGCAAGACGTGTCGAATTCTATGATTTTTTTATTTCCCTTATGAGCAGAAGATATTAGTTCTTTAATATCTTGATATACTAACCAGTCAGCACCTATTTTTTTAGCAATTTCCTCAACAGTACAATTATTAGCAATTAATTCATCTACCGCAGGCATATCTATGCCGTAAACATTTGGATAACGAACTGGTGGAGCGGCTGATGCAATGTAAACACGTTTAGCACCGGCCTCTCTTGCCATTTGCACAATCTCTCTTGATGTAGTTCCTCTTACAATTGAATCATCCACAAGCAAAACATTCTTACCTTTAAATTCTAAGCCAATTGCATTTAGTTTTTGTCGAACTGATTTCTTGCGAATATTTTGACCAGGCATAATAAATGTTCTAGGAATATACCTATTTTTTACAAAACCCTCTCGATATTTAACATTCAATTTAGTAGCTAAAGGTAGTGCTGCTGTTCGGCTCGTGTCTGGGATAGGTATCACAACATCGATATCATGTTTTGGATAGAGTCTAAGAATCTTTTTTGCAAGCTTTTCTCCCATTCTTAATCTTGCTTTATAGACAGAGATACCATCAATTATCGAATCAGGCCTAGCTAGATATACATGTTCAAAAATACATGGACTGTAATTTGATATTTTTGCACATTGTAAGCTATGAATGTCACCATTCAATGTGATGAAAACAGCTTCACCTGGAGCTATATCACGGATCAGTTTGAAACCCAGAGCATTAATTGCAACACTTTCCGAGGCAATAATAAATTCTGTTCCGGCATCAGTCTTACGTTCTCCAAAAGCAACAGGCCGTATTCCATTTGGATCACGAAAACCTAATATTCCAACACCCGTAATCATCGCTACAGCAGCATATCCACCTTTACAGCGTTGATGTAATCTTTTGACTGCCTCAAAAATATTTTTTACATCCAAAACATTACGAGGCATACCAATCACATTTAGCTCATGCGCCAAAATATTAAGTAACACTTCAGAATCTGAATTAGTATTTAAATGACGTAAATTATCACGCATAAGATCATCTTTAAGTGTCTCAGCATTCGTTAAATTTCCATTATGTGCGAGTGTAATACCATAAGGAGTATTAACGTAAAATGGCTGTGCTTCTGCCGAAGATGAACAACCTGCTGTGGGATAACGCACATGACCTATACCCATATTGCCTTTCAAGTTGAGCATGTGACGCGTATGAAAGACATCTCTGACCAAGCCGTTATCCTTTCTCAGATACAATTTACTCTCATTACAAGTCACCATACCTGCGGCATCTTGTCCTCGATGTTGAAGAACCGTTAATCCATCATATATCGCTTGATTAACAGGTTTCTTGGCAACAATACCGATTATGCCGCACATGATGATGTACTTTTCAATTTATTATTCATTTTCATTTGCCCGTTCATATGATGGATATGCGGTTATTGACTCTGGTAAAAAACGTGAACTCCATATACTTATACGTTCAAACGGAAATGCTAACTTTGACTCTTCCCACCAGTCCTCTTGAGGGAAAGCTGTAAATCCAGCCATAAAAGTTATAACTGTGACTATTAGTCCGCCTAAACCCATACCAAAAAATAAACCTAAAATCCTATCTGCAGCTGTAAGTCCTGCACTTCCTAACAACTTTACTAAAAAGTAACTTATGCCGGTCATTATAAGCAAACTTAGAATAAAAAGTGCTATGAATGCTAGAGCATCCCTTAATATTAACGTATCAACATAATTTTGCAGTAAAGGTGAAAAATAAGGTACTAGTTTCACTGAAATACCCACAGACACTGCCCAGGATAATAGTGAAAATAGTATATTTAAAAAACCATAAAAAATACCCACGATCGAAGGTAATGCAACTAAACATAGAATGACTATATCGACTGAAGACATCGTAAAGACATCGTATGTTTAAATTCATTAGGAATCATGGATAGTTTAAAACCATTCCGTCTAACTTCGTATTTTCTTTAATTTTCTTTAATAAAGCATCGGCATCAGTACGTAACAATTCTGGGCCCACTCTAACTCGATACACTACTTCATTATTTTCTTCTAACGGCTGAACGAACGCTGTGAAATCTAATTTTCGAAGTCTTATAATCAGTTTATCTGCATTGTCTTTACTTGAAAAAGTACCTATTTGCACAACCCATGATGCCTGGCCTACTTGTTTATCTTTTACTATTTTATCTGATTTCAATTTTTTAAAACTTGATTCTTCCGTACTAATTAATTCTGCTTCTAAACGTGACTTCACATTTTTTTTATTATCTGGTATTGGTAGTTTTTCTAACAGTTCGAAACCATCATTAATCTGCGTGCCAGGTGAAACATCTTTAATAATTGGGATTATTTTAGAATCAAATTTTCGTATTTGCCGTTCTGGAATATTAGTCTTAGTAATAGACTTATCATCTACAGGACCAGTTAAGAATATCGGTATAAAGATAACAGCAATAAGAATAAGTACAGCTGCACCGACCAATCGTTCTTTTAAGTGCTGAGGCATATTAATTTAGGTTATCTCCTGATCTAGATACTCGAGTGCAGCACCTACCGTTAAGAAAGAGCCCGTTACGATAATTCTATCACCAAGCCTGGATGATACATCAAGCTGTTTCAAAGCATCACTAACATCTGTATATTCAAGTACATTTTTTTTTATGCCCAATGACTTAAGTTCTGTAATCAGTCTTTTAGCATCGCTACCACGCTCTTCCGACAGTGTAATAACATTCCAGCTATCAGCTATATTATTTAATATCTTAAACACTTCAGTATGATCTTTGTCTTTTAGCATGCCCACAAGCAGATGAGTTTGTCCTAAACATGGAATCTTACTTATATTTTTTACCAACACCCTCACTGATTCAGCATTATGGGCTACATCTAGTATCTTAGGTATTTTGCCAGGAATAAATTGCATACGCCCATTGAGCCGAAAACTATTAAGTCCTTCTTTAATATTATTAAGACTAACAGGGTAATCATGCTTTATTTTTTCTAACACCATTAAAACACCAGCTGCGTTTTGTAATTGAAAATCACAATACTTCATAGGTCTTGGTAATTTTTCAAAAGAGACATTTTTTGTCTTCCATGACCAATCACTACTTCCTATAACTAACGTATAATCACGGCCTAATATACTCAATGGAGTTCCTAACGCGTCAGCACAATCAAGTAAACTCTGAGGTGGTTTATCGTCAGAACATATTGCAGGGGCCTTATTTCTTAGAATACCTGCTTTTTCTCTAGCAATGCTCTCACGATTATCTCCAAGCCACTGCTGATGATCAATGTCTATACTCGTAATTAATGCAATATCTGCATCAAGTACATTTACTGCATCAAGTCGGCCACCTAAACCCACTTCGAGAATAGCTAGCTCGACTTTATGCTGACGAAAGAGATCCAATGCGGTAAGCGTTCCAAATTCAAAGTATGTTAATGAAATCTCACCGCGTGCTCGATCAATTCGATCGAACGATTCACATAATTCATAATCTGATACTTCAATACCATCTATACAAATACGTTCGTTGTATCGAAGCAGATGCGGCGATGTGTATCGCCCTGTTTTATAATTTGCATTACGGAGAATTTTATCCAACATTGTAATGCTAGAACCTTTACCATTAGTTCCTGCAACACTGATAACGTTATAAGCCGGTTTGAGTAAGCCCATATTATTTGCAACACGTCGACATCGCTCTAAACCTAATTCAATAGCAGTGAAATGTAGACTTTCTTGCCAGTCTAACCATTTTTCAAGACTGTTAAATCTTAATTTATTGAGGCGTCCAGTGAACTTAGAAATTGATTTAATTTTACTAGTCATACTCAATGTCGGAAAGTAGTCTATATCAATCAGCTATTTCTTGATGAGTCAATATTGATAATAATTTGCTGATTCTATCGCGTAATTCTCTACGATCGACAATCATATCAATATCACCATTTTCAAGCAAAAATTCACTACGCTGAAAACCTGCGGGCAGAGTTTCTCTAACTGTTTGCTCTATAACTCGTGGCCCAGCAAAACCAATCAAGGCATTAGGTTCAGCAATATTGATATCCCCAAGCGTAGCCAAGCTCGCTGACACACCACCCATTGTTGGATCAGTCAGCACTGAAATATAGGGCAATCTTTTGTTTCGTAAAGTGGCTATGGCCGCAGAAGTCTTAGCCATTTGCATCAGAGAGAATAATGCTTCCTGCATTCTAGCTCCACCACTTGTTGAAAAGCAGATTAGTGATGCATTCATTTCTATTGCTGCTTCAACAGCAAGCACAAAACGTTCGCCTACAACTGAGCCCATAGAACCGCCCATAAAGTTGAATTCAAAAGCACAGGCAACAACAGACAAACCTTTTAATTTTCCCGACATTACTATCAGTGCGTCAATCTCACCCGTTTTTTTTTGCGCTTGGCTGAGTCTATCTTTATATTTTTTATTATCACGAAATTTTAGGATATCAAATGGTTTTATTTTCGTGCCAATCTCTATCTTATTATCTATATCCAAAAAAGCTTCTAGTCGCTCGCGCGCGTTGATCCGCATATGATGACCGCATTTAGGACAAACCTCATTATTCCTATTGAGTTCAGCACGATATAATACTGAATTACATTCTGGACACTTCGTCCAAACACCCTCTGGAACAGTGCGACGTGAAATTCCATTGATTTTTTTTTGCGACGGTAATATTTTTTTAAACCAACTCATTTATAAACATCATCCAATATTATTTAGTGCCGCTCGCAAGGAACATAGGAATGATGATATTTCTAATTTCATTTTATCATTGTTTTCGGCATGTTCTGCAATCCTTTCAACTAAGGCGCTACCCACAACAACTGCATCACTGACTCTTCCAACATCTTCTGCTATTTGCGGATCTTTAATTCCAAACCCAACACCAAGAGGCAATGAAGTTTTGCTACGAATCTCATTCAGCTTATCCTCAACCGCTTTAACATCTAATTGATTACTACCTGTTACACCCTTTAACGAGACATAATACAGGAAGCCTGTAGCGATTTCACAAATCCTATCTAAGCGTCGACCTTGTGTCGTAGGTGAAATAAGAAATATCTGATCTATACAATATCGTTTCAAAACTTCACCAAACTCAGCAGATTCTTCAGGCGGTAAATCTACAATAATCAGAGCATCGACACCTACATTTGCCGCTTTTTTTGCAAAAATTTCATAGCCCATCACTTCTATAGGATTCAAATAACCCATTAGAACAACCGGGGTAGATTCGTTCTTGGCCCTAAATTCTTCAACTATACTAAATACATCATCGGTATTTGTGCCGTTAGACAAGGCTCGTTCACTCGCGCGTTGAATTACTGGCCCATCAGCCATAGGATCTGAAAATGGAACGCCTAATTCAATAATATCTGCACCCGCTTCTGTCAGAACATGCATCAGTTCAACAGTCATGTCGAGTGATGGATCGCCCGCAGTAATGAATGGAATAAGTGCTTTTTTATTATTATTTTTAAGTGCGTTAAAACACGCTTCAATTCTGCTCATAAAATTTTAATTTGAATATATAGAAAATACTTAAGGATGTTGTGCTTCACTGTCTAATTTACTCTTTTAAATTAAATTTCACTTCGAGCAACTCGATGGCCATATCTGGTATTTCTTTATTATTTTTTGACTCACGTGATAACAACCAATTATCGACTTCTTCACGTTTGACTTTTAGCAATTCAGCAAGTCTCAAACGGTCCAAATCTTGATCGATCATTATTTCCATCAAACGCTCACGATTATTCATAGTCTATACTTCTCGATTAGAGTGTAATACCTTCATGTGCGGCAACTGTGTGAATATCTTTATCACCACGGCCTGATAAATTTGCAACAATTATCGCATCTTTATTCATTTTGGGAGCAATTTTTGCTGTATAAGCCAGTGCATGACTAGATTCTAAAGCAGGAATAATGCCCTCAATACGCGTCAGATCATGGAAAGCCTGCAATGCTTCAGTATCTGTCACAGACACATATTTAGCTCGTCCAGAATCCTTCAACCAAGCATGCTCCGGCCCAACACCTGGATAATCCAAACCTGCTGAGATACAGTGTGTCTCAGTTATTTGTCCGTATTCATCTTCCATTAGATAAGTTCGGTTTCCGTGTAAAACACCTGGTTTTCCAGCACTTAAAGGAGCGGCATGATGTCCTGTTTCAATACCTTCACCGGCTGCCTCCACGCCGTAGATAGAAACTTCTCTATCATCTAAAAAAGGATGAAACAATCCAATCGCATTAGATCCGCCACCAACACAGGCTACCAAAGCCTCTGGTAAACAGCCAACCTGATCCAAACATTGTTGACGTGCTTCAGATCCTACTATTGCATTAAAATCTCTCACCATTGCTGGATATGGGTGAGGGCCAGCAACGGTACCAATAATATAGAAGGTATCATCTACATTTGTCACCCAATCTCGCATAGCTTCATTCAAAGCATCCTTCAATGTTTTTGAACCTGCTTCAACTGGGACAACAATTGCTCCTAGCAACTTCATACGAAAGACATTCATAGCCTGTCTTTGGATATCTTCAGCACCCATGTAAACAATACATTCCATCCCATAACGAGCTGCAACTGTAGCTGTTGCGACACCATGTTGACCAGCACCAGTCTCTGCAATAACACGTCGCTTCCCCATTAATTTCGCTAGAAGTGCTTGGCCGACCGTATTATTTATTTTGTGGGCACCAGTATGATTCAAATCTTCACGTTTCAAATAAATTTGCGCGCCACCAAGTTGCTTACTCCAGCGTTCTGCATGATATAAAGGTGACGGTCGTCCAACATAATGTTTTAAGTCATGTTTATATTCGGCAATAAAATCAGGATCATTTTTGTATTTTTTATATGCTTTCTCAAGTTCTTCTAACGGCCCCATTAAGGTTTCAGAAACAAATCGGCCACCATAATGGCCAAAATGCCCACGCTTATCTGGCATGGTCTTAAACGATTCCATTTCTAAAGTATCTCTTTTTTTATTGGTTTCAATCATTAATAGTCTCACTAATAAATTTTTTAATTTTGATAGGATCTTTTATCCCTTTTTCTTTCTCAACACCACCGCTTACATCTACACCAAAAGGCTCTACTTGAGAAATCGCTTTTTTCACATTAGTTATGTCCAATCCACCTGCGAGTATAATCGGTTTCGACAAATTATTTGGGATGATACTCCAGTCAAAAGCTTTTCCAGTACCACCAGGTACACCGTTCACATAAGCATCAAGTAATAGGGCCTTAGCTGTTGGATACTTTTCAATTTCATCATATAAACAAACGCTTCCGTCCATTCTGACTGCCTTAATATAAGGCTTGTTGAATAAAGCGCAAGTTTGTTCCGTTTCTTGTCCATGAAACTGAATTGTATCAATCGCAACCTCTTTTATGACCTCATTGATGTAAGTATTATCTGCATCTACAAACAAGCCAACACAATTAACGAAAGGTGAAATATTATCCGTTATTTGTTTGGCTAAACTAATCGAAACGTTTCGTGGACTAGCCTTATAAAACACAAGACCAATTGCATCAGCTCCCGCTAGGACAGCAGCATTTGCATCCTCAATATTTGTGACACCACATATTTTCACCCGGGTACGTTTTAAATGATTCATTGCTTTATTACTATAAAATAATTACTAACGAAAAATTTCAAATTTATCTAGTACAGATTTTGCCTTCGGAATAGAAAATCGTTTCGGATACTGAATATTAACCAAATATAAACCATCAGGCGATGCAGTTACTCCACCAGTAGTCCTATCTTTGGCTGCCAATACCTCAGAGGCCCAATTTACTTCTTTTTTACCTACGCCTATAGCGATTAATACCCCAACTATATTTCTAACCATATGATGAAGAAAAGCGTTTGCACTTAATGTAATAACTATCCAGTCTTGCCATTTATCAACTTCAAAATTATATATTGTTTTGATAGGTGAGTTTGCTTGGCAAGCAACCGCTCTATACGAAGTAAAGTCATGTTGTCCAATAAAATAAGATGAGGCTTGCTTCATTTTGACAAAATCAATCGGTCTAGATTCCCAAGAAGCCAAACCATTGAATATTGCTGGACGTGCAGGTCGATTTAAGATTAAGTATTGATAGGTTCTTTGTTCTGCGCTAAATCTAGCATGAAAATCATCCTCACTTTCTAATGCCCATACAACCGAGATATCTTTTGGGAGTATTGAATTTGTTCCACGTACCCAAGCATGTTTATCTCTTATGGATGAAGTTTCGAAGTGAATAACCTGTTGAATTGCATGAACACCAGTGTCAGTTCTTCCCGCACAATGTATTCTAATACTTTCATTTGCTATAGTTGATAACGCTGTTTCTAAAGTTTGTTGTATCGTTGGTGAAATTGATTGTCTTTGCCAGCCATAATAATTACAACCATTATATTCAATTCCTAATACTATCTTCATTATGAAATAATCATACTAATAATTAATATAACTATACTGTACGAAGTAAATATTATTGTATGAGAACTTTTGATAGCTTAAATATAGATGTTCTAAATTTGACCTAGGAGATCTTCAGCTTGTTGACGTTGCTTGTCGTTACCAACAGCCATAATTTCAGCTGAAATAGTCTTAGCGCTATCCTTGTCTCCTAATTCAACATAAGCCTTCAAAAGGTCAAGCTTAGTTGCAACTTGATTTTCTAATGTTTGCTCTTCCGCTTGTGATGCCCCGGGTATAAAAGGAATTTGGTCATCATCCTCATCGGAATTTCCTATCATTTCAACTGTTTCATCAAGAGTCAGACTCATATCATCTTCTATATTTAGTTCAAGATCCAAACTATTAATTTGAGTCGTTTCAACCTCTTTGTCTGTAATCATACCTAATTCTGAATTTGATGTCTTATCAGTTATTTCTGTTGAAATATCAGACTCTATACCTTTATCCCCATCCATGTCTAAATCAAGTAAAATGTCATCTTCACCTAACTCAGTTATAGCCAGATCTGTTTCAAGACCGGAATCTTTCGACTCGCCTATTTCTGTTTCAAGGTTCTCATTTTCACTCATATCAAAATCGAGTAGATTATTGTCGTCGCTCGCTTCACTTGTAGCTAGATCTATTTCTAGACTGGAATCATTCGACTCGCCTATTTCTGTTTCAAGGTTCTCATTTTCACTCATATCAAAATCGAGTAGATTATTATCATCGCTCGCTTCACTTGTAGCTAGATCTATTTCTAAACTGGAATCTTTAGGCTCGCTTATTTCTATTTCAAGGTCCCCATCTTCATCCATATCAAAATCGAGTAGATTATCATCGCTCGCTTCAGTAGAAGCACCCATGTCAAGCTCCAAAGTTTCATGTTCTTCTTGGATATCAATATCGGGGCTTTCTGGTTCAAGGTCTGTTCTTTGGCTTAGTGACTCAGAACTTTCCGCTTCAAGACTTGTTTCCAACGTTACATCCAACAAGCTTTCAGCTTTTTCTTTTAGAGAGATATCTAGCATATCTTCATCATTTGGTATCTCTTCGGGGTCAACTATATCAAGCTCAAGACTTACGTCTTCATTTCTTGCTTCACCATCAGCGGTTATATCGACAAAACCTCCTCTATTATTTAAATCATCACCTTCTTCATTCACATCTTTTTCAAAAAGACTTCTGTTAGGAGACATTTCAGTCCACATGGCCACAACCATATCCCAATTTTCATTATCTTCACCAAATTTATCATATAAAACATTGGCTTCTTGCTCATAACTTTCTTTATTAGCTGAAGTATAAAATACTTCGAGCAATTTCATATGATAATCAGCATTATCAGGAAATTCATTCATCACATCACGTGCGAAGACTTCTGCTTGATCGAATTGTTCAAATGCAAGATAAGTATTAACTTCTTGCATCGGGTCTTCATCTTGCGCTTCTTCCAGTATTAATGCGGCTTCCTCCATAACATCCAGCTCTACTGACTCTTTCGATATATCTGTCTCTTTTTTTGAATCACTCTGAATCCCTGAATTGAAAACAGTTCCTAAGCCGGACTGTTTTTCTGAATTAAAAATGGTCACTGCTTCAGAATCGAACTCCTCATCGTTAGTGATCTCTTGTTCGGGTAAGGCTATTAATGTTTCATCTTCCGAATTAAGCTGTGAAACAGTGACTATTTCAGAATCTGAGTCAAGGTCAGGCAGTACTCCCTTCTCCGTAGTGTTGTTAATGTCAATATTTTCGAAGGAAGTGGGTAATTTTTTCCTGAACACTTTTATTACTAAAAAAAGGATAAGCACAAACAAAACTAAAACAACAGCAATTATTGCTATTAAAGTATTGGGCGTATCAATGAAAACGTCTAACGATGTTGTTGTCCCAGTTGCGTCGTCATTCATGATGCCATCAGAATTTGATACAACTTCTGATTTAATTACATCAACTACTACTTCATCAACTATTTCAAATCCTTCTCCATCTTCGACTAATAATTCATTTCCTACAGTTTCTATTTCAACTTTTTCATCTGATGCAGCTTCCATATCAAGAGCTATTTCTTCATCAGTTAAACCAACTTCTTCCTTAATTATGTCGTTATTTGCAGCTACCTGTCCTTGAAGCACAGCTAAATCGTTATTTTTTAGCGAGACCAAACGATCAAGGTCGTCGAGTGGAGCCTCAGATTCTTCCATGCGTTCCTGCAATTCCATATTTTCATCAGTTAATCCCTGGATATCTTCGGTCAATATCAAGTTTTCAGGCAACTTCAAGTCATCATCCAATATTAGGCCTTTAACTAATATCGAGTTTTTATCTTGTCCACCATCGACATTAGGAACTTGTTCTATTGTATTACTAGCATCTTTTGCTGGCACTAGTGTTAATTCAGAAACAGACAATATACCTTCAGATGCTTCAAGAAAATCCGTTGTAGCTTCTAAAAGTATATCTGGTGATTCAAGAGTCACATATGAATTTGGACGTTCATTAATCTCCATAGGAGAATCATTTTTAATACCAGACCAAGCAATATTTTGTGCTTCCACTTCTGTTGAAGCTTCTCCATTTGTCAATGCATTAATCTCAGTTTCATTTGGCATACGAAGTCTTTGGCCACGCTTTAACCCATTCATATTTTTGTTGAAGAACGCTTCCGGATTTGCATAAAATAAAGCTGACATCATTTGATTCACACTGATTGATGAATCAGGACGCATTGATGATGCGATGGACCATAATGTGTCTGTTCGAGTTGTCGGACCATAATCACTACTTGGATAATTTATACTTGGTGAATTACTTGACTGTTCAAATTCATTTGCGTAATCAGCTTTCTGTTTGCGAGCCTTGGTGTCATCAGTTTCTACTATTGCCTCGGAAGTATAACTAGTAGACTGATCTCCAGTGGACTCGCTAGCACTTCCATTAGGATTATATTGTGGTGGATCAAGTAAAACCGTATATTCACGGAATAATCGTCCATTAGACCAACTAACTTCTATCAAGAAGTTCAAAAAAGGCTCTCGAATCGGTTTTTGACTGGAAATACTTATGTAGTCAGGTGAACGTCGTAAAATGAATTTAAGTTCACTTAAGATAAACGGGCGATCAATTTTAGCTCTAGCGAAAGCTTCGCTGTCGGCCAAATTAACGGTGAACGAATCAAGTTCGTCGACAGTAGGGGAAAGTAACTGAATCTTTGCATCAAACGGTTCATTAAACACTGAATTTAATTCAATGTTACTTAAGCCCATACCACTTGTTATCTTTGGAGCTAAAGCTAAAAACATGAATATGTAAAGTTTACGTTTCATTTTTACTTCAATTTCCTTGAAATCAATTACGAGGTGAATCAGTTAAATAATAGTATTCTCTAAGCACATAATAATCAGACCAACCAATACATAACGTAAATTCAAGATTGAACTTTCAAACAACATTTTTAGTAATTATCTTGAGTATATTTACTCCACCACTATTTATAACTTCGTATTTCAGAGATAGCGGAAAGTATAATTTTCAATTATTCATATTAAACCAAGCTTAAGATCGCCAATGTACGCTACATCAGACCCGTATAACCGAACTTTAATATCGAGTGATTTAAATCAGTTTTGTTTAATCCCGCCAGTTTTTATCCTATATCATTGTTTGATATACTAAATATATTTCAAAAATAATACAAACACCTGCATATTTTTAATATGCAAATTATCTTTATTTATTATCAATTTTTAGTACTTTTAGACTTGCGAATGTTCTTCAAATATCGCCGATAACTATACTTTATAGGTAGTGTTTTACCAGAGTTTCAGCTATTTGAACACTATTTAATGCGGCTCCTTTACGAACATTATCTGAAACTACCCACATGTTTAGACCATTGGGATGTGAAATGTCTTCCCGAATACGTCCAACAAAAATAGAATCTTCCCCAGCGGCCTCTGTTACAGCAGTGGGATAGCCACCATCGACATGCTCATCAATAACGATTAGTCCAGGCATTTTTTCAAGTAATTTTTTGGCCGTTACCGCATTAATCTTATCTTTCGTCTCAATGTGAAGGGATTCAGAATGGCCATAGAAAACAGGAACTCTTACAGCGGTTGGGTTTACTTGGATTGATTCATCTTCAAGTATTTTCCTGGTTTCCCAAACCATCTTCATTTCTTCCTTTGTATAACCATTATCTTGAAAAATATCTATATGGGGTAGGACATTAAACGCAATCTGTTTTGGATAAGCATTACATTCAACCTCTCTCATATTAAGAAGATCAGCGGTTTGTTTTGCAAGTTCTTCTATGGCTGCTTTGCCTGTACCTGACACCGCTTGATAGGTACAAACATTGATTCTTTCTACTCCAACTGCATCGTGAATTGGTTTTAATGCAACCATCATTTGTATAGTCGAACAGTTTGGATTAGCAATTATTCCTTTGTTCTTATAATCAGCAATTGCATGTGAATTTACTTCAGGCACGACCAAAGGGATATCATCGTCATAACGAAACTGGGATGTATTATCTATCACAACACAACCTGCTTTAGCTGCACGTGGCACATGGATGGCAGATACGGTTGCGCCCGGTGAAAAAAGTCCTATTTGTACCTTAGTAAAATCAAATAATTCAAGATCTTCAATGACTATATGCTTGCCTTTAAATTGGATTCGTTTGCCAGCTGAACGACTACTAGCCAAAGCATAAACTTCTCCAACAGGAAAATTACGTTGTTCCAAAATAGACAACATTGTTTCGCCAACAGCACCTGTGGCACCAACAATGGCCACATCATATTTTTTCTTAGTCATAACACTTCTTATATTTATCTAAATAAGTTTTAATTAATAATTGATGCCAAAGCTTCAACTACCGTATCACCCATTTCATTTGTGCCTACACAATTCGTCCCGTTAGAGTGAATATCTTGTGTTCTGAGTCCCTCGGTTAATACTTGACTCACTGCTTGTTCGATTTGAGCTGCCACCTCAACTTCAGAAAGCGAATAGCGTAATAACATTGATAAAGATAATATCGTCGCTAAAGGGTTAGCTATATTCTGTCCCGCAATATCAGGAGCTGAACCATGGCTTGGTTCATATAGTCCACTTCCATCACTGGCTAAGGATGCGGACGGCAACATACCAATCGAGCCTGTTAACATTGACGCCAAGTCAGATAATATATCGCCAAACATATTAGTCGTAACGATTACATCAAATTGTTTTGGTGCACGAACTAATTGCATTGCCGCATTATCGACATACATATGTTGTAACTCGATACTAGGATAATCTTTAGCGACACTATTAACGACTTCTCGCCATAGTTCAGTTGCTTCTAGTACATTAGCCTTATCAACCGAGCAAACACGTCCTTGACGTTTACTTGCAACTTCAAATGCAGTCCGCGCAATTCGTTCAATCTCACCCTCACTATAAATAAGCGTATTAAAGCCTTGTCGCTGTCCATTACTAAGCGTTCTGATACCTCGTGGTTCACCAAAGTAGATACCACCGGTAAGTTCTCTAACAAACATGATATCAAGATTGCTAACAACTTCTTCCTTCAACGAAGAAGCCATTGCTAATTGTGGAAACAATACTGCTGGTCGTAAATTAGCATATAACTCAAGTTTAGATCTTACCGCTAATAAACCACGTTCCGGTCTCAAGGAACGCTCGATAGAATCCCAGTTTGGTCCCCCCACAGCTCCCAATAAGATGGCTGCAGATGATTTTGCCTTCTTTAGAGTTTCATCTGGAAAAGGAGAACCTAGAGCGTCTACAGCACAACCACCAAGCAAACCATGGTCCAGTTTCAAATCGAAACCACGTTCATTAATTAAAAAGGCTAATACTTTTTCTGCCTGAGCAACGATCTCTGGACCGATACCGTCACCAGGCAATATTAAGATTTTTTTAGTCACGTTTTAATAAATTCCAAGTAAGAAAAATTACGCTATTTTTGACGGCCGCAAAGCATACATCAACTTTAACTCGGGGACGACTTATAGGCACTTATATCGCCATTTTTTTCTTTAATAATGCTGATTAAGCCAGCAAATATAATTAATGCACCACCAATATATTCAATATCATTGACTATTTCATTCGTTAAGTATGCAGCGGATACCGCGCCGGCAACAATCTCTAGCAAGAATATCACCGAGGATCGCTGAACAGGCAAAAAAGTAACCCCATATTGAGCTGTCCATGTCATTACATACATTATTGGAAAACCTATTAAAAAGGCCAATGCGCCTGATTGGGTTGTAATATCTGGTAATTGGGATTTAGCTATTAATAAACCACAAAGTGTGAGGCAGATCACTCCCAGCCATGCCGACCCCATTTTCATGCTAATAGAAACCTCTCCAATTTTTCTGACCATAACATTGGTTATGGCGAATGCCATACCTGAGGTAATAGCGTAAAAGTCTGCCCAGTTTAGTGTATCGATATCAATCAATTCGGGATTCCACAATATCAACAACGCACCCAGCATTGCAATAACTAATGCCATAAGGCCTGTCTTCGTTAAATGTTCATGTAATATAAAAAAAGCTAATAAAATTGCCCATATTGGAGACAAATAAAACAACAGTAACACTCGAACAACCTCACCCTCCAAAACGGCTAGAATAAAGGCAAGATTAGCCCAACCAGCAAAAAGCCCAATAAGCATATAATCCATTTTATGTCTTAAGAACTCAGCACGCCAACGCCAGCAAGCGGGAAGAAGAAATATCAAGGCAGAACAATAGATAATTAACGTCGACCACAATCCGGAAACTCCCATCTCATCCAATAATCTGAGTGGATACCAAAAAAAACCCCATAGAACAGCAGCGACCATGCAAGATAATGCTGGGAAGTGTTGTGATGGTAGTTGGGATGAGGGAGTTGATCGCATATACTTATTCGTCTTTTTCGCTATTATTAACAAATCACTAGATTTAATGAATTCAGGATTGAAAAATTTACATGCTTACCCATTTGAGCGGCTGAGAAAGTTGCTCGAGGGTACAACCGTTAATTCGGACAAATCGGCAATCAGTCTTGCGATTGGAGAACCCAAACATCCCACACCAGAATTTATATTGAATGCATTAAAATCAAACCTAGGTGACGTGGCTATGTATCCTACAACGTATGGTTCGACTGAGATACGTGAAGCCATTGCTAAATGGTTATGCCAACGATTCAACTTACCACAAACATCAGTTAACTCAGAAAAAAATGTTCTACCAGTAAATGGCACGCGGGAGGCCTTGTTTGCTATTACACAAACACTAATCGATAAGAGTTCTGAGACACCCATAGTAGTATTACCGAATCCTTTTTATCAAATTTATGAAGGTGCCGCTTTACTCGCGGGAGCCGAACCTTATTATCTAAATTGTACTGAAGATAACAACTTCATTCCTGATTTATCATCAGTACCAAGAGATATCTGGCAACGATGCCAACTTATCTATTTATGTTCTCCCGGAAACCCTACCGGTGCAGTGATTGATTCAAATTCAGTCAAGGAGTTGATGGCCTTGGCAGAAAAACACGACTTCGTTATCGCATCTGATGAGTGTTATTCTGAAATTTATCATGATGAGATTCATCCTCCAATCGGTCTACTTGAGTATGCTAATCAACTAGGTAATTCAGAATTTAAGCACTGCCTAGTTTTTCATAGTCTTTCCAAACGCTCAAATATACCTGGTTTGCGATCTGGCTTTGTCGCTGGCGATAGTACGTTAATTGAGCGTTTTCTTAAGTATCGAACTTATCATGGTAGTGCAATGCCCTTACACACCCAGAAAGCGAGTATTGCCGCCTGGGGTGATGAAGCACATGTCAAATATAATAGAGCGCAATATAGAGAAAAATTTATTTTAGTTTGTGGAATACTGAAACCAGTATTAGAAGTTACACCACCCGTCGCCAGTTTTTATCTATGGCCTGAACTACCTTGCTCAGACTCAGACTTTGCAAGAAATTTATATACAAGCGAGAATGTCAAAATACTACCTGGCTCATATTTATCCCGCTATATAGGTGGTATTAATCCAGGTAGAAATCGTGTGCGCATTGCATTAGTAGCAGAAGTTCAAGAATGCACAGAAGCTGCAAATCGGATTAAACAGTTTTTACAAAATTCATTTTAATATCAGGAAAAAATATGAGCGATTTAGAAAAATTAATTAATAATACATTTGATAATCGAGATAAGCTCGAGCCCGATAAAATGAATAAAGAAATCAAAGATGCTGTTGAAGGAGTTATTTGGAAACTCGACAGTGGTCAATTTCGTATAGCTGAAAAAATTGATGGTAATTGGGTCGTTAATCAATGGTTAAAAAAAGCTGTACTACTTTCTTTTATCCTTGAGAATAATACTGTTATACAAGGCGGCCTGACTAATTACTTCGATAAAGTGCCTAATAAGTTCTACGGTTATAACAAAACTAACTTTATCGAAACAGGCGCACGCGTTGTTCCAAACGCAACTGTAAGGCGCGGCAGTTACATCGGTCAAAACGTCGTATTGATGCCAAGCTTTGTAAATATCGGCGCCTATGTCGATAACGGCACTATGGTTGATACTTGGGCAACGGTTGGTTCGTGCGCGCAAATTGGCAAGAACGTTCATCTTTCCGGTGGAGTTGGAATTGGTGGTGTTTTAGAACCTTTACAAGCTAACCCTACCATCATTGAAGACAATTGTTTCATCGGTGCGCGTTCAGAAGTTGTTGAAGGTGTGATAGTCGGACAAGGCTCCGTAATTTCTATGGGTGTCTACATTGGTCAAAGCACACGAATTTTTGATCGTGCGACCGGTGAGGTCACATACGGCTATATACCAGCTGGCTCAGTAGTGGTTTCAGGTAACCTACCATCAAAAGATGGCAAATATAGTTTATATTGTGCAGTCATTGTTAAAACGGTTGATGAGAAGACTTTAAGTAAAGTTGGAATTAATGAAATCCTACGCGACGTATAAAACATTAATATGTCATCCGTAATGCTCTATGGCATAAAAAACTGCGAGACTGTTAAAAAGGCACGGAAATGGTTAGAGGTAAATTCAGTGCCTTATGCCTTCCATGACTTTCGTATTGATGGCATCGACAAAGCTCTCGTTAATCACTTTCTGAAACAAATCGATGTTGAAATACTAATCAATAAACGCGGCACAACTTGGCGTAAATTGTCAAATGAAGAAAAAGAGATTACGAATAAGACACAAGCGATATTATTAATGATTGAAAACCCAGCAATTATTAAGCGACCAGTGTTGGATGCAAATAAGAAAATAGCTATTGGGTTTAGTGATAAAAGTTATAGGGCAATTAAGTTTTAATGCTTGTTTACGCGAGAAGCGATTACTCTTAAATGTTGCAGTCACTATGAAAATAATCCCTCTCTTCTGAATATTCTCAATAGGTATTCAGATTATTCCGTTAGTATCAAGTACAGTTCAATTTTGATTAATAGAGGATTATTTTTTACATCACCAACAATCATAAAAATCAAATGACAACTTGCCGATTGAAACATGCTCACGAAATTCTAAAATCTACTTTCGGTTATGACCAGTTCCGTCATTCCCAACAAGAAGTAATACAAGAATTATTGGATGGTAATGATGCTCTAGTTTTAATGCCGACCGGTGGCGGAAAATCTTTATGTTACCAAATTCCGGCACTGGTACGTAAAGGTACTGCAATCATCATTTCACCACTGATCGCATTGATGCAAGATCAAGTCGTCGCCTTAATACAACTTGGAGTCAAAGCTGCGTTTCTAAACTCCAGCATGAGTCAGGAGGAAACTCAATTAGTTGAACAACAATTGATAAATCATAACCTTGATCTTCTCTACGTAGCACCAGAGAGGTTATTGACTAATCACATGCTCTTTTTGCTAGATCAATGTCAAATTGCTTTATTCGCTATTGACGAAGCACATTGCGTTTCTCAGTGGGGGCATGATTTTCGTCCTGAATATCAACGTCTAAAAATATTGCATGAGCGCTATCCCACTATTCCACGTATTGCACTCACAGCTACTGCAGATCAACGTACTCGTGAAGAAATTATTTCACAGTTGCAGCTTGAACAAGCGAAACTTTATATCAATAGTTTTGATCGTCCCAATATCACCTATGCTATCTCGGAAGGAAACAACCCTAAACAACGATTATGGAGATTCCTTGAAGAAAACCATAAAAATGATGCCGGAATTGTTTATTGCCTAGCTCGTAAAAAAGTAGAAGCAATTGCTGAATGGTTATCAGAACAAGGGCGGACGGCCTTACCTTATCATGCAGGTTTGACTATTGATGTGCGGCAAAAAAACCAACAACGTTTCTTACATGAGGACAGCGTCATTATAGTTGCGACAATTGCTTTTGGTATGGGAATTGATAAACCTGATGTTCGCTTTGTGGCACATCTAAATTTGCCCAAAAGTATCGAGGCCTATTATCAAGAAACAGGCCGTGCTGGTCGTGATGGTAATGACGCTAGTGCCTGGATGGCATATGGATTACAAGATGTGATCATGCTTCGTCAATTTATGCAGAATTCTAATGCCGACGAAGCACATAAACATGTTGAGCATCACAAACTTGAGTCTATGCTTGGCCTTTGTGAACTCATCACTTGTCGGCGTCATGCCATACTCGAATATTTTGATGAAACGTCTTCAGAACAATGCGGAGCATGTGATAATTGTCAAAGCCCACCTAGAAAATGGAACGCTACTGAATCTGCACAAAAAGCATTATCCACTATTTATTATACAGAACAGCGTTTTGGGGTAACCTATATCGTCAACATCCTGATTGGGAAAAACGATGACCGTATTCAGAGAAATGGACATGATAAAATCAGCACCTTTGCAATTGGTAAAGAGTTAACTACAACAGAATGGCGCAGTGTGTTCAGACAACTTATCGCTCTTGGTTATACTAATATCGATATGGAGCGTCACGGTGCTTTGCGTCTTACTGAAAAATGTCGCCCGATATTACGTGGGGAGCAAAAACTTGATTTGAGAAAACAAACACAAGAAGAGAAAATTACCAAACAATCACAACAAAAATTGACAGTTCGTCCACAAGATCAATCATTATGGGAGTCCCTACACTCACTGCGACTCAAACTGGCAGAAGAATCTGGAGTACCCCCCTATGTCATTTTCCATGACGCAACCTTACAAGAAATGATTAGAAAAAGACCTAACTCACCTGACAGCATGCTTTGTATATCAGGAGTTGGAGAACAAAAACTGCGACGTCATGGCAAGCAATTTCTCAGCGAAATAGCCAAACATTCTCTTACTGCTTTACTTAACAATAATCTTAGCAACACAATTAATGAAACACTGATGCTCTATCAGCAAGAGTTTAGTATTGAAGAAATTGCAGAAAAACGAAATAAAAATATGAACACTATTTACACGCACTTAGCAGATGCTATTGAAGTCGGATTAATAGATGTACGTGATGTTATCGAGTTAGATGACGAAGAATACAATGAGATTGTTTATGCCATTGAAACTATGGAAGACAAAGATAAGAATCTACTCAAACCTATTTATGAAGCGTTAAATGAAGATTACGATTATGGTATTTTGAGATGCGTGCAAGCATCCATATAATGTCAATAGTAAAATCAAACTGACAACAACAACGCCATCGCGTCATATTCTTTGATCATATTGCTGAAATCTCAACACCAGAGACACTAGAGTTTATTACTGGAAAAGACAGAAAATTATTCAGCTCTACTCTAACTATCAATCTAACT
>JGI20155J14468_10000364_pt1 | contig 37602 bp, 43 predicted proteins | sample COG_05_FD_14468 | JGI IMG/M metagenome (IMG submission 14468) | reverse complement strand
GTTATTATTAATAGTGATATTAAAGATAAGAAATTAATAGAGGAAACCTTAAGTAAAAAAGAAGGAAATACTATTTCTATCAATACAGCAAAAAAAGGAACTAAAGCAAAAGTTGTTGCTATGGCTGAAAAAAATGCCAAAGAGTCTTTGAATAGAAAGCTTTATGAGACCAATAATAACAAGAATTTATTTGAAGGTGTTGCTAAAAAATTTGATCTCAAAAATGTTATTAATCTAGTTGAAGTTTACGACAATAGTCACATTCAGGGAACAAATAGTGTTGGTGCAATGGTTACATTTGGCGATGAAGGTTTTATTAAAAAAAGATACAGAAAATTTGACATTAAAACTAAAGGTGCTGAGCAAGATGACTTTGCAATGTTGAAAGAGGTTTTATCTAGAAGATTTAAGAGAGCAATTTTAGAGAAAGGAAACTATTTGACCTTGCCAGATTTAATATTAATTGATGGTGGAAAAGGTCAATATTCCTCGGCAAAAGAGATATTAGATGAGCTAGGACTACACGATCTTCCCATGATAGCAATTGCAAAAGGTAAAATGAGGAATAGTGGAGATGAAACTTTCTTCTATAATGGCAAAAGTTATAAATTTGAAAAAAACGACCCTACTCTTTTTTTTATGCAAAGACTGCGTGATGAGGCGCATAGATTTGCAATTACTTCTCATAGGGCAAAAAGAGCTAAAGGTATTTCGAAATCACTTCTAGATCAGATAGATGGTATTGGGACTATAAGAAAAAGGGCTTTATTGAACCATTTTGGCTCTGCTAGATCTGTCGAGTCTGCTAGTTTTGATGAAATAAAGTCTGTAGAAGGTGTTGAGGAAAAAGTTGCAAAAAAAATATATAACTTTTTCCATGAATAATTATGCTTAGAAAAATTCCAAATATTTTAACCATAGGGCGCATAATAATTGTTCCCTTTTTTGTTTTGGCTTTTTATCTTCCTGGGTTTTATGGAGACTTAACTGCCTTAGTATTGTTTATTATAGCATCTTTTACTGACTTCTTAGATGGAATGTTAGCAAGAATGCTTGGAGAAGAGTCTAAATTAGGTGAATTATTAGATCCAATTGCAGATAAAATTATTGTTGCAACTGCACTAATTCTATTAGTTATGGACGGTACAATTAGACACTACGAAGTTATTGCTGCAATTATAATTCTAACAAGAGAAATATTAATTTCAGGATTAAGAGAATTTCTTGCTAAAGGAAAAATAAAACTTCCTGTATCAAACCTTGCCAAACTTAAAACAGTTTTGCAAATGGTTTCTATCGCTCTTTTATTATCTGGAGATACAGGAAATAGAATTATTAACTTTCAAGATTACAATGCACAAACAATCGGAATAATCTTATTATGGCTATCAGCTGCACTTACATTATTTACTGGTTACAAATATATGTGGAAAGGAATTGATCATGCAATATCAGAAGATAATAAAGATTAAATTATTTTTTTCTAACTAAAGTTTGATAACTCTCATTTAAATCAATTATCATATCACAAACTTTAAATTGATTCTCTGCAATGCAAGATACAGGTGTTACTTCGGCAGCTGTTCCTGTTAAAAAACATCCAACAAAATTTTTAAGCTCCGATGGATTAATTTTTCTTTCATTAACTTTAATATTTTTTGATTTAGCTATCTCAATAACAGTTCTTCTAGTAATGCCATCTAAAAATGAGTCTGGAATTGGAGTGTGTATTTCTCCATTTTTATCTTTGAAAAAAATATTTGCCCCTGTCGCTTCTGCAACATTTCCTTCATGATCAAGCATCAATGAGTCTGCGTATCCTTGTTTTTCAGCCTCATGTTTTGACAAAGTACAAATCATATATAAACCAGACGCCTTTGTGTCCCAAGGGATTGTATCTGGAGCTGGTCTTCTCCAATTTGAAATATTTAATTTAATACCTTCTACTTTTAGTTTTGGATCAAAATAAGAGCCCCATTCCCAAGTTGCTATAGCAACATGAATTTTTGTTTGTTGTGCAGATATTGCCATCATTTCACTACCTCTCCAAATAGTTGGCCTTACATATCCATTTTCTACATTTTGAATTAAAATAATTTTATTACAAGCGTCATTAATTTCTTTTTCAGTATAAGGTATTATCATTCCCATTCTTTTTGCAGAATAAAAAAGTCTTGCTGTATGCTCTTCTAATTTAAATATAGAATTATCATAAACCCGTTCTCCCTCAAAAACGCAGCTAGCATAATGGAGTCCATGGTTTAAAACGTGTATCTTGGCATCAGTCCAGTCTACAAGGTCATTATTATACCAAATTTTTCCAGATCTTTTGTCGTAAGGTATCATTTATGAAATAAAAATTTTTACTGAAAAATATCTTTGTATCTGTAATATGTCAATATAACTTACCAATGATGAAAGAGCTTCTCTATTTAAAAGATGAACAATTAAAAGGTCTAATTGAAAAATTATATATAGGATACAGAGAAATATTTTCAGATTCTAAAAAAGTTTTAGATAAATACTCTATTGGATTGGCCCATAATAAAGTAATTCACTTATTATCAATGTATGAGGGGATTTCTATTTCTGAACTACTTAAAAGACTTAAAGTCACCAAACAGAGTTTGAATAGAGTGCTTAGAGATTTAATTAAACTTGAAATTATTGAGTTTAAAAAAAATGAGCAGGATACTAGAATAAAACATATATTTCTTAATGAAAAAGGTAAAAAGATTTTTAATGAAATTTTTCAGTTACAAAAAAAAAGAATTTATAACGCACTATTAAATTCCAAATCTGAAGAGGTACTTAATTTTGATAATGTATTAAGTAAAATTTTAAATGGATGAATTTTTAGCACATATATTAGTAGTTGATGATGATGAGGGAATTAGATCATTAGTAAAAAAGTATTTAGATGAAAATAAATATTTAGTCACGACCTCAGATAGTGCTGAAGATGCTAATGAAAAAGTTAAGATTATAAAATTTGATTTAATAATCCTTGATATCATGATGCCTGGTAAAAATGGTCTAGAATTTATTCAAGAGAATAAACAAAAATTAGATACGCCAATAATATTATTGACTGCTAAAGGTCAAGCAAATGAAAGAGTTGAAGGGCTTGAGCTTGGAGCTGATGACTATTTACCTAAACCCTTTGAACCTAAAGAATTACTCTTAAGAATTAAAAATATTATAGATAAAACAAAAAAAAATGATTTAAAAAGAATAATTAAATTTGAAAATATTAAGATTGATCTCAATAAACAATTAATTTTTAAAGATGGTCTAGAATTTAAAATAAATAATACTGAAAAAGTTATATTAGAAAAAATGATAAATAACCCAGGTAAAACTTTTGAAAGAATGGAAATAGGGAAATTAATTGATCTGGATAAGGAAAGATCAATTGATGTGATTATCACACGACTAAGAAAGAAAATTGAATTAGACCCTAAAAATCCTAAATTTCTTCAAACTATACGAGGAGCTGGTTATGTTTTATGGATTGAATAAATTTGTAAAGAACTTATTGCCTAAAAGATTATTTTATAGAGCATTATTAATCGTAGCTATACCAGTAATAGTAATTCAATTGATTATAACCATAGTTTTTTTCGATAGCCTTTGGATAAAAACGAACAAGGGTATGACAAGAGCTTTGGTGAGTGAAATTAAAACTTTTATAGAAGTCTACAATAATGACAATTACGACAAAAAGGAAATAACCAATCTTTTTTCAGTCTATCAGGATTTAAATATTGAATTTATTCAAGATGATAAATTTAATTATATCTATGATGAAAGATGGTTTAGTCCAATAGATAGAACCTTAAGGAGAGAATTAAAGTCTAGATTTGGAAATGAAGAATATTGGTTCAATACAACTACCTATAAAGAATTAATAGATTTAAGAATAAAATATCAAAATGGTTACTTTAAATTTTTAATTCCAAGAGACAGGCTAACAAGTTCCTCGGCTAGAATATTTGGTTTATGGATTACTGTACCAGCGTTAATAATGGTAATCATATCATTAATTTTTTTGAAAAATCAAACTCGGCCTATTACTGCTTTAGCAAAGGTTGCTGAAAGATTTGGAAGAGGAGAAAAGATTGAAGAATTTAAACCCTCAGGGGCAGCTGAAATAAGGCAGGCCGGGTTTGAATTTGACAGAATGAGAAAAAGAATTTTAAGACATCTAAACCAAAGATCTGAAATGCTGTCTGGTATAAGTCACGATCTAAGAACTCCTTTGACTAGAATGAAATTACAAACTGCATTTATCAAAGACAAAGATATTGCTAAAAAATTAACTGAAGACATTAATGAAATGGAAAAAATGCTTAATGAATATCTTCAATTTACTAGCTCATCCTTTATTGAGAAAGATGAATTATTTAATCTCAGTGATTTAATCGAAGAAATTATAAAGAAATATAATAATGAACATATATCTAAAATTTTATCTGCTAGAGTTTATTTTAATGGAAGAAAAAGTTTAATTAGAAGATGCATTAACAATTTAATTGATAATGCATTAAAATATGGGAAGAAAGTAAATATAGAGCTTTCAAAAAAAACTACGAATATATTTATTAAAATTGGAGATGATGGCCCAGGTATACCTGAAAAAGAATATGAAAATGTTTTTAAGCCATTTTACAAAATTGACAAAGGAAGAGCCGAGGCAAAATCAAGTGTTGGTCTTGGTCTTTCAATTGCCTCTGACATTATTCGTTCACATGGAGGCAATATAAAATTAGAAAAATCCAGCCTAAATGGACTTGAGGTTAGGATATTTTTGCCCGTTTAGTTTTCTTCTTTTTTTGATGTTGTAGTTTTTCAATTTTTTTTTCTAAATTTTCTACTCTTTTTGATAAAACTTCAAATTCATCTTTGCTTGTTATTTTCATTTTGAAGACTATTTCATCTCTTTTAGATTTCAAAATAGTTAGAATTTCGTTGGATAGATCTCTCGAGGAGACTAAACCCTGCTCAAATAGTTTAGTAATTTTATCAAAAACAAATTTTGAATTTTTCATATATTTATTTAATTACTTAATATATTTATATCATATTATTATATTTTATAATGTTCATTAATAATTTTGACCCAGTGGCTATTGAAATTTTCTCATTTGAGATTCGATGGTATTCTTTAGCATATATTGTGGGTATTCTGCTTGGTTGGTACTTAGCAAAAAAATTTTTTACCAATAGCAATATCAAAAATAAATTTGATGATTACATCACCTATTTGATTGTTGGGTTAATATTGGGGGGAAGATTAGGTTATGTATTGTTTTATAATTTTGATTATTATTTTGATAATTTTTTTGACATATTCAAATTTTGGCAAGGTGGCATGTCTTTTCATGGTGGGGTAATAGGAATAATTATTGCTAGCATCTTGTTTTCAAAAAAAAATAATGACAATGTTTTTGAATATTTGGATATAGTTGCTTTAGTTTCTCCTATTGGAATTTTTTTTGGTAGGATTGCTAATTTTATTAATTCAGAATTGTATGGTTACGAAACATCTGTTCCATGGGCCGTTCAATTTGTTAAAATTGATTCCTTAAATCGTCATCCATCACAGTTATATGAAGCTATATTGGAAGGAATTATTTTATTTTTAATACTGATATTTTTTTGGAATAAAAATAAGATAAAAAGCCCAGGAAAATTATCTGCATTATTTTTAATTTATTATTCGTTTTTTAGATTTTTAATTGAGTATTTTCGTGTACCAGATGAGCAGTTGGGTTATTTAATTTTAGATTTAACTATGGGGCAGTTAATAAGTTTTATATTTTTTATTACAGGACTTTCTTTGTACTATTTAAAAAATGATACTAAAAAAAAATCATAAAATATCTTTAGATAAATTTATAAATCATTGTCTATATGATAAAAAAAATGGATATTACATGAATAAAAATCCATTCGGAATAACTGGTGACTTTACAACTGCACCAAATATTTCAAGACTCTTTTCTGAAATGATTGCTATTTGGACAATAAGTTTTTGGGAGAGTTTAGGTTCACCAAAAAAATTTAATCTAATAGAATTAGGTGCTGGAAATGGAGAAATGATGAAAGTTATGATTGAAAGTTTTAAAAAATTTCCGTCTTTTATTAGAAGTTGCAATATTATTATTCATGAAAAAAGTCCACACTTAATAAAAGAGCAAAAGATAAAAATGAAATTTAAAAATATTAAATGGGTAACAAGTCTAAAAAAATTAAATAACTCACCGAGTATTTTTTTAGCTAACGAGTTTTTTGATGCAATTCCTATAAAACAGTTTTTAAAAAATAGAAATTTTTGGTTTGAAAAATTTGTACACATATCTGCTGACAAAAAAGCAAGCTTTATGAATAAAAAGATTAATATTAAAGCAATCGAAAAGAAGTTTGATTTTAAAATTTCAAATAAACAAAATTTTATAGAATATTCACCATTAGGATTGAAGTATTTAAAAGATATTTTTAAATTTATAAAAAAGAATAAAGGGGGGCTATTAATTATTGATTATGGGTATTATGCTAACAAAATGAAAGATACACTTCAGGCAATATATAAACAAAAACATTCTAAAGTTTTAGAAAATATTGGTAAATCAGATATTACATACAATTTAAATTTTTGCCTTATTAAAAAATTTGTTCAAAACTTTAAAGAATTAAATATAAATTTTACAACTCAAAAAAAATTTTTAATTAAACTAGGTATTGAACAGAGGGCTGAAATAATTAGTAGAAATAAAACATTCATAGAAAAAGCAGACATATTTTATAGACTTAAAAGATTGATAGATGAAAAAGAAATGGGAGATTTATTCAAAGTCATGTTAATTAAAAATTTAAGTAATAATTCTCAAATAGGGTTTTAAAATTGTTTTACTCAAAAAAATTATCAAAATTTTCAAAAATAAGTCATGGTTTTTTTAACAAAGATGGAGGTGTATCAAAGGGTATTTATAAAGGTTTAAATTGTGGTTTTGGTTCAAAAGATAAAAAAACAAATATTCAAAAAAATCTTAAAATTGCAAAAAAAAAAATTAATAAAAGGTCAAAAGGAATTTTTTTAGTTAAGCAAATTCATAGTAATAAATTTATTTTTTTAGAAAAAAACTTTAGTGGTAAAAATAGAAGTGTAAATGCTGATGCTATAATTACTGAAAAAAAAAATTTACCTATAGCAGTTTTGACTGCTGATTGTGTGCCTATTTTAATTTTTGACAAAAATAGAAAAATGATTGCTGCGATTCATGCAGGCTGGCGTGGTGCATATGGAGGAATTATTCAAAATGTTATAAAATTTATGTTTTATAAAGGGTGTAATCCAAAAGATATGATTGTAGCTATCGGTCCTTGTATATCTTTGAATAATTATGAGGTTAAGAAGCAGTTTAAAGATAGGTTTATTAGAAAAGATAAAAATAATATTAAATTTTTTAAAAATAAAAGAGATAAGATTTATTTTGATCTGCCAAATTATACTAAAAAACAAGTTAAATTAAACCAAATAAAAAATATTGACCTATTGAATATCGATACTTTCAATAAAAAAAATAATTTTTTTAGTGCAAGGAGATCTTTAAAGCTTAATCATAATGATTATGGTAGAAATATTTCAATAATTATGATTAACTAAACTTTTTTCAAATGAAATTATTATCTGGAAATAGTAATAAAACTCTTAGCAAAAAAATTGCTAAATTTTTAAAAACTAAACTTGTTAACTCAAGTATTAAAAAATTTTCTGATGGAGAGATTTATATTGAAATAAATGAAAATATTAGAGGAAATAGTATTTTTATTATTCAATCAATATCTTCTCCTGCTAATGATAATTTAATGGAATTGCTGTTAATCATCGATGCATTAAAAAGATCTTCAGCTAAAAATATTACTGCGGTGATACCGTACTTTGGTTATGCAAGACAAGATAGGAAAGTTGTACCAAGAACATCTATTTCTGCGAAACTAGTTTCAAATTTAATTACTAAGGCTGGAGCTGATAGAGTTGTAACCGTTGATTTGCATGCGGGTCAAATTCAAGGTTTTTTTGATATTCCTGTTGATAACCTTTTTGCGACCCCAATATTTGCAAGACATGCCAAAAAGAAAATTAAAAATAAAAATATAATTTGTGTTGCGCCTGATGTTGGTGGTACCGAAAGAGCTAGGGCATTAGGTAAATTACTTAATGTTGGTTTGGCCATAGTTGATAAAAGAAGACCTAAACCTGGGCAATCTCAAGTTATGAATGTAATTGGTAATGTAAAAGACAAAACATGCGTTATTGTTGATGATATAATTGATTCTGGTGGCACAATTGTTAATGCTGCAAAAGCACTTAAAGATAGAGGTGCTAAAGAAGTATATGTTTACATAACTCATGGGGTTCTTAGTGGGGAAGCAGTCAAAAAAATTAAAGGGTCTGTTATAAAAAATTTAGTAATTACCGATACAATTGATAACGAAGAAAAAATTAAAAGTGCCAAAAATATCGAAGTTTTACCTATTTCAAGCCTAATGGGAGAAGCAATCAAGAGAATTTCAAATTCTACTTCTGTGTCTGATTTATTTAAATAATTACCTTGAGTTATTTTAGAACTTGGGCTAAAAATCTGTCTTTTTATGATTTCACTAAACGCAAATTCAAGAGATAACAAAACTAAAGGCGAGTTAAGCACTATTAGAGATGGTGGAAATGTTCCTGGCATAATTTATGGTGGTAAAACAGAAAATGAAAAAATTTCTGTTTCAAAAAAATTACTAAAATCAACAATAGAAAAAGAAAATTTTTTATCAAATATAGTAACACTTAAAATAAATGGTAAAGATCAAAACGTTTTACCTCGAGAGGTAATTTATGACGTTATTACTGATGAGCCAATACATATAGACTTTTTAAGGGTAGTACCAGGTGTTAAGATAAGAATTGAAGTGCCTGTTGAATTTATTAATCATGAAAAATCACCTGGCCTAAAAAGAGGTGGGGTACTAAATATAGTTAGAAGAAAAGTTGAACTTAAATGTCCGAGTGAAAAAATTCCAGGTAAATTAACAATAGATCTTGATGGTGTAGATATTGGTGAAAGTTTTAAAATTTCATCTATTAAATTAGATAGTGATGTTGTGCCAACTATTCAAGGAAGGGACTTTGTAATCGCAACGTTAGCTGCGCCAACTGTTATGAAAGAACCAGAAAAACCAGCTGAAGCTGAAGTTGCAGAAGGTGAAGAAGGAGCCGAGGGTACAGAAGCAGCAGCCACGGATGGAGAAAAACCAGCAGCTGAGGGTGATAAAAAAGAAGGTGATGATAAAAAGCCTGTTGAAGCGAAAAAATAATCAATTAAATTGAAATTCAAATTCCAATAAAATTTTATGTTATTATTTGTAGGTCTTGGCAATCCAACACCCGACAGTGAAAATAATCGACACAATGTTGGTTTCAAAATTATAGATGTAATAAATAAAAAATTTGGCTTATCAAAACAAAAACCAAAATTTAAAGGATTATTAACCACAGGAAATATTGAGGGTGAAAAAGTATATGCAATTAAACCATTAACTTTTATGAACAACTCAGGAATTTGTATCAGAGAATTATTGGAATATTTTAAGATTGATGCTGAAGATGTAATTGTTTTTCATGATGATCTTGATGTTGAATTTGGGAAAATTAAAGCAAAATTTGGGGGATCAAGTGCTGGCCATAATGGAATTACTTCAATAGATAAGTTTATCGGTAAAGACTATGCAAGAGTTAGAATTGGCATTGGGAAGCCAAAAGGTAAAATTGCAATTGGTGATTATGTTTTGCAAAATTTTGATGAAGATGAGATTTTTACTGTTGATAAAATTTCCAAAAATATAACTGACTCTATTGGAGAGCTAATTAAAAAAAAATTAGATTTATTTTCTAGTACTGTTAACAATAAATAATGAGTTTTAAATGTGGCATTGTAGGTTTACCAAATGTTGGTAAATCAACTTTGTTTAATGCGTTAACTAACTCAAGTAAGGCCCAAGCTGCTAACTTTCCATTTTGCACCATTGATCCAAATGTTGGTGTTGTTCCAGTTCCAGATGATAGACTAAATAATTTAGCAAAAGTTTCTAAATCAAAAAAAATAATCAATACAACAATCTCTTTTGTTGATATTGCTGGACTTGTAAAAGGAGCATCTAAAGGCGAAGGTCTGGGAAACAAGTTTTTATCACATATTAGAGAAGTGGATGCCATCATTCATATGATTAGATGTTTTGACTCTGATGATATTCAAAATGTAAATCCTACTGTTGATCCAATTAGAGATTTAGAAATAATCGATACTGAAATGATGTTAGCTGATTTAGAATCTATTCAAAAAAGACTAGAAAAAAATAACAAAAAAAATGTTGAAGAAGAACAGCTCAAAATATTAGAGATGGCCCTAGAATGTATTAATAATGATAAAAACTTATTAATCTTAAATGATCAATTTGATAAAAAACTTTTAAACCAAAGTGGATTACTCTCTGTAAAGCCAAGAATATTTGTTTGTAATGTAGATGAGCAAAGTGTTAAGGATGGAAATATATATACAAAAAACTTCATCACCAAGTATGGAGAAGAAAATACTTTAATTGTTTCCGCTGATATAGAAAATCAAATTAATGAGTTAGAAAATGAAGAAAGAAAAAATTATATGGAAATGATTGGTTTAAAAGAAACAGGCTTAGATATGTTAATCCAGAAAGGTTACCGAATATTAGAATTAGAAACATATTTTACATCAGGTCTAGAGGAAACAAGGGCATGGACAATCGAAAAAAATTGTACTGCCCCAAAAGCAGCTGGTGAAATTCACACTGATTTTGAAAAAGGATTCATTAGAGCAGAAACTATTTCTTATGATGATTTCATTACTAACGAGGGTTGGGCCAATTCCAAAACAAATGGTAAAATGAGACTAGAGGGAAAAGACTATATTGTTAAAGATGGTGATGTATTAAACTTCCGTTTCAACACGTGACCAAATTCTTTTCATGCTAAAGTAAACTAAAATCGTAAGAATAATCAAATATACGATAGCTTTAAAACCCATTTGGTGGCGTGCTTCTAAATGTGGTTCTGCTGCCCACATTAAAAATGTTGTAATGTCTTTAGACATTTGCTCAACTGTTGACTCTGTTCCATCTGCGTATTCTACCAATCCATCAGAAAGTGGATTTGCCATTTTGATTTTATTGCCATACATATATTTATTATAATGGACACCTTCATCTAAAACTGTTCCTATCGGAGGATCTTCATATCCTTGAAGTAAAGAATATATATAATTTGCCCCACCACTTCTTGCTTTAACCAAAACAGACATATCTGGAGGATACGCTCCACCGTTTGCCGCTTGAGCTGCTTTAGTATTTTCATATGGCATCGCAAACTTGTCAGATAATTTTCCTGGTCTATCAAACATTTCTCCATCTGCATTGGGTCCATCATTAATTTCGAAAGATGCTGCAATAGCTTTTGCTTGTTCTTCGGTAAACTCTGGCCCACCTTTTTCTGCTAAATTTCTATAACTAACATATTTCATTGAATGGCATGATGAGCAGACCTCTGTATAAACCTGGTAGCCTCTTTGAAGAGCTCCTCGATCAAATTTTCCAAAAAGACCTTTAAAACTCCAGTCAGTTTTTAAATATTCTACTTTTTCTGCCGCAATGGAATTATGAGCAACACCAAAAAACATGATAATGAATGGTAATATTTTAAAAAAATTTTTCACTTATTGATTTAAACTTTCTTTATTTTTTGCAGTAACTAAATTTGGAGATCCACCAAGAACAGGGTCCGTAATACTTAATGGGATAGGAAGAGTTTTTTCTTTAAAGCCTAGAACAGGGAGTATAATTAAAAAATGTAAAAAATAATATGCTGTTGCCACTCTAGCTACTAGCAAATAAAGGCCTTCTGCAGGCATTGCTCCAACATAACCTAAAATTAAAACATCAGCTACCAAGATCCAGTAAAATTGCTTGTATAAAGGTCTAAAAACTGCTGATCTAATTTTTGAAGTATCAAGCCATGGTAATGCTGCTAAAATTAAGATTGCAGATAACATGGCGACTACTCCTAAAAGTTTGTCAGGAATTGACCGTAATATTGCATAAAATGGCAACAGATACCATTCAGGAACAATATGTGCGGGCGTCACTAATGGATCCGCTTCTATATAATTGTCAGCGTGACCCAAAATGTTTGGTGTATAGAAAACAAAAAAAGCAAAAACAATCATAAACATCAATAATGCAAATCCATCTTTGATAACTATGTACGGATGGAATGGAACGGTATCTTTTGATGGTTTTTTAATATCAATACCAACTGGATTATTATTTCCAGGAACATGCAATGCCCAAATATGCAAAACTACTAATCCTAAAATTAAAAAAGGGATCAAATAATGTAGGGTAAAAAATCTAGTTAACGTTGGATTGTCAACTGAGTAACCACCCCACAACCAAGTTACAATCCCTTCTCCAACTAACGGTATAGCACTAAATAAATTTGTAATTACAGTGGCTCCCCAAAAACTCATTTGACCCCAAGGTAACACATAACCCATAAAAGCAGCGGCCATCATTAGCAGATAGATTATAATACCTATAATCCAGATGATCTCTCTAGGAGATTTATAAGATCCATAAAATAAAGATCTAAATATATGAATATAAACTGCTAAGAAAAACATTGAAGCACCATTTGCATGAATATATCTAATTAACCAACCATAGTTTACATCTCTCATGATATGTTCAACACTCTCAAATGCCATGTCGGCATGAGCAATGTAATGCATGGCCAATGTTAGACCAGTTATAATTTGAGTAATTAAACAAAAAGTTAGTATTCCACCAAAAGTCCACCAATAATTTAAATTTTTAGGAGTTGGATAATCAGTGAGATGACTTGCTAATGAAAGTAGCGGAAGTCTATCGTTAAACCATTTACCGAATTTTGATTTTGGAATATAATTGTGATCACTCATAATTATCCAATTTTAATAGTATTAGCATTAACAAATTCGTATCTAGGAACCTCCATATTTAATGGTGCTGGACCTTTTCTAATTCTTCCAGATGTATCATAGTGTGATCCATGACACGGACAAAACCAACCATCATAATCCCCCTTATCATTTAAAGGTACACATCCTAAATGTGTACAAACTCCTACCATCACTAGCCATTCTGGATCTTTTGCTCGATCCTCATCTTTTTCTGGATGCTTAAGATTTTCCATCTTTACTGATCTTGCTTCTGCAATTTCATCTTGGGTTCTTCTTCTAATAAAAACTGGCTTGCCTCTCCAAAGAACAGTAATTGTTTTTCCTGGAGTTACAGAACTTACATCTACTTCAGTACTTGCTAGGGCTTTTACAGAGGCATCTGGATTCATTTGATCAATCATTGGCCATGCTACTGCACCAACCCCTACTACCCCTAGGGCATATGTAGCAGTAAATAAAAATTCTCTTCTTTGTGGTTTTTTTTCAGACATATGTAAATTTAAAATTTCGCTTATTTAATATATGATTTCTTATAATAAAATAGTATTTTTTCTATAGATACAATGACACATAATTATTTTACTAAAGAAGGGCCGAAAATAGCTCTATTTGAACCTGATATACCTCAAAATACAGCTGCAATAATTAGAACATGTGCATGCCTTGGAGCTCAACTTGAAATAATTGAGCCATGTGGATTCCTATTATCTGATAAAAGATTCAAAAGAGTTGTTATGGATTATATGGATGAAAAAGATATTAATTTTTACCAAAGTGCTGACCTTTTTTTTGATTCTAATAAAAACCAAAGAATTATATTGATGACTACTAAAGCTTCTGTATCTTACGCTAAGTTCAAATTTGAAAAAAATGATACAATTTTATTTGGACGTGAAAGCGCTGGGGTTCCAGAAAAGCTTCATAAATTAATAAAAAACAGATTAAAAATACCTATGGAAAATAACAAACGTTCATTAAATCTAGCATCATCTGTTGCTATTATATTAGCTGAATGTTTAAAACAAACAAAATGGATTTAGACATCAAAAAAGATCTAACAAGCAATTGGTTTAAATTGTTACAAGATGCGTTCTGTAACGACATTTCTGTATTAGAAAACAATAAAGTAGAATTTGTATCTACTAATTGGAAAAGAAATCAAAATAGAGATGAAGGTGGAGGTGAATACAGAATATTAAAAGATGGAAAAGTATTTGATAAAGTTGGTGTAAACTTTTCTAAAGTTTATGGAAAATTTCCAAAAAAATTTCAAAAAAATATTTTAGGAGCTCACAAAAATCCAAAATTTTGGGCATCGGGCATATCAGTAGTGATGCATATGAAAAATCCTTTAATTCCTGCAATGCATTTTAACACTAGATATATATCAACTACTCAACAATGGTTTGGCGGTGGTATGGATCTAACCCCTACAAAAAAAGATGATTTAGAGAAAAAATATTTTCATCAAACTCTGAAGGATATGTGTAATCAACATAATAAAAATTATTACAAAAAATATAAAAAGTGGTGTGATGAATATTTTTATCTTCCACATAGAAAAGAAGCAAGAGGTATTGGTGGAATTTTCTTTGATTATAAAAAGGATAATTTTGAAAAAGATTTTAAATTTACTAGAGATGTGGGTGTTACATTTCAAATATTATTTAATAAAATAATTAGACAAAAAATAAAAAAAAAATGGTCTGTCAAAGATAAGGAAAATCAATATATTAAAAGAGGTAGATATACAGAGTTCAATTTACTCTATGATAGAGGAACGAAATTTGGATTACAAACTGGTGGAAATGTGGAAGGAATTCTGATGTCACTTCCACCTTTAGCAAAATGGAAATAAAATGAATAAAGAGCCTATAACAATAAATGGACTGAAAAAATTAAAGGAAGAATTGGTTTTTTTAAAAGAGAAAAAAAGACCAGAGATAGTTGCGGCAATTGCAGAAGCCAGATCTCATGGAGATTTAAAAGAAAATGCAGAATACCATGCTGCTAAAGAGGAGCAATCACATAGCGAAGGAAGAATAACAGAAATTAATGATATCATTGCGAGAGCAAATGTAATTGATGTGACTAAGATAAATAATGAGGGTAAAGTAATCTTTGGTTCTACAGTTTATCTTGAAAATTTAGATACAGGTGAAAAAATTAATTATAAAATTGTTGGTAAAGATGAAGCTGATTTGAGGCAAAAATTAATTTATTTCCAATCACCAATAGGCAAAGGGCTTATAGGTAAAAATAGAAATGAACTTGTTGAAATTAATACCCCAGCTGGAACTAAAAATTTTGAAATTAAAGACGTTAAATATGTTTAACGACTAATAATTTTATCAATTTGTTTTTCTGATAATTGAAAATTATTATTTACCCACTCTTGTTCGATTATCTTAAGTTTGTCTCCAAGAGTTTTACCTTCTGGAATATCATATTTCTTCATTAATAATTTTGCACTAACTGGTAAAGTTGGTAAAATTTTAGATTTAAATATATCAATATAATCAAGTAATTTTTTATCCACTTTTTTTAAAACAAATAATCTATAACTTAAAATATCTATTACAGCTTGTTTTCCATGAAAATAAAACAAATAACCTAAATTTTTTTCTGAAAATGATTTGACTGTAATTTTTTCTTTATAGAACTTATCAATTATTTTTAATCGTTTTTGATTTTTTTTTGAAATATTAAATTTATAGATAAAATAATCAGCATTATCTAATCCATCAATTATTAACAAAGAAAGTATAAATACAAAGTCTCCTTCTTGAAGCCTTTTTTTAGCAAATCTATTGGGATTAGAAAAAAGTTTAATTCTTTTAATTTGTGGGAAGATAGCTTCAAACAACTCAACTAATAATTTATCTTTTGATAATTTCGTTAAAATATTAGATTTTATATATTTTTTTAATTCATCTAATAATCTTTCTTGGGACAAATTAGAAATGCCACCCAGGTTTTTTTTGATTACCCTCAGGGTGTTAGTATCGTGTTTGTGATTTGAATAATTTAAAAAAAATCTAAAGTAACGAAGAATTCTTAAATAGTCTTCTTTAATTCTTTGTTCCGAGTTTCCAATAAATTTGATTAAACCATTTTCTAAATCTTTTTTTCCATTAAATGGATCAAATAAGTTTCCCTCTATATCTGAATAAATTGAATTGATTGTAAAATCTCTTCTTGAGGCATCTTTTTTCCAGTCAGTTGAAAATTTAACTTCTGCATGTCTTCCATCTGTCTTAATATCTTCACGCAGACTGGTTATTTCAAATTTAAAATCTTCAATAACTGCTGTTAAAGTGCCATGATCAATTCCTGTTTTATAAAAATTAATATTGTTTTTATTAAGAGCCTCACAAACTTCTTGTGGATTTAAATTTGTGGCAAGATCAATATCATCAACATTTTCTTTTTTAATAATTTTTCTTACACAACCACCAACATATCTAATTTCACTATTTGAAGAAAATTTATTTATTGAGTCAAAAATTTTTTTAACTGGGGTATTTTCTGATAAATTTCTAAAACCTTTAGCTACGTAATCTAAATTATTAGCCCTAGTAAATAATCTGTCTAAAAATTTAATCATATTTGGCTGGGGCGCTAGGATTCGAACCTAGGATGCCGGTACCAAAAACCAGTGCCTTACCACTTGGCTACGCCCCAATATTGTTTTCGTATAACACAAAAAAACAAATTTATATAGTTTTTGAGGTTTTGCACCAGTAATTTCTAAATTGTTTTTTGACTCTTTTTTCAGCTTCTTTACACATTTTATCTGATTTAAAATAAGCAATAATTGCAGATCCAGAACCTGTCATTCGTACAAATTCAACCTTTAATAATTTTTCTAAAAATCTTTTTAATGTATTAAGCTTTGAGTATTTGTTTAATGCAATCAATTCTAAATCATTATCCATTTTTTTCAAAAAATCTAAATTAAACATATTTTTTGTTGGTTGATTGAATATAGGTTTTTTGTAGCTTTTAACATTAGAATAAATTTTTGTTGTCAAGCATCCAAAATTTGGCTTTACTATCAATGTATAAATTTTTTTTTTTATAAAAAAATCTTTTATTATGTCATTTGATTTAAGAATTAAATTTTTAGAGTACATTCCGAGAATAACATCTGACCCGATTAAGCCGGTTAACTCCTTAATTTCTTTTTTTGAGACCTTAATTAAATTTTTTTTGATAAAAAACTTAAGAATGGTAGCTGCATTCATGGATCCACCACCAAGTCCAGCTTCTGACGGGATATTCTTTTTTATGATGATTTTAAACTTAGTGTTTTTGAGTAACCTTTTTTTTTCAACTATTTCTAACAATTTAGATACTGTGTTATTGGAATTAATATTATTTGAAAATTTTCCAATAAATTTTATTTTATGATTTTTGTTTTTAATTTTTTTAATTAATATTTCATCATGAAGATCTAAAAAAGAGACTATGCTTTCAATTTTATGTAGTGAGGTAGTTTTTCCAACAACATTTAAAGCTAAATTTATTTTAGCAAATGATTTGATTTTTAAATAACTCATCAGGAGTTTTTAGGTCCTTCAATTAATTTTTTTTGAATTTGATCTATTAGATCTTGATCAATATCTTCTAGTTCTAATACCATAAGCCAAAAATACCTTGCTTGAATTTTTCTGTCTAATTTCCACAAAATATCTCCATAGTGATCATTCACAACTGGATCTTGGGGCATTAGTTCAACTGCTTTTTTTAAAATTTTTTCTGCTTTTATAAAATCATTAACTAAATAATAGGCCCACCCTATTGAGTCTATAATATAAGGATCATCACCTTCTTTCATATAGGCTTTTTCAAGCATTTTAATCGCTTCATCTATTTTATAATTTCTCTCTAGCCAAGAATAAGCAAGATAGTTCAAAACATAAACATCATCAGGATTTATTTTTAGTGAATAAAGTAAATTTTTATCTGCATTTGAATAATCTTTTAATCTTTCATAGCTGGCACCTCTTCGGTACAATAAATCTGATTTAATTTCAGTGTCTTCATTTAATGAGTTAATAATTAGTGAATAATATTTAATTGCCTTGTTATATTCCTTTGAGTTTTTATAAAAGTTAGCAATATCAAATATGAATTTATTATTTGGATTTTTAATTTTACTAAATTTTGAAGTAATATAATTTAATGCTTCTTTTTTATTTCTTGTTTTGGAAATAATTTGAGCTTCTTTTTTTGATCTATACCAATAATAAAAGTCTTGATCTTTATTAAAATTTTTTAAAACTATTTTAGATTTTTCATAATTTTCATTAAAATATAAATTTTCAGCAACTAAAGATAAATTAAATACAAACTTTGGATTCAGAAAATTTGATAAACTTAAGTAAAAATTTGATTTTTCAAATTCATTTTGAGAAGAATAAAGATTAGATATTAAGAATAAAAATTCACTCACAACGTCATTGCGGTTTTTACATGAAAATACTTTACTAAATTTAGATAGTTCATTACTTTCAATCCAACTTTTTCCCTGTGATAGCAATAGAGTTGTATCAATATAATCTAATTCATCTGTGATAATTTTAGCTTCATCTATTTTATTATTTTCAATTAAGTAAGTTATATAAAAATAAACATACCTTGAATAATCTGCTTGATTGTTATTAATCAATTTTGAAAAATAAGAGTCAGTTTTAACATCACCTAGATAACATCTCTGAAAAGTTTCTGTTATAAGTGATAAATTGCCAAAATTTTTATCACCTTTAATGATTTTTTTATTTTTAAATACATGCGCGTATTGCTTGATAGAATTAAGAATAATATAATTAAATTTATCTGTTTGTAAAATTTCAGGAACTTCCTCTAAAACTTTTAAAACTTTATCAATATTGTTTTTCTTAAGACTATCCAAAGCTAACAAGATATAAGCTTCGAAGAAATTTGAATTACTTTTTTCACTGTTAGCTCTAACAAAATTAATAGCTGGAGCCACTTTGCCCTCCAATACTAGCGACATCACAAATCTCTCTAGGTACGGATCGTGTTGATTCATTAATATTTTTGAAGAATTAAAATAACTTAGTGCTTCTGAATTATCTTTATTTTCAAAAGCAACTATACCTGAAAAATATTTTGACAAATTCTTTGCATTAAATTCATCAAAACTAACACTTTTAGATAACAAGGGGCTCTGATACAGTATCGATAAAATTATAATAACTATAAATTTTTTGTTAAACATAAATAAAATAGGAGTAAAAAATCTCCCTACTAGAGTATGTCATATAAAAAAGAATTAATAAATTCAATAGAGCCAGATTTTATATTTAGTAAAAAACCAATAAATAGATTTAAAATTAACAAAACAATCTCCAAAAAAAATAATTTAAATAAGATTGGACAAATAAATGAACTAAAAAAACTAATAAATTCAATTCAAAATTGTAATTTAAAAAATAATTCAAAAAGCTTAATTTTAGGAGATGGAAATCTTGATAGTCCAATTATGATTATTGGTGAAGCTCCCGGGCCGGACGAAGAGACACGCAATAAAACTTTTCAAGGAGAGGTGGGGGTATTGCTAGAAAAAATGCTAAAAGCAATCAATATAAAAAAAGAAAATTTTTATTCTAGTTATGCCATCAACTTTAGACCTCCTGAAGATAGAAAACCTACATCTAAAGAAATTAAAAGATATTCTGTTTTTTTAAAAGAACATATATCAATCATCGATCCAAAGATTATAATTTTACTTGGAAGCACTGCCATGGAGTCTCTCACTGGCTTAAATAAAAGAATTTCAAATGAAAGAGGAGAATGGAAAGAAATTATTTTAAGAAATAAAACATACCCAATAATGGTAACTTTTAGTCCATCTTATTTAATTAGATTTCCAGAAAATAAAAAATTTTCATGGGAAGATTTAAAGAAAATTAAACAAAAAATCTTAGATTTAAAAATTCAAATTTAATGAAAATTATTGCTGGTGTAGATGAAGTTGGCAGAGGAAGTTTGATTGGCCCAGTTTATGCTGCTGCAGTAATTTTAAACAAATCAATAGATAAAAGGTTATTAAAAGACTCTAAAACTATAACTAAAGCTAAAAGAGAATTATTATCTAAATATATTAAAAAGAATTCTATCTGGGCTATTGGAAAAGCCTCAAAAAATGAGATTGATAAAATAAATATATTACAAGCTAGTCTGCTTGCAATGAAACGGGCTATTAAAAAGCTTAAAAAAAAACCTTCTTGTGTTTTGGTTGATGGAAACAAACTTCCTGACCTGAATAATTACAAGCTAAAAGCAGTGATTAAAGGTGATCAAAAAATTCCCTCCATTTCAGCAGCTTCGATAATCGCAAAAGTATCCAGAGACAAGCATATAATTTCGATGGCTAAAAAAAATGTTGGTTATAATTGGGATCAAAACTTAGGATACGGAACAAAACAACATTTAAAGGCTATAAAGAAATTAGGTATAAACAAACATCATAGAAAAACTTTTTCACCAATATCTGATATAGTGAAACACAATATCTAGTAACTATATCAGTAACTGACACAAATTTAATCCATATAATTCTATCTCAGGTTGACCCAGGAATCTATTTGGAGTCTAATTATTTTTTACAAATGAAAACTGATTTTAAAAATAAGATTATTAATGGAGATAGTCTAGATGAGTTAAAAAAAATCCCACGTGAAACATTTGATCTAATTTTTGCAGACCCCCCTTATAACCTTCAATTAAAAAGTGAATTAACAAGACCCGATAGATCCAAGGTTAATGCTGTAAATGATAAATGGGATCAATTTGAAAATTTTAAAAAATATGATGAGTTCACATATGTATGGTTGGCAGAGTGTAAAAGAATTTTAAAAAAAGATGGGGCTATCTGGGTTATTGGTAGTTATCACAATATTTTTAGAGTGGGAACAGCAATTCAAAATTTAGGTTTCTGGATTTTAAACGATGTTATTTGGAATAAAAATAACCCAATGCCAAATTTTAGAGGAACAAGATTTACCAATGCACATGAAACTTTAATTTGGGCATCAAAAAGTGAAAAATCCAAATATACTTTTAATTATCAGTCATTAAAATGTTTGAATGATGATCTTCAGATGAGATCTAATTGGAATTTACCAATTTGTAATGGATCTGAAAGGCTTAAAAAGAATGGAAAAAAAGTACATTCAACACAAAAACCAGAATCTTTGCTTCATAGAGTTTTATTGGCTTCATCTAATAGAAATGACATGATTTTAGATCCATTTTTAGGATCAGGGACTACAGCAACTGTGGCTAAAAAACTAGGTAGAAATTATTTTGGTATAGAAAAAGAAAAAAAATATTTTAAGGCTGCGGAACATAGAATAAAAAACACAAAGCCTATTGAAAATAATTTACTGGATACTCTAAAAAACAATAGATCAAAACCACGGATACCTTTTGGTTCACTGGTTGAGCTTGGTATAATTAAACCAGGTACAAATATTTTTGATAATAAGAAAAAAATAACAGCAAAAATTATGGCTGATGGTAGTATTAAACATGATCTAGCTGAGGGATCAATTCATAAAGTTGCGGCAACTATCTTGGGTGCAGAAAGTTGTAATGGATGGACATATTGGCATTGTAATATTAATGGGAGTACTTATCCGATTGACTATTTAAGGCAAAGATTAATTTCAAAAAATTAACTTTTATAAATTTTACCCAAGTAATTTTGTAAGAATCTATTATTTTTTGTTAGTAACTTTAAACCAATATCTCTAAAAAAAACTGTTATTGGATTTGATAAATGAAATGCAAATTGATTTAACTTGGATCTATTATTAATCATTTTTACTTTTGCTACTCTTTTTTCATAAAAATCATTGTTATTACCATAAATAGTATCAAATAGTTCTGAGGCACCCTCAATTGACTGGGAGGCTCCTTGAGCAAATGAAGGTGAAAAAGCAAAAAAGGCATCTCCAATTAAAAAAATATTATTACCAGGTTTATAAAAATCTTTACTAACAAAAATTGGAAAACATTTTACATTATAAAGATTTTCAAAAATTGTTTCCGAAATTTTATTTTTCAATTTGTCTTTAATGCCCTGAATAAAAGACTGTTCATTAAAAAGCCTGTGATTATTAAGCTCATTTAATGTTAATTTATGTTTTAAAACTCCAATAAAGTTAAAAACTTCATTATCATTACTGAGTGGGTATACTGCACAATGAAATTTTGAACCTAATAATAAAGAAATATTTTTTTCATTTAAGTTACTTAGAAATCTCCTTGAAATATTTCCCCTAATTGCAATGGTATCATTATAAGCAGGTTTTATCTTATTATTAGAAATTAATGATTTGCTCTTAGAAAAAACACCGTCTGATATGACTAAACAGTCACACATTACTTTATCACTTTTATTAAAAGTCAAACTTATCTCGTCATTGTTTGTTTCGATTTGTTCAATGCTATAGCCATATTTAATTACATCACTGTCTAATCTGTTTTTTAAAAACTCAACTAATTTTGATCTTCTTAATGTTGTGTATTTGCAATCTTCAGAATTAAAGTCTGAAATATTTAGATCACATATTTTTTTTCCTTTTGTAACCTCATAAAAGTCAATTTTTTTTGGATTAAATCTATCTCTATCCCCCAAGACATTAAATCCAATTTTATTTAAAAGTTTAATACTGTTTGTAGATAGTTGTATTCCATACCCTTCATCTAATTTAATAGAGTTATTTTTTTCATAAATTGTTACTTGATACTCAGGATTTTCTTTAAATAAGTTCGCAAAAAATAAACCAGAGATACCCGCTCCTATTATTATAATTTTTTTTGTCATTTGTAGTTTTCTAAATATCTAAAAATTTTTTTTGTAAATGTAGGTAAAGTATAGTTTTTTAATTTTTTAGGATCAATCCAATATGAATCGGGAATTATGCAATCTATTTTATCAAATTCAATTTTAATATTCATGTTCATATTAGACATTTTAAAATTTAAATTTTGATTAAAGTTCTTTGGTTTGTTTAATTCTTGCATTGGAAAAATATTAAAATTTTTTAAAAAATTAAAATTTTTATTTTTTACTAACAAATACTTATTATCTTTTTTATAAACCTTAAGTAAAAAATATTTAACTTTATCTTTTTTTTTAATTTTAGTCAGAATAAAATCCTTCTTAATAAAAGATTTACAACTTTTTGAGATTGGACATCTGTCACAAAGAGGATTGTTTGGTTTACAAATTAATGCACCTAATTCCATTAAAGCTTGTGCGTAATCACTTGACCTATTCGATGTTCCAAAAACTTTTTTGTTTTTAATTAAATTTTCTTTTTTTATTTGAATTCCTTTTTTTAAATAGAGATATCTTTTTAAAACTCTCTCAATATTTCCATCCAAAGGAATTAGAGGTTTATTAAATACAATAGCTAAAATTGCACGAGCAGTATAATCTCCAATACCTGGCAGTGATTTTAAATTTAACAAATCATCAGGTAATTTTTTATTGAAATCCTTTATGATTGCTTTTGAAGTTTTTTTTAGATTTCTAACTCTAGAATAATAGCCTAGGCCCTCCCATAGCTTAATAAGTTTTCGATTATCAAATTTTGCTAATGATTCTAGATCAGGAACATTTTTTATAAATCTATTAAAATAAGGAATAACTGTTATGACTTGAGTTTGCTGTAACATAAATTCACTTACTAAAGTGTAATATTCCCTTTTTTTAGTAGTAGCTTTTTTACGCCACGGTAGAGATCTTTTATTTATATCGTACCAATTAAGTATTTTATTTGTTATTAATTGTTCTTTCATATGCAATTTAAAAATAGTTCTAACAAGAGAAACGTTCAAGGCTTAAGATCATTTAGAGACACTTTACCAAAAAATGTAAAAAAAATTATTAATAAAAAAGGTCATATATATTCTGAAACTTTAAACAATTGGAAATACATTGTTGGTGAAACTCTATTTAACGTTTGTTATCCAAAATCTTTCAAAAATTCAAATCGATTTGGAGTAAGCACTTTACTAATCATGGTTAAAAGAGGACATGAAGTAGACTTGGAATACTCAAAAAAAGAAATTATGGATAAGATGAATAGTTTTTTCGGTTATTCAGTGGTTGAAAAACTTAAACTTTTAAACTTCGATGACAATAAGGAGAGTACATCTCCCAAAAAAAATATAGAAAAAAATGTGACATTTATGAAATATCAAAATAAGATCAATAATGTTAAAAATGATAAAATCAAAAAGTCATTAATAGAATTGACAAAAGTTTTTAAACAAAAATGAAAAAAATAATCTTATTTTTAATAATCCTTTTAACTCAGACGACAAATATCCATGCTGAAAATGAAATTAAAAAAATAACAGTTGGCAATAATGATGCTAAAATTACAATTATTGCATACGAGTCTTTGACTTGTAGTCATTGTGCAGATTTTCACATTAATGTTTATCCAGAGCTCAAAAGGGAATACATCGACACTGGTATTGCTAAAATAGAATTTAGGCATTTTCCATTAGATGTGGCTGCATTTAATGCATCAAAAATATCACTATGTAAAAATGATGGTAGTGCGGAGATTTTAAATACCTTATTTTTGAATCAACAAAAATGGGTAAAAGGAAAATCAATAGAAGAAATAAATAAAAATTTAAAAGATTTTTTAATTTTTAAAGATTTTAAAATCGATTTTAATCAATGCACAACTGATAAAATGATAGAGGACTTTATTTTAAATGATCGAATCGAAGGAACTAAAAAATTTAATGTAAATGCTACTCCTACGATTATTATAAACGATGAAAAGTTTGAAAAATCACTTAATTATAAAAATTTAAAAAAAACTCTGGAAAAACTGATATAAGTTAATGCATGGAGTTTAAAAAAATCCAATTAAATGGATTTAAATCTTTTGCTGATAAAACAAATTTCTTAATTGAAGAAGGTTTGACAGGAATCGTTGGTCCAAATGGATGTGGAAAATCAAATATAGTTGAGTCATTAAGGTGGGTGATGGGTGAAACATCTGCAAAAAGTATGAGAGGTTCAGGAATGGAAGATGTAATATTTTCAGGAACTTCAAACAAAACATCAAAAAATATTGCAGAAGTTTCAATAACAATTGGCAATAAAAACCAAGAGGGTCCTGTACAATACAGTGAGTTAGATGAAATTAATATAAGAAGAAAAATAGAAAAAGATAAAGGTTCAAAATTTTACATCAATGATAAAGAGGTTAGAGCAAGAGACGCTCAAATGTTTTTTGCTGATTTATCGACAGGTGCTCATTCTCCATCAATGATAAGTCAGGGGCGAATTGGTGCACTAGTGACTGCCAAACCAACCGATAGAAGAGCTATCCTTGAAGAAGCAGCAGGTATTTCTGGGCTACATGTTAGAAGACATGAAGCAGAGTTAAGATTAAATGCTGCAGAAAATAATCTTAAAAGAGCAGATGAATTAAGAAGACAACAAGAAAGACAACTTGCCAACCTTCAAAAACAAGCTGAAGAAGCTTCTAAATATAAATTAATTTCTGAAGAAATAAAAAAAATTGAGGCTGGACTTAACTATTTAAAATTAATTGAAATAGATAAAGAAATTAGAATTGAAAATGAAATCAACTCAGAAGCAGAGGGAGAAGTATCAGGTTATAATTATAAAATTGGTGAACTTGAGAAACTTATTAAATCAGAAACAGATAAAGTAACTCCATTAAGAGAAAAAAATATTGAAAATTTATCTAAAATTCAAAGATTAAATCTTGAACTACAGAACTTGGATGAAGAAAATACTAGAATTCAGGATGAAATAGAGTCGATCAAAAAATCTCTTCACACTTTAGATGAAGATATTACCAGAGAAAGAGGAATTATAATTGATGCTAATTCAAATGAAAAAAGACTTAAAGAGGAAAAAAGTGACTTAATTGAAGTAGACTCAAAATACTTTGAGACTGAAAAACTATCCAATGAGGAACTTGAAAATGCAAAAAGTAAATTGAGTGAAGAGCAAAAACTTATTGATGATTTAGTAAATAATATTGCTGAAGGAACATTAAATATAAGTTTAGGTCCTATCGAAAATGTAAAAAATACCATTAACAGAACAAAAGAATTAATTCAAAGTAATGAGATTAATCAAGCTTTGGTGTTATTAGATAGATGTAACATTGAACTAGATGATTTTTTAAAAATTATAAAAGATGACAAAAGCAGAAATGAACTACTTGGGATTAATGAAAAATCAAAAAATATTAAATCACTTCAAGAAAAGTATGCTGATGCTTACAGTAAAAATCAATCTATAAAAAAAGAATCTGTTAAGAGAAATGAAAGAATTAAAACCATAGAAACAGAAATAGAAAGCTGGAAAAATCTTTTATCAAATTCTGAAAAGATGGTTAATGAATTAACTGAAAGAAAAGATAAACTAAATTCTCAATTAGAACAGTTGGAAAATCAACCTAGATCTCAAGCAGAAAAAAAAGGTCAAATATCTGAAAGTTTACGAATATCTGAAAAAGAACAAAATAATAATGAAGTTGTTATAGACGAAACCGATGAAAAAATTGAAAATTTAAGAAGTCAATTAAATAAAATTCAAGAACAATCTATTCAAATTAGAGAAAGAAAAGCAAGTTCAAGTGCTACAATTGAAGGTTTGAATAAAAGAAAATCAGATTTACTAGATAGAGTGGTTTCTGAACTAAATTTAACTGAAGAAAATATTTTAGAAAATTCTAATCTAAATGGCTTAGAAGAATTACCCAATTACGTGGATCAAGAAGATTTATTGGATAAAAAGAAACAGCAAAGAGAAAAATTAGGATCTGTAAACTTAAAAGCAGACGAAGAAACTAATAAGTATGAAATTGAAATTAAAAAAATGGAACAAGACCGGGCCGATTTAGTTACCGCTATAATAAAGCTTAAGGAAAGTATTAATGAACTTAATCAAAAGGGTAGAGAGAGATTAATTGAAGCTTTTGAAAAAGTTAATAGAAAATTTAATGAAGTTTATACAAAATTATTTAATGGTGGTAATGCAAAACTAGAATTGGTTGACTCAGACGACCCTCTAGAGGCTGGATTAGAAATGCTAGTAAGCCCCCCAGGAAAACGACTTCAATCAATTACTTTGTTATCAGGTGGTGAACAGGCATTAACTGCTTTATCTCTAATTTTTGCAGTTTTCTTGACTAATCCCTCACCTATCTGTGTATTAGATGAAGTTGATGCACCTTTGGATGACGCTAATGTAACTCGATTTTGTAATTTGCTGGATGATCTTACAAAAATAACTAATACAAAATTCATAATCGTAACTCATCATGCGTTAACAATGTCAAAAATGAATAGACTCTATGGTGTGACGATGCCTGAAAAAGGAATAAGTCAGCTAGTTGCTGTTGATTTACAAAAAGCAGAAAGTATGGTTGCCTAATTAAACTAAATCAGAATGTCTAAAGATCCGTTTAAAACTCGCTTAGAGATTGCAAAAAAGAAGGTTTTAAAGAGAAATTTGAGGAACAACGATCATAATCCGTCTCCTATCGGCACTGCTTTTAAGCTAAGTACAGAATTAGTCTCTGCTGTTGTAGTAGGGACAATTATTGGGTTTATTTTAGACAAGACCTTTGGTACTAAACCCTGGTTAATTTTAATATTTTTTTTTGTAGGGGTGATTGCTGGAATTACCAATGTAATTAAATCTGCAAAAAATATGCAAAAATAAATAAGGATTTATGGCAGCAAACCCAATGACCCAATTCGAAGTTTATAGAATTGGTCCAGAAATAAAAATAGGTACTTTTGATATCTCATTTACAAATGCAAGTTTGTTTATGGTTGTTAGCTCATTAGCAATTTTAATTATTTTTAATATAGGCTCTAAGAAAAATTCAATGTTGCCAAATAAGATACAGCTCTTAGCTGAATTAAGTTATAGTTTTGTTTCGAAAATGATTAGTGATACTGCGGGCTCAAAAGCAAGGCCCTACTTCGCTTTTATATTTTCACTTTTTATGTTTGTACTTTTTTGTAACATGTTTGGCATGATCCCATATACTTTCACAGTCACTAGTCACATTATTGTAACTTTTGTTCTTGCGTCATTTATCTTTATTGGAGTCACAATCATTGGGTTTATTAAGCACGGCTTTGGTTATTTAAAACTATTTGTACCAAGTGGGGTTCCAATTGTCTTGCTACCACTGATAGTAGTTATTGAAATTATCTCATACTTAAGTCGACCTATTAGCTTATCTGTTAGACTTTTTGCTAACATGATGGCAGGTCATACTATGATGAAAGTTTTCGGAGGCTTTGTGATAAGTCTCGGAATAGTCGGTGGATGGCTTCCACTGAGTTTTTCGGTTGCTTTAACTGGCTTGGAGATCTTAGTTGCTTTTCTTCAGGCATACGTTTTTGCAATCTTAACATGCATCTATTTAAATGATGCATTAAACTTACACCATTAATTAACATAGGAGGATATAATGGAATTAGAAGCAGCAAAAATGATCGGAGCAGGTTTAGCAGCGATAGCTCTAGCAGGTGCTGGAGTTGGAATAGGAATAATTTTTGGAAATTATTTGTCAGGAGCAATGAGAAATCCTTCTGCTGCACAAAAACAATTTCCTAATTTACTTTTAGGCTTCGCGCTTGCGGAAGCAACAGGGTTATTCGGATTAGTAGTTGCGTTAATCATTCTTTTTGCATTTTAACTTAATGATTAAAAAAATATTTTTTCAGTCAATATTTTTCAATTTCTTTTTTTTAAAAGAAGTTTTTGCAGCTGAAAGCGGAGGTATGCCTCAATTAAATCCTGAGTTTTGGGTTTCACAAATATTCTGGCTTACACTTACCTTTGGTACTTTGTATGTAATTTTATCAAAACTAATACTACCTAAGATAAGTGCTAACTTAGAGTCGAGGAAATCCCAAATACAAGAAAATATTGAGGCGGCAGAAAACCAGAGAGAGAGTAGTGAGTCTAAACTTAGAGAGTATGACGAGATTATTTCAAAAAGTAAGTCTGAAGCAAAGAATATTATTAAAGATGCAAGAGAGAAAGCTCTTAAAAATATTAATTCTAAAAGAGAAACTTTAGACAAACAAATTGATGATGAGATCAAAAAAGCAGAAAAAGAAATCAGTGTACTTAAAAAAAGTGCACCTGAAAAAATAAACAAAGTCGCAATAGAGACATCTTCAGAATTAGTAAAAAAACTAATTGGAGCTGATGTAAACAATAGTAGCATCTCAGCAATTGTTGATGATTTATCAAAAAAAAATGGAAATAAATACTATGACAATTGATGCAACTTTTTGGGTAGCAGTTTCATTTATTATATTTTTTAGTGGGCTGATTTATTTAAAGATTCCTAAAAAAATTAATGAAATTCTAAATAAACAAATTTTTGATATAAAAAATGAAATTGAAGAAAGTGAAAAATTAAGAACTGAAGCTAAAACATTATTAGATAATGCACAAAAAAAATTAGACACCTCTCAGTCAGTAAGTGCTGAGTTGCTAGAACAAACCAAAAAGGATGTAGATAACTTAATAATAGAACTAAATGATAAATTTCATAAATCTTCTGAAATTAAAAAAAATTTAGCTGAGAATAAAATTAGTCAAATGAAAGAAGCCGCTATTCAAGAGATTAAAAACACTTCAATACAAATTGCTGTTGATTCTGTAAAAAAAATAATTACTACCTCAGTTGATAAATCTAAACTTGATACATTATTTCAAAAAAATTTAGATGAAACTAAAGAAGAGTTAAAAAAAATTAACTCATAATACCCTTACAATTTTTTTAAAAAACTATAAATTATCTTAATGAATTCTGTTNTAATTGGTTCTGGATTTGGTGGTATCGCTGCCGCTCTTCGTTTAAAAGCTAAAGGTCATAAAGTTATTCTAGTTGAAAAGCATCCTGATCTTGGTGGTAGAGCAAGAGTATTTAAGAGGAATGGTTTTACTTACGATGGAGGTCCCACAGTAATTACAGCACCCTACTTGATTAATGAGTTATTTGAATTATTTAAAAAAGACCCAAAAGACTACATTAAACTTTCACCTCTTAAAGTTTGGTATCAATTTGTTTTTGAAGACAACTCAAAATTTAATTATTCGGGAGATGAAACTGAAATGAAAAAACAAATTGAAAAAATAAATAAAGATGATGTCAAAGGTTACGAAAAATTAGTAAATTTTACTAAAAAAATTTTTGACAAAGGTTTTACAGAACTTGCGGATGTACCATTTAATAAACCTTTGGTAATGATGCAGCAGTTACCAGCACTATTAAAACTTAAAAGTTATAAATCAGTTTATTCTTTAGTTTCATCTTACATAAAAAATGAAAAATTAAGAAGAATGCTAAGTATGCATCCGCTTTTAATTGGGGGCAATCCTTTTACAACAACTTCTATTTATGGACTAATTTTATATTTGGAAAAAAAATGGGGAATACATTATTCGATAGGCGGAACAGGAAATATTATTAAAGGTTTTGAAAAATTAATGAATGAGATTGGTATAGAGATAATAAAAGGTCATGAAGTAAAAAAAATTATTTCTAATGGCAATAAAATATCTGGTATTCAATTAGATAATCAAACTATTATTGAAACTAATAACGTTATTTGCAATGCAGATCCACCAGCAGTTTATGAGAAAATGTTAAATGGAAATAAAAATAGTTCACTTATGTTTAAATGGAAAAAAAATAGAATGGAATATTCTATGGGATTATTCGTTTATTATTTTGGAACCAAAAAAACTTATAGTGATGTTGAACATCATACAATAAAATTTGGTGAAAAATATAAAGAACACCTTGATGATATATTTAATAATAAAAAATTAAACAACGATATAAGTTACTACCTTCACAGACCGACTGCTACTGATAAATCTATGGCTCCTTTAGGACAAGATTGTTTTTATGTTTTGGTTCCAGTTCCAAATAATCAGTCAAAAATTGATTGGTCTGTTGAGGGTGAAAAAATGAAAAATTTAGTAATAGATAAAATGGAAAAAGATTTGATGCCAAATCTTAGAGAAAACATTGTTGAGGATTTTTATTTAACTCCAGATTACTTTGAAAAAGATCTAAATACTAAATATGGGTCTGGTTTTTCAATCCAACCAAAATTTTCACAATCAGCTTATTTCAGATACCATAACAAATCTGAAATATATGATGGTCTTTATTTTGTAGGAGCTGGCACTCATCCAGGGGCCGGTGTGCCTGGAGTACTTTCGTCGGCAAAAGTATTAGATAAAATTTTATAATGTCTAATAAAAGTTACCTATCTGTATATGCTAAATCGTTCAGTTGGGCTGGTTATTTTTTACCCAAAAAAGCGTTTAAAAAATGTTCAACTTTATATGATTTTTGCAGAGTTGCAGATAACATTGCAGATGATGATGATTCAATAGAAAATAAAGAAAAAAAATTCAGCCAATTTGAAAATAATTTTAATAAAAAAAATTTTGATAACACTATCATTAAAAATATGTGGGGTCTTATTGAAGAGTTCAATATATCATTAAAAATTGTTCAAGATCTTTTTTTTGGAATTAAATCGGATATTAAAGATAAAGTTAAATTAAATTCAAAAAAGGATCTATTGATTTACTCATACAGAGTAGCTGGAACTGTTGGGTTAATGATGGCAAAAATTTTGAAAGTAAATAAAAAAAGTTCTTTAAAGTCAGCTATCGATCTTGGAATTGCAATGCAACTCACTAATATATCAAGAGATGTAATTGAAGACTCAAAAAATAATCGTTTTTATATAGATAAAGATTTTGGGGAAATTTCATCAACTATAAATCTTGCTGAAAATTTTTATGAAAATTCATTTTATTCCATTAAAGATATACCGATAAGTTTCCGTTTTTCTATTTTGGTTGCTAGAAGAGTTTACAGAAAAATAGGACATAAAATTCTAAACAAGAAAAACTTTGAGAATTATCAAAATTGTGGAAAGATATATGTTTCAAATACTGAGAAAGTCATAGAGACTTTTCTTTCAATTCTTGACCTAATTAAACTATCATTAAGTTATAAAAAAGATGATCAAATACAACACGATCATAATTTGATTAATGAAGAAATAAATTTGAATGAAAGAATTTGATTATATTATTGTTGGTGGTGGTTGTGCCGGGTTATCACTTGCATATGAACTTGAAATTAATGAAAAATTAAAAGATAAAACTTTAGCTATAATAGAGCCAAGAACGGAATATAAAAAAGATAAAACTTGGTCTTTTTGGAAAGTAACACCTCATAACTTTGATGATTGTGTTAAAAAAAGTTGGAAAAATTTTACAATTAATATTCCAAAAAAAACTAATCATTTAGAGTGTGTCAATTATCCATACCAAAGTGTTGATAGTGGCTTATTTTATGAAAAAATTAATAATAAATTAAATGAAAACAAAAATATATCTTTCTTTAAAGATATAAACAAAATTAATTCAAAAAATTCTTTTGTTTTTAATAGTGTTCCATCGATTAAAAAAGATCATCGTAACCTTTGGCAACATTTTTGTGGGGTGGAAATTGAGTCTCAAAATAATTTTTTTGATGATGAAATATTTAATCTTATGGATTTTGACTGCGATCAAAGAGAAAGTGTTCATTTTTTCTATACACTTCCCTACTCAAAAAATACGGCTTTAATTGAAACTACTTGGCTATCAAGGATGAATGACGGTTCTCAAAAAGATTATGATAGTCAAATAAAAGATTATATCGAAAATCATTTGAAATTAAAAAATTACAAAATCATTTATAAAGAGGAAGGTGCAATACCTTTATTCTACCCAACATATGAAAAAGAAAAAAACAAAATAAATATTGGAACTGCTGGAGGTATGACCAGATTAAGCACAGGTTATACTTTTCTTAATATTCAGGAACACAGTAAATACATATGTAAAAATATTGAAAATATTTCAAATGCTAAAAAATTTGATATAGACAAAAAATATCAATTCTTAGATGATATTTTTTTAGGGGTTCTGGATAAAAACCCTGAGATGATGCCTGAAATTTTCTTTAAAATGTTTAAGAGCTCGCCAAAGACTGTTATAAAATTTTTATCTAATAAAAGTAATTTTTTGGAGGATTTGTCTATAATTCTAAAAATGCCAAAAATAACTTTTATTAAAGCTTTGTTTTATTAGCCGCATGAAGAAATGAATAGTCAGATTAAAAAAATAAATTTAAATCATTCTCTTATCTTTTTTTTATTTTGTAATATTTTTTCTTTAATAGCATTTAAAATTTCTTATTTTACAATTTCTCCATTACTTTGTTTATTTTTAATTTTAAGTATTGGTGTTTCACATGGTTCACTTGATAATCTAAAAGGTAGAAAACTTTTTCAAATTTACGGGATTAATAAATTTGTAATTTTTTATTTGTCGTACATTTTAATCTCTCTGAGTGTAATATTTTTTTGGATAATTATACCTTCAATTTCTCTAATAATTTTTTTGATAATAGCCTCACATCATTTTGGTAAAGAGGATACTCAATTTTTAATAGTTGAAAATTCATATCTTAATCAATTATTTTTTTTCCTAAAAGGTACATTAATAATTTTTGCTCCAATGTACTTTCATTTTGATGAGACAATATCCATATTTAAATTATTACTAATAGATAATGAGTCTTTCTACGAGTTCTTAAATTTTATAGAAACAAATAAAATTTTGCTTTATGGTATTATTCTATCAACTTTATCAAGTATTATATTATTTATTAAAAATTTTGAGCTTAAGAAATTCACAATTTTTTTAGATTATTTTTCGATTTTGATAATAAATTTTTATTTTTCTCCCTTGGTAGCATTTACAGTATATTTCTGTTTTTTACATTCTATAAGACACAGTATTTCACTAATGTATGAATTGGATAATAATGAACTTACGAATGGCTTAAAAATCTTTACAAAAAAAGCTTTACCACTAACAATTATTACTGCTTCTTTTTGTTTTTTAGGACTTTATTTATTAAATAATACTTACAATTTTGATAGTTCAGTTCTTAAAATTATATTTATAGGTTTGGCGTCTTTAACCTTTCCACATATATTGCTCGAATATTTAATTGAAAAAAATGAAAAATAAGGAATTAAAAATATTATTGTCTGCCCCTAGAGGTTTTTGTGCCGGTGTAGAAAGAGCTATAGAAATTGTTGAAAAATCCATTCAGAAATACGGTGCCCCAATTTACGTTCGTCATGAAATAGTACACAATAAATATGTTGTTGATGATTTAAAAAGCAAAGGAGCTATCTTTGTGGAAGAACTTGAAGAGATAGAAGATAAATCAAGACCAGTTATTTTTTCAGCACATGGTGTTCCAAAAAAAATATCAGAGGATGCAAAAGAATATAATATGACTTATATTGATGCTACATGCCCTCTTGTATCAAAGGTACATAGAGAGGCTGAGAACCTACATAGCGCTGGTTATCATTTAATTTTAATTGGACATCAAAATCATCCCGAAGTCGTTGGCACAATGGGTCAATTGCCTAAAGGATCTATTGATCTTATTCAAAATGAGGATGATGCAAAAAAATATAACACTAAAAATAAAAAAATTTCCTATGTGACCCAAACTACACTGTCTGTTGATGACACAAGGGACATAATCAAAATATTAAAAGATAGATTTCCTAATATCAAAGAGCCTGCGAAGGAGGATATTTGTTATGCCACAACTAATAGACAGATGGCAGTTAAAAATATAGCAAAAGAATGTGATTTATTTTTTGTAATTGGTAGTAGAAATTCATCTAATTCTGTCAGATTAGTAGAAGTAGCTAAAAAATCCGGGTGTTCAAATTCCCAATTAATCCATTCGCTAAGTAAAATTCCATTCGATTTAATCGAAAATTCAAATACAATTGGTATTTCTTCAGGTGCATCAGCACCTGAAATCTTAGTTGATAATTTTATAAATGAATTAAAAAATAGATTTACAGTTAGTATAGATGAAGTAGAAATCATCAAAGAAGATGTAGTTTTCAAAGTTCCAAAAAAATTAAATTAAAATGGCTGTTTATACAAAAATAAATAAAAAAGAAATTGCATATATTAATAAGAAATTCGAAGTAGAAAAAATTATTAACTTTAAAGGTATCAAGAAAGGTATTGAAAATACGAATTATTTATTAAGATCAAGAAGATATAAATTTATACTTACAATTTTTGAAAAAAGAGTTTCTAAAAAAGAGATTCCATTTTTTATGAAATTAATGGACCAACTTAATAATTCTAAAATTAATTGCCCAAAACCTCTTAAAAATAAAAATGGAAATTATCTAATCAGAATAAAAAATAAAACAGCTTGTATAGTTTCTTTTCTGGATGGAAAAGATAAAAAAAAAATTAGTTTAAAAAATTGTTTTGATATAGGAAAAATAGTTGCCCAAATGCATTTATCATCTAAAAAAATTAAACTTTATAGAAAAAATTCTATGGGTATACAGAATCTAAATCCATTATTTAATAGTATCAAATTTAAATCAAAAAAATTTATAAATATAGAAAAATTTTTAAAAAATAATTTTAAAGATATAAAAAAAAGATGGCCAAAAAGATTACCTAATGGAATAATTCATGGAGATTTATTTATTGATAATATTTTTTTTAAAAATAACAAATTATCAGGTATAATTGATTTTTACTTTGCTGCTAATGACTACTTTATGTATGAAATTGCCATTTGTGTTAATGCTCTGTGTTTTGATAAAAAAAATTCAAAATTTTTAATTAATAAAAAGAAAGTAAAAAATTTAATTAAAGGGTATGAAAGTTTTAGAAAAATTTCAATTAAAGAAAAAAATTCATTGAATATTTTATGTCGTGGTGCAGCAATGAGATATTTTTTAACCAGACTTTATGATTATACTAATACTCCTAAAACAGCACTCATCAAAATCAAAGACCCTAGAGAATATTACCAAAAAATCGTAATACATAATAACTTAAAAACTTATAAAGATTATTTAAAATAATGATTAAAATTTATACTGATGGCTCTTGTCTAGAAAATCCAGGCAATGGTGGCTGGGCTGCAATCATAAATGATAATGGAAATACTAAGAAAATTAGTGGCAGTGAAAAAGATACTACAAATAATAGAATGGAGTTAATGGCTCCCATCAATGCTTTAAAAGATATGGATCCAAAAGAGGAAATAGAAATTTATACAGACTCTCAGTATGTAAAACTTGGAATTACTGAATGGATAAACACCTGGATAAAAAATAATTGGAAAACTTCAAAGAAAGAAGATGTAAAAAATAAAGATTTATGGCTTCAACTATATGATCTTAATCAATCATTTAAAATTAAATGGAATTGGGTTAAAGCACATGCAGGTAATCCATTGAATGAAGAGGTTGATTTATTGGCTAAAAAGGCAGCTAATTTAGATTAATTTCAAAAAATTTTCAGCTGCAGATATTTCACAAGAGCCGGTATCTTTTTCCTCTTGTAATTTTACTACTTTCATATCGTCAACTAACATTGAGTATCTGTTAGATCTAATACCTAGCCCTCTTCCACTTTTATCTACTTCAGCACCAATTGCTTTGGTGAAATTTAAAAATGGGTCTCCCATCATTATAATTTTGTCACCAACATTATTTTCTTTACCCCAAGCACTCATAACAAATGGATCATTAACTGACACACATATTATATGATTAATTCCTTTATCTTTGTATTGTTGATGCAAATTTACGTAACCTGGTAAATGTTTAGCAGAACAAACTGATGTATAAGCTCCTGGTAAGCCAAAAATTACAGCTTTTTTACCTTTCAACAACTCTTTAATATTTTTCTTTGTAGGTTCACCATTTTCTAAAACATAAATTTCAGAATTAGGGACATTGTCGTTTTCTTTTAACTTCATTAAATTCTTTCCTTTATATGTTGCTTGATTTTATTAAGTTCATTTTCGATAATATCATAATTTTCTTTTTCATCCAAAATAAATGCTAGCTCACTTGGCAATTCAGTCTTTATATTAATTGCTTTTTCAATTGCGTCCGGGAACTTACAAGGGTGAGCTGTTGCTAATACAATATTATTACCTTTAAGATTAACTTTATCAAAAGCTCCATATCCTATTGCGCTGTGAGGGTCTAATACCTTACCAAAATTTTCATAAACAGTTTTAATAGTATTTAAAACTTCATTTTCATCCATTCGTGATGATAAAAAATCAACATTAATTTTATCCAAGTTCTCTTTTTGAAACTCATATTTTCCTTTTTCTTTAATATCTTTCATCACATCGATTGTTTTTTTATCACTATGATTGTTTAAATCAAAAATAAGTCTTTCAAAATTACTAGCAATTTGAATATCCATACTTGGTGAAATTGTCTCTAAAACATTCTCTACATTATATGAACCTTTTGAAATTGC
>JGI20155J14468_10000358_pt1 | contig 37841 bp, 37 predicted proteins | sample COG_05_FD_14468 | JGI IMG/M metagenome (IMG submission 14468) | reverse complement strand
ATTTTTGGGAAAGGATTGCTTAAATGGTATTAAAGCATCAAACAGCTATTGTAACCGGTGGCTCAAGAGGAATCGGGAAAGCCATCGCGCTGCATCTCTCTGCTCAAGGCTTCAACATTGTTCTTTCATTCAAGAAAGATGAAAAAGCAGCCGCCCAAGTGGTGTCGGACATACAAAAAAGCGGTGGTGCGGCTGAAATGATTCGGGCAGATCTTAGCTTGGCTGATAGCGCTAATGACATTACGAGAACAACGATAGAGCGTTTCGGCCGCATCGATGTGCTGATAAACAATGCTGGAGTTTCTTCGAACAAAAGTCTAATAGCCGATACCCCCGACCTAGAATGGAACGAAATCATTGACGTGAATTTGCATGGTGTCTTTAGAATGATGAAGGCTGTAGTCCCTCGCATGCGACAGCAGAAAAAAGGGAACATCGTCAATCTTTCTTCAAATATCACTAAACGGCTGGCCCCAACCTTTGGACCTTACGCAATATCTAAAGCCGCTCTTGAAACCATGACCCAGATTGTTGCAAAAGAAGAAGCAGGCAATGGAATCCGGGTAAATGCTGTGGCACCAGGTCCCATAAAAACAGATATGTTAGAAAAACTTTTAAAGGAGATGGGAGCAGAACGAGCGAACTCTTTTGTAGAATCAATGCCAATGAAACGTATGGGCACTACCGATGAGATAGCTAATATGGTGGCGATGCTAACCTCTGATGTTGCAAGCTTCGTAACAGGACAAATCATCTATGTAAATGGTGGTGGACCAGGCACCTAAAAGCCAAACCATTGGCCTACTCTCTAGTTGGCCAAACCACAGCAGTGATACCGGTGCAAATCAACAGCGCTCCGACTAAATGATAGTTGTGAAGTGTTTCTCCTAAAAAACTCACTGCCAAACCAATGCCAAAAAGTGGAAGTAAATTTAGAAATATAGAAGCTTGCTTCGCTCCAACTCGGCCAACGCTTATATTCCACATTGTAGTAGCCACAATAGTAGGGATAACAGCCATAAAGAATATAGCCCAGAGCACTTCTGGCGTCATCTCGAACTGCCCTAACGCGAGCAACTCCCATGCGTAAAATGGGAACAGTATTAGAATCCCAGCATAAATTGTCACCAGCATCATCAGGAATGGCCTGACTCCAGACAACCAACGGTGTAGATTGATGGTATACAGTGAATAAAACAAAACAGCAAGTAACACCAAAAGGTCACCTGGGTTAAAAGTTAATGACTGAAGAACCTCTAGATCTAGACGGGTGGCCATAGCAAAAATTCCTCCAAGAGCTGCCAGCATGCCCAGAATTTGTATTCGACTAGGTTTGTCACGTAAAAAAACCCACGCCATAAATACCGTAACTATCGGTTGGCTGGCACTAAACAATGCTGCGTTAGTCGCAGTGGTATGCTGTACAGCAAACATTAGCATTGTGCTTCCTCCGGCCATAAAAAGACCGAGAAGCAACAAGTGCCATAAGCGAGATTGCATAAAATGCCACTGCGATCTCAGCTGAGGGATTAAAACCGGTGTAAGTAAAAAAGCTGCCACAACCCAGCGTAAAAAAGAAAACCCTATAGGGTTGACCGACTCATAAACTCCTTTGGCAACAATAATTCCCAACGACCAAAGCATCATTACGCCTGTCAACATGAGATAGGAAGTCATGTTATTAGTTGTTTTATCCTGTAAATCCAAAAATGGCACTCCTAGTGACCTGCAAGCATTTAACTAAAGGCGGTGTTAACACCTGCTTTAAACTTTAGACGTTAAGAACTATCGCCGGCGCAGTGACAGCGCGTAGTAATTGTCTAAAGGCGCGGCTATTATATTGTCTTACATACAGTAAGGGTAAGAAATGATCACTAAAGGAATTAAAGAGCTTTGCGAACAAGCGGAGCGTGAAATCGAAACCATGGACGTAGAACAAGTCATGAAAGTGATGAACGATGAAAACGTACAGCTCGTTGATATTCGCGATATTAGAGAATTATGGCGGGACGGTGCAATCCCCGGCTCAACTCATGCACCAAGAGGGATGTTAGAGTTTTGGGTCGACCCGAACAGTCCCTACCATAGAGAAGACTTCGCATCCGGAAAAAAGTTCATCTTTTACTGCGCTGGTGGAATGCGATCTGCCTTGGCAGCTCAAACTGTACATAACATGGGGTTGGCTCCGGTAGCCCATATGGCTGGGGGTTACGGCGCATGGGTGAAAAGCGAAGGACCAATCGAGCCTAAAGAAGCTAAGCTACCTAAATCCAAATAGTTTTGAGGCATTAAAAATCAAGACCAGTACCTTCACTGAACTGTTTCATGCAGAAGTAATCTCGCCAGGCAACAATTTTGCCATGTTCTATTTCAAAAGCACCTGAGACGGGAAGCCCAAAAGGCTTTCCGTTCGGTGGGGAAAAATAATCGATACGCTCATTCATTACGAAGTTACCCGTAGCAGCGACTCTGAGTGTCTCAATACGAACAGGCCCCACAACTGCGAAAAAACCTTCCAAAACATTTTTAACTTCTTCGGGGCCGCGAACTGCGGGGAAAGGCATGTTTTGATATATACAGTCTTCAGAGAGGTATATGAGCGAGCCGACGACTCCTTTATTTAGCTCATCACAAAACGAGGCAACTACTTCTTCAGGATTCATTCTTCACCACCTTAAATTATAATCGAGCTAATGCCCGATACTGTCACGCAACGCGTAGTTCCCACCGAGAAAATCACAAAAGTAGTTTTCTATTTCGGGGTGATTAACAGGCATCCCGCTCGTATCATCCAGTAAATTTTGCTCAGACACATAAGCAACATAGCTGTGCTCTTCGTTTTCCGCAAGTAGATGATAAAAAGGCTGATCCTTTACAGGACGCAGCTCTTCAGGGATCGACAACCACCACTCTTCGCTATTGCTAAAGGTTGGATCAACATCGTAAATAACACCTCTGAATGGGTGTAATCTGTGCCTTACAACTCTGCCAATATCAAATTTTGCACTTCTGACTAATTGGGTCATCTCTATCCTTTCTAATTGCTATCTCAATCCTACTCCACCAAACGGTAGGAAACAGTGCTCAGCGTAATAGGAGCAACATCTATAATCAAGTCAAACTCACAGCGGCACACATGAAATCATGTTATCTGCCTGTTACTCGTCGAGTCGCCGTTAAAAAACGTTCTGTCTGATCGGGCGACCCTCTTAGCCCTCGATTAATGTCATCTTCTAACTTGCCAACATTTGCATCAATTGTCGCCGCATCAATAACTCGCTTCGACTCTTTGACTGCTGTCGTTGAATTTTTTTCTATCTGTTCTGCAAGTAAGATGACTTCTGATAGCAAGTCATCGTCTTCACAAACCTTATTTACCAAACCCCATCTCTCAGCTTCTAGAACATCAAATTTCTTAGCTGAGAAAATGAGTTCTTTAGCCCGCGCCGCGCCGACCAGTCTAGGGAGCGTTGCCGCCCCTACTACTAATCCATACTCAGCACCGGGGAGTCGAAAAGATGCAGTGTCTGAGGCATATCTTATATCACAGGATATTGCCAAAGCGGCACCACCTCCATAACAATACCCATTTATCGCAGCAATAATTGGTAACGGTGATCTCCCAAAACGGTCTATGGCCAAGTAGGCTGCTATTGATTTAGGCACACCTCGCTCCCCCTCTAGCCCGCTCTGCTCCAGCATATCTTGCCCTGCGCAAAAAGCACGTGTCCCACTTCCTGTCAAAATGACGACACGCACACTAGGATCTGACTCAGCATTATCAAGCGCTTCCACTAGAACAGTTGCCAATTCATGATTTAGCGCATGATGCCGATCAGGTCGATTCATAGTGAGAATCAGGATATGCTCGCCATGTCTCTGGAGAAGAAGCTCTTTAGACATCTAAAATACGCACTGGGTCAGAGCCGTCCCAATCTTTCGCGGCATCTTCAACCATTTGGAAAAGTCCTTTGTAGGTGTCAGAGTTATCCCAGAGTTCGATAAAATGACCTATGGTATCTACTGTATCAAAATAAACTAAAGGAGATCCCGCCACTGTGCATTCGAAGGCCGCTTCGTGGCCCAATGCTTTATAGTGAGCACAAGTCTCCTCAAAATTTTCTGGCATCATTCCAAAGTGATGGACCCCAGTTCGGCCCGCATCCAAAAATTCCTTGTATACCGATGGAGAATCATCTTCACAGTAAATAAGCTCAATCTGTACGTCACCAGAGTTACCAAGTGCTAATGAAACATCAGCATGAGACTCTCCGCCTCTATACTTTTGGTTTTCTAAGGGGCAATGTTCGGCTAAAAAAAACGGCCCCACCTTTAGTGTTTCAGTCCAGTATTTTAGCGCGGCATCCATATCGCGAACCACGTATGCAACCTGCCGTATAGTGTAGAGAGGCTGAGTCATATCTTCTTCCTTTTAATTGATTTCGAATTTCATACGTTGACGATAACCCGATCATTGGTCTAGGGACAAGTGCAAACTAAAATCCAGCCGCCTGACCTTCTTTTCGATGATCCGATCCACCTGCATATCCATGATCGGTTCTAACTATTAACTGAGCCCCTCCAAAAGAAGTGCTGTCAGGAGCATATGCAACCTCATGTCCTTTTGCGACCAAGCCCTTTGCGATTGTTTCAGGGAATCCTGGTTCTAGCGAAATAGTGTAATCTGCTAGAACTTGCCATCGAGGAGCATCGCTTGCCGCTTGCGGATTCTGGTTATAATCAATCAGCCGAGAAACCATCTGAACATGTCCCTGAGCTTGCATGGGCCCGCCCATAACTCCAAAACTAGCCAACGCCTTTCCATCGCGGGTTATGAAGCCTGGAATAATTGTATGAAATGGCTTTTTTTTAGGTCCTACTTCGTTGGGATGTCCTTCTTCTAAGGTAAACCCCCACCCTCTATTCTGCATGGTAATACCTGTGTCAGGTATCACTATGCCTGATCCAAACCCAAAATAATTAGATTGAATAAATGAAACCATCATCCCATTATCATCCGCCGCGGACAAATAAACTGTGTCGTGTCCTGCGGGCATTGACAGTGGAGGAATACAAGACGAGGTAGTGCAAATGCTCCCTGCAAGATTTCGAAGTCCAGCGGGATCTAACAGTGCTTCGATAGTAATTTTCATATGAGACGGATCTGAAATCCACCGAGCCGCAGTGTGCAAAGCAATTTTCATAGCTTCTATCTGCGTATGCACACTTTCTAGCGAATCACCTGGCGTGACCTCAAGCTCGTTCAGGATCCCTAGAGCAACTAAAACAGCCAATCCTTGACCATTAGGAGGTATCTCATGAACAATAACATCTCGATATGGCATGCTAATTGGAGCTACCCATTCAGTTTTATGACTGGCTAAATCTTCGTGATTGAAGGCGCTTTTCTCTAGCTTCGATGACTGAATGATCTTTTCACCAATTGTACCTTCGTACATCGATCTCGGGTCTCGTGAAAGAGTCCGCAGTGTCTTTGCAAGATCCGCTCTAAAATACCTCTCTCCTACTTGAGGTGCGGGCAAAAAAGTTTTACGAAACTCTGGAAAATCTTGATACCATTCGGCCGGACCATTGTTCCAGTCAAAAGCAGTTCGAAAGCCAACTACAAATCCTTTTTCGGCATAATGTATAGCGGATTCGAAAAGCTGTTCAAATTCTAGTTTTCCAAATTGAGCCGATAGACATCGCCAAAGGTCCACCGCACCTGGCACGGTTACAGAGTCCCAACCAAATTGAGGCATACTGTCGTAATCAGAGAAATAACTTGGTGTCCATGCCTTCGGCGAGCGGCCGGATCCATTGATGCCATGAAGCCTGCTGCCATCCCATACTAAGGCGAAAGCATCCGATCCAACCCCATTCCCGGTCGGCTCCACTACAGTAAGAGTAATTGCGGCGCTCAACGCCGCATCAACAGCATTTCCACCAAGTCTTAATGCCTGAAGGCCAGCCTGAACAGCAAGCGGTTGAGATGTGGCAACTAAGTTAGAAGCCGCAACCGGGTGCCGGAGAGACTCGTGTGGCAGAATCTTGGGAAACATCCGGATATCCTTTTTAAGTAATTTTTATTAAACTGTCTCATAATGTCTTCTTATTTACAAAAATGATGCATGAGCTTACTGTTTAACAGTATTGGCTAACCTGAGGGTGACATCTGACTAAATGGTGACTGCACGATATGTCTTTCACCATAACGACTAGCTAAAAAAAACAACTGGAGAATAACGATGTTAAAAATCGCACTTTATATGGCTGTTAGCCTTTCTTTCTTAATGTCAGGCTGTAGTGAAGCTCCAGATGAAAAATTAGTAAATGCAGCGACGGGCAACCATCGCTCAGCTGAAAATATCGCAAGGAACGCAACTAGACATAGCATAGAAACCCTACAATTCTTTGGCCTGAAAGACACCATGACCGTCATGGAGGTTTGGCCAGGTAGCAGCGGATGGTACAGCGAAATTTTAGCTCCATACTTGCGTGAGAATGGTATATTTTACGCTGCAAACTTTAACGGGAGTACCGGAGTACAATATTTCGAAAATGCTGCTGCCAAATTCCAAAGGAAACTTAGTGCTTCTCCCGAAGTCTACGACCAAGTAAAAACGGTAGGTTTAATGCCTCCCAATGATGTGACACCAGTACCTGAAAACAGCGTTGATCTAATACTCACCTTTAGAAACTTGCATAACTGGGTTAACGGCGATATGGCGGAGGAAATGTTTGAGATCTTCTTCAAAGCGCTTAAGCCAGGCGGGACATTAGGTCTTGTGGCACACAGAGGAACGGATGAAATGCTTAACTTTGACAAAGGCTATACTGGCTATCTAGCAGAAAGCGTAGCGATTAATCTTGCCAAAAATGCTGGTTTAGAATTAGTAGAGAAGTCGGAGATAAACGCCAACCCTAAAGACACTAAAGACTATTCCGATGGCGTCTGGACTCTACCTCCGAACTTCAAAAAAGGCGACATCGATAAGGAAAAATATGCCTCTATTGGTGAAAGCGATCGGATGACATTAAAATTCCGAAAGCCCAAAGATGAAAAAATGACTGTAGTAAGAGTTTTATTTGATGTTGAAGCGGGAGCAGATATCGTTGCCCTGGAAAAGAAAATGCTTGCCTCTGCTGTTAAATACGAAGGGTTAGAAGGATTGACGCGCAAGTATTATGTTTGGAACGACGAACAGTCAAAAGTTGGTGGGATCTACTTATGGGAGTCTCGGGCTGTTGCAGAGGCGTGGTACAACGAGGCATGGTTTGCTTCTATGACAAAAGCTTGGGGCAAGAGACCCTTTGTCGAATACCTTGATACTCAAATTGTTGTAGACAACGAGACTAAAAAAACGCTAACTAACTAATGGAGCTTTGCATTTCCAATATCTAGGCTAGCTAGCCTTTGGTTTAGCATGGCCTTATATTCCTGTGACGGTGCCAGAGCGAGAGCAAATTCGATTTCTTTCTTCGCCATTGAAGGTAAGCCTGCCTTATCCCAAAGGTCTATTCTTCCGAGGTGAATCACAAAAGGCTCATCTACTAATAATAACTGGTAAGCTGAGAAATCGAGCGCCTTATTAAAATCCTCTTGTGCGACCGCCAGAGCTCGTAAGTTATTCAACATTCTTAAAAGTATATCAATTGGCTTCGCAACCTTGAATGCATCTTTTTCTGGAACGCCAGACTGATGTAACCAGTCTTGCATTAAACCACTATCAAGAGGTTCCATCGTAAATGGATCTATCAGAAGTTCATTTACTTTCACAAGAAAGTGCCCCGGGAAATTAATTCCGTGACATTCGATTTGTAGTTGGTCTCCTATCGCCATCACGACCACAGCAAGACTAATCGGTATGCCTTTTTTTGTTCTCAAAACGGTTTCAATCGCACTATTAGAATAGGTGTAATAGTCGGTCGCGCCACAGAACCCTTCTGAGCGAAGCGCTCTTAAAATCTCAAACTGAGGAGCGTCACTTGTCCCTACTTTCAAAGACAAGCGAGTTATTTCTTCCATTATCCAACCTGTATCAGTGCGTTCATTTATGAGCCGAGAAAGTAGTATCGCACCCACCAAGAAACTCTGATTTAAGTGCTTAAAGTCTTGAAATTCTGACTGTAATGGCAAATCATAATTAATCAATTCATATTCCTAGTATTCAACTCTATAGTTTAGAGGAAACCCTGTGCTAGCTCGTAGCGTAGTTTAAAAAAATTGATTCTGACGCTATAATACAGGACATCAATTAATTTCAGTACTTAAATTAACCAAAGGAGCTACAACGACATGGGTGATCCAATTAAGGAAGCAAGTGAAAGCGGATGGATAGCCTCCCACCGTGAACAGTATCTATCTGACCCTCAGGCTGGACACATGTGGGATTCGAAACCTGCTGGCGGGAAGGGTCCTATTCCGACACTACTATTGACCACAACAGGAAGAAAATCTGGCACCAAGTCAGTGATGCCTCTTATCTACATAGAACATGATGGCAGTCAGGTAGTGATCGCCTCTAAAGGTGGCGACCCGAAGCATCCGGGGTGGTACCACAACATGGTCGCTCAGGATGAAGTCACTGTTCAAGTCATAGATGATGAATTCCAAGCGGAAGTCAGAGTCGCTGCAGGCGAAGAAAGAGCAGGAATCTGGGAAAAAGCAGTGGAGTTATATCCCCCTTATGCTGACTACAAAGTGAATGCAGGCGACCGTGAAATCCCCGTAATGATCTTAGAACGCATTAGCTAAAGTGATTGCGAAATTAGATCGCAGTTCATTAAGATGATGCTGCGATCTAGCTTCTACAAATACCTTTAAATGAACGGAACAAAAACTCTCCCTAGCCTATGAGTGGGTACTCCGTCTCCGGAAAGCCCCTCGAGATAAGCCTTCGTCAAGCTGCACACCCAGAGTATTTAGTGCCATTGAAACGAGGTTGTATTGTCCTACAGTAAAAATGAGATCGACCACTTGCTGTTCATTTAAATGAACAAGTAAAGAATCCCATGTTTCACTTTGTATGAAAGTATCAGCAATAAGCTCGTCAGTCGCCGTCAAAAGAAGCCGATCGAGCTCACACAAACCAGGACTGGTCGGTCCGACTATAGCGCTATTAATCCCAGCGTCATTAAGTCCAGCTTTACGACCAATCACTTCATGCTGCGCCCATTCGTATCCAGCTTCACATAAATAGCCGACTCTCAAAATGACTAATTCTCGATCACGAAAACTAAGCGTCGATTTAAATAAAATATGGTTCGCAAAAACCATCCAACGCTTCATCATGCTTGGATGTTGGAGCAACGTCTTAAACACATTGTGAACAGACCTCGACTCAACAAAAGGCTTCATAATTCGGTGGTCTTCTTCATCCCAATTTTCTTTTTCTTTCGGTTTAATTCTAGGCGCGGTAAGTCGCATGTATTTTTCCTATCTTTGCTCGGGGACCAAGCGTAATATCTTGCCATAATCATATTATTTATGCAGAAATTCTAGATGGAATCTAAAAAGGGAACTCTACATTGAAAAGCCTACAGCTTAGAACAGCGCTGCAAACTATCAGTGGACAGATGACGAGCGATGGCGCCGGGGTAAAGATCAAGCGACTAATCGGCGGGAACCTTATCGCGGAACAAGATCCATTTTTACTCTTCGATGAGTTTCTCTCAGACGACCCTAACGACTATATCGGTGGATTCCCCGACCATCCACATCGTGGCTTCGAAACAGTCACATATATGCTTGCAGGAAAAATGCGGCATCAAGATAATCGTGGTAACAGCGGTTTATTAGAAGCTGGAAGTGTTCAGTGGATGACGGCGGGAAAAGGACTGGTTCATTCTGAGATGCCTGAGCAGGAAAATGGGCTCATGTGGGGGTTTCAATTGTGGATAAACTTGCCTGCCAAATCTAAAATGATTCCACCTAGATACCAAGACATTCCGCCCCAAAATATACCTGAGGTTGAAATACTCGATGGTGCTTTAATTCGCGTCATAGCGGGCCAATTTAATAATGTAGAGGGGCCAATCCACGGAATAGACGCCGAGCCACTTTACCTAGACATACGGCTTGGTAATGCGACGTCGCTTGAAATACCTATTCCTTCAACGCATAGCGCTTTTGCTTATTGTTATGAAGGAGAGGTCTGTATTTCAGGTAATCTAGTGGAGAAAGGGAAACTCGTGTCTCTGAGCGAGGGCGATTACATTACGGTGCAAGGTTGTTCTGTTTCAAGCCAAGATTCCTTGATACTCGTTGCTGGAAAGCCCTTTAGCGAACCCATTGTTCGCTATGGGCCCTTCGTGATGAATACTAAAAAAGAAATTCAACAAGCAATTCATGATGCCCAAAATGGCCTTATTTAAAAAATAATAAGTGATTTATATCCAAACTTTACGGCATATACTATATCTTAGCCAAAAGCTGAGAAATTTTTAGGCGGACCACTTAAGAGGGGAAAGAAATGAGACGCGACATAGAATTCAATGCCGATGGGGTTAAATTGCGCGGATGGCTATACAAACCTAACAAAGGGAAGAAGCCATTTCCAACAGTCATTATGGCTCATGGGTTCTCTGGTATAAAAGAAATGGGTTTAGACCTCTATGCGGAAGTGTTCGCCAAAGCAGGCTTAGCTGTTTTGGTTTATGACAACAGATGTCTAGGCTCTAGTGGAGGCCAACCGCGACAAGATATCGACCCTACTATGCAACTGAGGGACTATCGCAGCGCGATTACTTTTGCTCAACAACAATCCGAGTGCGACTCGAACAGAATTGGCGTGTGGGGAACCAGCTATACTGGAGGCACCGTGTGCGCAGTAGCGGCGCTCGATCGAAGAGTGAAAGCGGTGGTCAGCCAAGTTCCATTCATGAACGGACACAGAAATTTACAGCAATTTCTTCCAATAGGATCAGTTCAAGGATTCCATGAAATGCTGGACGAAGATCGCATTCGACGAGTCTCTGGAAAAAAGTCTGCGTATGTGAAAATGTGCTCTCTTGACCCCAATGAACCCCATGTTTTCCCTGGAGAAGAAACTTATAATTATATCCATCAATACGTAGATGCCGATCCGAAATGCACCTGGGAAAACAGAGTTACAATCAGGTCTCTAGAATATATGGTTGAGTATGACGTCACCGGCTATATGAAAATGATTAGTCCAACTCCGTTAATGATGATCGTGTCGGAAGTCGACACCACTACTCCGTCTGATATCGCTCTAGAGCTTTATCACATGGTGCAAGGTCCCAAAGACCTCAAGGTGATTTCATCCAATCATTACGGCGCTTATACAGAGAAATTCAAAGAGACCAGCGCGGCTGCCAAAGATTGGTTCGTTCGATACTTGTAAGAGCAAACCAAGTTACAGGCAGTTCGCTATAAGAAACAGCCTGTGTACTTTCTACGAAATAATTTGGGAACTTAGCTTTTTAATGCGTGCTTGGAACCATAGCCCAAGTGATATCATTCCTAAGCTAGCCACAACAAATAGTGTGTCGTAGCCATAATCATCTACAAGCACGCCAAACACAAATACACCAATACCTTGTCCGAAGAAAAGCATGAATGCCCATAATGACATAGCGGCCCCACGAGCATCGATTGACAGCTCTGTTGCGCGTGTTTGCATCGTATTGTGGATCAAGTAGAAACCAAAGCCTGCAAAGAAAAAAGCAGCGAAAGCGATCCACCACGATGGAGCGTAAGCCAGAACGAACAAGGCAAAGCCCATCACTAATCCGCCACTTGTTGCCAGACCACGTTCACCAAGCTTCGGCACTAGCCAATTGACACTAGCAACGTAACACAACCCCCCTACCCCATAAGCGGACAAAGTAAGCCCTATTAAACTATAATCAAGATGGTGAACTTGGCGTAAATACGCTCCAAAATAGGCCATAGGACCAAAGACGAAGAAGCCTTCTAATGTGACGGCAATCATAGCAGTCCGAGCTGGTACTTCACGGAAAAGACTAGCATAGAGCCGAATGACAGGACCGACAGCTAACGGTTCTTCAGACAAAATTTCTTTTTGGACATGCCGCCACAAAAAGATGCACAACAGACAACACCAAAACCCAAGAAAGAAAAAAACCTGCCGCCATTCGAAATACTCAACAGCAATCCCACCAAAAAAGGCACCACCAATACTCCCCCAAATAATGCCATTTATGTACTTCCCAATAACAAGCTGACGTGATTCATAAGGTACTTCATCGGCTATATACGCCATAGCTAGAGGGATAGTACCTGCCATAGACAGGCCAGAAAGAAATCTCATAACAACAAGTTGTGTTAGTGATTGACTAAATCCGGAGCCCACAACGAAAATAACAGATAAAGTAAGCGACCCTGCTATAACACGCAATTTTCCAACTCTGTCTGCTATAGGACCGCAAAAGAGCTGCGCCAGACCATAAGGGACTGCAAAAGCAGCTACGACAATCCCAGCTTCCCCAACTAGAATTGAAAAATCTTTCGCAATAACCGGTAACAATGGCCCGGTGACATTCATCACCGCGACCACGAGAAAACTCATCAAACTTAGCAGCTTTATTGTAAGGTTCACGGTATTAGGACAGCCTTGAGTATTAAAAGAATAAGCGGCAATAGCTAATTAAAAATCTTGATTGTATCATTCTATAGAATGCAGACTGGCGTACTCGTCATAACTTCAGTGCGCGAACAATAGCTTGAAGCTGACTTCAACGCTAGAAGAACTTAAAAAAGGAATCCTATGAAAGCTATTCTAAGCACTAACCCCGGCGGGCCGGATACTCTCCAACTTAAAGATATTGATGCTCCTATCCCAGGACCTGAAGAAGTTAGGATTAGAATACGTGCCTGTGGAGTTAATTACCCTGACACACTAATTATTGAAGACAAATATCAGTTTAGACCCGATCGACCTTTTTCTCCGGGAGGAGAAGTGGCCGGAGAAATCGATGCGATAGGCAGTGAGGTGCTAAGCCATAAGGTGGGGGATCGCGTGATTGGTCATTTAGGATGGGGAGGGATGGCTGAACAAGCAATAACTACACCTGATAAATGCATGCCTATCCCTGACGGGATGAAAGATTATGAAGCAGCTGCTTTTATGTTCACCTATGGAACTTCTTATCATGCGCTAAAACAGCGCGGTAATTTGCAGGCTGGAGAAACATTATTAGTTTTAGGTGCCGCAGGAGGCGTAGGACTTGCTGCCGTCGAACTCGGGAAAGCCATGGGCGCTAATGTCATTGCTGCGGCCTCGACTGAAGAAAAAGTTGCTTTAGCCGTATCTCGTGGAGCAAGCAAGGGAATCGTATATCCCAAAGGACCATTCGACAAAACCCGGACAAAAGAACTATCAAAGCTATTCAAGGAAGCCGTTGGTAGTAAGGGAGCAAACGTAATATATGATGCTATTGGCGGGTCTTATGCCGAAGCATCTCTGCGCAGCATCGCTTGGGAAGGAAGATTTTTAGTCGTAGGCTTTCCATCTGGAATTCCTAGTATTCCACTGAATTTGCCGTTATTAAAAGGATGCCAGATTGCAGGCGTATTCTGGGGCTCTTTTTGCGAACGGCAGCCGGTCGAAAATACGCAAAACGTGCATGAGCTTTATGAGTTATTTAAAGGCAAAAAAATTAGACCATATGTTTCAGCACGATACCCACTGGCGGAATCGTCCCAAGCTATAAAAGATCTCTCAGAACGGCGAGCTATGGGTAAGATAGTAGTTACTATGGATGACTAAAACATCGCGTAAATGCTCCTTTTCTCCGATTAACTATGTCGCTTACAAAAAAGCTTCCATGCTGCAGCAGAATTTGTAACTATTGTGCTAAATCTGATTTTATTAGACTAAAGGGGAAAATCCGTGCGAGTTATTTTTACGATATTTCTTTTAATTGGCGCTCTGACTCAAGGTCAAGCAGCCCACCATGAAACTGACGAAGGTGCTGATGTTTTTCAGGCGAACTGCGCATACTGCCATAACCAAAATCTACCTCGTATGCCGACACGAGATCAGCTTCTAGAAAGGGAGGTAAAGGAAGTTTATTCTGCCATCACCAGCGGAATAATGGCTCCTTACTCTAGAGATTTATCTCCGGATGAAAGACGCTCCGTGAGCGAGTATGTCACAGGTAAAAAACTAGGCGACTACGCATCCGGAGCTGCAGCAATACCCAAGGAAGCATATTGCGCTAATCAGACAAAATCTCCAGTAAGAAATGCCAGTTCAGGCTGGAATAGCTGGGGCAATGACAATGCTAATACACGCTTTCAGACAGAAGAAAAAGCGGGATTTACCGCAAGTGATGTTCCTAACCTCAAATACAAATGGGCGTTTGGCGTTCCGGCAGTTTCAAGTATGTCAGGACAACCAACAATCGCAGATGGCAAACTATTCTTTGGCACTTGGTCGGGTCTTCTCGTTGCGCTCGATGCCGAATCTGGCTGTGCCCTCTGGGTGTATGAAGCTGGTAGCGGGATTAGAACAGCAATCTCATTAGGGGAGCTCAGCGATGGGTCTATCAGCTTGTTTTTTGGAGATCTAAGTGGAAAAGTTTACTCCATAAATCCGAATACTGGACAAAAAAATTGGGCGATTCAGGGAGATGACCACGACCATGCTCGCATTACAGGAACACCCGTTTATTACGATAATCGACTTTATGTTCCGCTATCATCTCTAGAAGAAGTCGCTGGAGCAATGCCTGACTATGAATGTTGTACATTTAGAGGCGGCTTACTGAGTGTTGATGCACAGACTGGCGAGACTATTTGGAAGACATACACCGTAGCTGAGCCGACGAAACAAGGCAAAAATAAACTTGGTGTACAGATCTGGGCGCCAAATGGAGCCGCGATTTGGACGGCTCCAACACTTGATCCTGAAACGAGAACAATCTATGCGGTCACAGGAGACAGTTACTCTCATCCTGCCGCACCTGAATCAGATGCAGTGATGGCCTTTGATATGGATACTGGTGACATTAAATGGACAACACAAACCTTAGCAGGCGATGCGTTCACAACTGCCTGCCTTTCTCCGGAGACCATGGACTCTTGCCCCGACAACCATGGACCGGATCTTGATTTCGGCAGCTCTCCTATCCTCGTCACAAACTCCGAAGGGGAGCGATTGTTATTGGCAGGCCAAAAATCAGGCTGGCTCTATGCGCTTATACCCTCATCAGGGGCACTAAAATGGAAAGTAAAAGTAGGTCCCGGAGGAGTTGTCGGTGGTATTGAGTGGGGCTTTGCAGTGGATAAATCTAAAGCTTATGTCGCCATAGCCGGTGCCTGGGAACTTGGGCCAGGAGAAGCTGGTGGAATAAGTGCAATTGATCTCAACACTGGAGCAATTATTTGGAAAGCACCCCCTTCCCAAACCAGTTGTTCCAAAGTCAAAGAGCGATGTAACACGGGTCAGCTGGCCGCTGTGACTGCGATAGACGGCGCGGTGTTCTCAGGTAGCTTGGACGGTTATTTACGTGCTTATGACTCAACTAGTGGAGAGGTAATCTGGGAATATGACACCCGCAATACTTATGACAGTGTTAACGGTATTAAAGCCATGGGTGGCTCCCTTAACGGTCCCGGTCCAGCTATTGCTGCAGGACACCTTTATGTGAACTCAGGGTATGGTATGTGGAATATGTGGCTTCCTGGAAATGCGCTCATAGCGTTCAGCGTTAACGGAGAATAGATATATGTCAGATAGAATTGAGCTTTCCGATATCAAAAATAAATATGTAGCCGTTGAGGATGCCCGCAAGATGCCAGGGTTGAGAATGGTACTAGGTGCTTATCCTGTTCCCGGGCCTTGGCGAGAATCTTGCAAAGGACTGTTCTATGTAAAGGGTCTATCGTATACCTGTGTAAAGACAGCTAATCGGGATGAATCTGATCTCGCACTGGGAATGAATGGCTCGCAAAGCGAACTCCTATCTTGGACTAGTCAAGCGAGTGCACCAGTAGCTATTTGGCAGGATGAGAGGCCTAGGTACAGTTGGATCGACCAAATCAACCTGGCCGAGAGGTTAGAACCTGAGCCAAGACTAGTCCCAAAAAATTCGGCCGATAGAGTCCTTATGTTTGGCCTTATTAATGAGCTCGCGGGGGAATTTGGTGCTGCTTGGATGGGAAGACATATACTGGTAAAAACAGCATATCAGGTAGCAAAAGAAAGTGACGGTGACACAGGGTTTGCAGATACATTAGGAGGAAAGTACGGCTATTCCGATGATGCTTTAAAAGATGCAAATAGAAGAATAGTGGAAGTTTTCGATCAATTAGATGCCCAATTAGCAATACAAAAAGAAAAAGGGTCTAAGTACTTAATTGGCGATTGCTTGACCGCGTTGGATATCTACCACGCATGCTTTTTCGGCCTATTCAAACCTATGGAACAAGAACGGTGCCCTATAGCAACAGACTTTCGGCCATTTTATGAATGTAAAGAAGCTGAAGTCCTCAAGGCATTAAGTCCCAGTCTGCAAGAACATAGGGACTACATCTATGAAAACTACCTAGAACTACCAGTAGTATTTTAAATAATAAAACGGAGAAAAAATGAACGGTTACACAACACTAGGAACAAATAACTTGGAACGCGCGTCTAAATTTTATGACGAACTCCTATCCGAAATGAATGGCAGTAGAGTGATGGAAAACGAACGTATGGTTATGTGGTCCACCGGTGCCGATAAACCCACAGTGGCGGTCCTGAAACCATTCAATGGTGAGCCTGCTACCGCTGGTAACGGCTCCATGTTAGGTATTAGTTGTGAGTCTCATAGCGTGGTAGACAAAGTTCATGCGAAAGCACTTAGTTTGGGTGCTGACGATGAAGGTGCACCTGGAAACCGAACAGAAGCATTCTATGGCGGATATATCCGAGACTTGGACGGAAATAAAATCGTCTTTTTTAAAATGGGCTAACTAAAGAGAAAATAATTTAGTGTTTGACCAAGGCTCTGATATTTACTTTGACGACATTAAAGTAGGGGATGAAGGCACCTTTGGTCCTTACCATGTAGGAAAAGAAGAATTACTAGCGTTTAACAAACGCTGGGATCCTCTCCCAATTCATTTAGACGATGATGAAGCCCGCAAGCGTGGCTTTAAAGGGTTAACTGCATCAGGACAATATACACTCTGTATAAAACAACTAATGCTTAATCAGGCCGACTGGACCCCTGCTGTTATAGGGGCTCTTGGGTTCGATGAGATGAGATTTCTAGAACCCGTCTATCCAGGAGATGATATTCGGCTCCACGTAAAATGTCTCAAATCTAGGGCGTCCAAAAGCAAACCTGACAGAGGGATCATAACGTGGATGTTTAAATTGCTGAATCAAAACAATGACGTAGTTCTCCATTACAAAGATACTGTCATGTTTGGTCGCAAACCCTGACCCTATCTTTGTGTAGCAATCAGGTGCATATTATTAGATATAGAGAGGGAGATGCACTATGAGCACAGAAGATCTAAGCCAGAAAGTCGCTATGTTAATTGCGATAGAAGACATAAAAAATCTAAAAGCCACTTATTGCACTTACTGCGACTCAGACTATGATCCAAAAGAGTTATCTAACTTGTTTGTAGAAGACGGAGTTTGGGATGGCGGACCTGAGTTTGGGAAACACACAGGGAAGCAAGCCATTCATGATTTTTTTGTTGGCGCGTCCGGTAGTATTGTTTTTGCAGCACACCTAGTCATGAATCCTATTATTAACGTGAACGGTAACAGCGGTAATGGGCAATGGCGACTTCTCATGCCGTGCACGGTCAACGATGAAAATGGCACTCCAGAATCACGCTGGTTACTCTCTGCTTATACAGAGGAGTATGTGAAAGTTGGAGAAAAATGGCTTTTTAAATCACTGATCGTCGACTCACAATTTTATGCTGCACATCTGGATGGTTGGGTAACCGAAACGACTTAAAGCCTTCTTTAATAGGGGAAAAACATGAGTAACAATTTACAAACTGTATTTGAGACCTGGACTAGCGCACTAAATACTGGAGAACTAAAAGCTTTTTATGATCTGATGGATGACGACATGGTGATTTTTGATGAAGATATCCCTTGGCGCTTCAGTAAAAATGACTTTGAAAGCCACATCGGTTTCCACGTACCAAACTGGGAATCTTTCGAATGGATCCCTAGAGAAATGCGCTACCAAACCAGAGGGACTACAGGAATAGTCTCTGGCTATTCGACCTTCAGAGGCAAGCCCAAAGATTGTGGGTTCCGACAACGCTTCATGACGTTCACTCAAACTTGGTTAAAGCGCAAAGATGCCTGGTCTTTGATCTGTTGGCATCAGGGCCCACTGCATGGCCAGATTGACGGAGCCTCACCAAGCTAAAAGACTACGCTACTTCGATTGAGGGTAGCTCAAATAAGCCGCAGAGCAAAGAATAGAGGGCATCTAAGTCTCGGGCCCCTGCGAGTTCTCTAATTGAATGCATCCCAAACGTTGGTATGCCGACATCCAACGCTTTTACGCCAAGACGAGTGCTTGTTAAAGGACCAATAGTACTTCCGCACCCCATGTCCGAGCGCGAAACAAAAGACTGCATCGGAATATTTTTATTACGGGCGGCTAGATTCAGTATCGCAGCGGTCTCGCTATTGGTCGCATAACTTTGATTAGCATTGAATTTTAAAACCGGGCCAGCATTTAGAACAGGGCCATGTGATTGATCATGCTTCTCTAGAAAATTCGGATGAAGCCCATGAGCATTGTCCGCAGATACTAAAAGAGACCTAGACATGACTGAAGAAAATTTTGCTGCATCGCCGACCAGGCGCACGAGGACACTCTCCAGTAGATCGCTTCTCGCTCCTGCAAACGATCCACTACCAACTTCTTCATGGTCATTACAAATTAATAGTTGTGTATCCACAGAACTAGAATCTATCAGCGCTTTAAGACCGATCCAACAACTGACTAAATTATCTAACCGGCTCCCAGCGATAAATGCCCCATCCAAACCGATTATCGCAGCGGGGTTCATATCATAAAGGGATAGCTCAAAATCAGATACGACATCAGTCTTTTGGGCCAATTGAGAGTCTACTAGTTTATCAAGAATTAACTGCTTTAGATTAAATTTATCTGTCCCAGATAGTCCAACGACAGGTGGAAGCATTGTCTGAGGATTCACCTTACGCCCGCTATTCGCTTCTCGATCCAAATGTATTGCTAGACTAGGAATAAAAGCAATCGGAGTTTCAAAATCTATAAGCCTACTGAACAAAATCTTATCAGTCGACATCAAGGTGACTCTTCCTGCCAGTGAAAGGTCCCTATCGAACCAAGGGTTCATTAAAACGCCACCATACGGCTCAACACCCAGTTGCACATAGCCGTCATGTTCCACAACTGCATTAGGTTTAAGCTTAAGGCAGGGACTATCAGTATGAGCCCCAACCATCCGTACACCAACCATGGAACCCTTGTCTGACACACGGAATGCAACCAGTGATGAGTTATTCCTGACTACAAAATATTGTCCTGAGGGCTCCAACTTTTCGCTTTCACTCTCACACAACTCCTTAAATCCATGCTTTACAAGCTCTGTACGCATATTTTTAACTGCATGAAAAGGTGTCGGAGATCTATTTATAAAATCTAGCAAATTTTTGTTCACACTCATATTTCCACGCCTAATAGTCTTAATTGAAAGTTCAATCGGATTTGTTGCTATATTAAACCAATGTTCGGAAAATGCTGCACTAACAAATGGAGTTAATTGATGCCTGATCCAGTAACAATTGAAATTAGCGGCGGAATCGCAACACTGACGCTCAATAATCCTAAAAAGCTCAATGCCTTCAGCAATGATATGCTCTTACTTCTATCAGAACTCGTTGATAAATGTGAGGACAATGACCGTATCAAAGTGATTGTTCTAACTGGTGCGGGCAAAGCATTCTCGGCCGGTGGAGATATCTCTAATATGGGAGAAGTCGCCGACAATCGGCCGCATGTCACACGGCAATACATCAGTGACGTGATCCAAGCCTTTCCAAGGCTAATGTCAGTCTGTAAAAAACCGACTATAGCATCAATTAATGGAGTCGCGGCAGGAGGAGGGTTAGATCTTGCATTAGCTTGTGATATTAGAGTCGGCGGGGAGAGTTGCAAAATGGCCGAAACATATTGCAAAATTGGGCTTTTACCGGGAGGCGGTGGAGCGTGGTTTTTACCGCGGATAGTAGGAAAGTCGATGGCGCTAGAAATGCTTCTATCGGGAAAATTCATTGATGCAGATGAAGCCAAGCGTATTGGTTTGATAAATCACGTCTGGCCAGATGCAGAACTTGTGGATCAGACCCGCCTTCTCGCATCGAGTATTGCAAGGAATCCTCCGCTACCGGTTGCTCTTATTAAACAGGCAGTCAATGATGGAACCAACGGTGATCTAATAACTAGTCTAGATCTTATCGCGTCTCATATTGCTATTGCTAAAAATGGCCCGGATCACATTGAAGCGATTAACGCTTTCAAAGAAAAGCGAGAAGGCTCGTATGTTGGATTTTAACTTAATCATCTGGTAGCGAAAAACTGATCACAGCATCTCCCAAAGGATATCCAAAAAGTGCGTGCCCACCGGCAGCTACCGCAACATATTGCTTACCCTCGACGCTATAAGTAATTGGAGGTGCATTAACCCCTGCACCAGTTCGAAACTTCCATTTAATCTCGCCATCTCGAGTATCTCTAGCAACAACCTCCCCATTCGATTGGCCATGAAAAAGCAATCTTCCGGCAGTGGTAAGAGCGCCAGAAATCAATGGATGTTTGGTTTTTCTCTTCCATGTTATTTTCCCACTATCCAAGTCAATAGCGCTCAATTGTCCCCAATTCTCAAGATGTGGCGCGAAATCTAGGATATTGAGTACCTTGCCCTCAGTTGTGGTCTCACGCCGATAGATAGTAGGCCGATGAGAGGCTAGAACATAAATCGTTTGTGTTTCGGGAGTGTATGCACCAGGTGGCCAGTTTGCGCCGCCAGCCGCCCCTGGAGAAATTTCTACTCCTGCATCGGTGGGACGTTGAAACATCGTTTCACTCTGGGGAACAAACGCCTCCGACCTTAAAATGGGAACCCCACTTTCCCTATCTAAGACATATAACCACCCTGACTTAGACATAACAGCAACTGCTTTTCTAGGGCTGCTATCCTCATTAACTGCATCGAACAAAATCGGAGGTGCCGCAACATCGTATCCCCATATATCATGTGGCACGACCTGATGATGCCATCTTAACTCCCCAGTCTTGACATCAAGGGCCACCACGGAAGATGTATACAAGTTATCACCTGGGCGTTCCTGATCCGCGTATGTGGGAGAGGGATTGCCTGTCCCAACATAGATTAAACCCAACTCGGGATCTATCGAAGGTGAACCATATATTGAACCCCCTCCCCGCTGCCAGGCATCACTATACTCAGACTCATATTCTCGCTCGACCAGAGTATCTCGCTCCATGATGTCACCAAAGCTTGTTTCAGTGCTGTAGTCGCCTTCCCAACCCTCGGAAGCCGTAACATACCAACGCCACAACAAGTCACCGTTATTCACGTCATAAGCGCTCATAAAAGCTCTTAAGCCGGAACGCACACCAGGTCTTCCTAGTGATTCTATAGTCGCTCCTCCAGATTCAGCCTCCTCTAAATTTGCGCTGTAGCCTGTACCGCTAACGCCCACAAAAACTTTTCCATCATAAACAATAGGCGCCATATTCCCTGCAAATCTAGTCATCAAGTCGAAATTGGGTTTAGTCTCGTCATTATATTGTCTAATACCCTCCAAATCGGCTTGTTCTCCGCTCATCGGATCCACCATAGGGATATCCCAAGTGATTGCTCCTGTAGACGCATTTAAGGCTATAACGCGCGCATCAGCGGTTATCATAAACAACTGCCCGTATCCCCAAGCCAAACCACGATTGTGAGATCCACAACATAGACTGGCCTGAGATTGCTTATGCTTGTATCGCCAAATTTCCTCACCCGTGACCGCATTGAGAGCGACTACATGATTGAAAGGTGTAGTGATAAACATAGTCCCATCCGCTACTAATGGGTTTGTCGGAAATGTGCCTAATATCCCTGTCTGATATATCCAAGCTGGAGTCAATTTAGCAACGTTCGACAGAGTCACCTGATTCAAGTTGCTGTAACGTTGATTTGAATATCCTTGGCCATAAGATAACCAATTCGTATGATCCTCATGTTGATTCAGTAGCCTCAAATCTTCTGCAGAAGAAATCCCGCCGACAAAATAGAACAATCCGGAGCATAAAATTTTAGTAAAATTCATAAATCTCGCCTTCAAACAATTTCACAGTTGCATGCCCTCTCTCTGAATGAGTGCATAAAAATAATATCAATTAGATTATCATAGATGAAAAATATCACAGGGCTATTTTAAGGAACGTATTAAATTTTATGAAAGCACCAGTTACGACTTATTTAAAAGACTATCGCCCTCCTTCCTATGCGATCACGCACACGAACTTAACGATAGCAATACACGAGAAATATACAGAAGTTAAAGGCAATCTCACGATTCACAGGCAGTCTGATTCGCGAGATAAAGTTGGCCCACTTGTTCTTAACGGCCTTAACTTAGACCTTGTCTCCATCTCATTAGATGGGATCACTATTCCTTTTTCAGCTGTAACAATTAGCCACGACACACTAACAATACCAAATGTTCCAGAAACTTTTGAACTCGAAACTATCGTGCATATCAATCCTAGAAAAAACACTTTGCTAGAAGGTTTGTACGCATCTAAAGACGGCTTATTTACGCAGTGCGAAGCCGAAGGCTTTCGTCGGATAACTTATTTTCTTGATCGGCCGGATGTAATGAGCCTTTATACAACCACTATTATCGCAGATAAAGAACAGTATCCAGTGCTGCTTTCGAACGGGAACTTAGACGCAAGCGGTAGCCTAAATAATGGCACCCATTGGGCTCGCTGGATCGATCCTTTCCCAAAACCATCTTACTTGTTCGCAATGGTGGCGGGGAAATTGGATCGCGTCGCGAGCGAATTTGTGACAGCTTCCGAACGGTTAGTAGATCTGATTTTCTATGTAGAACCTGGAAAGCTAGACCAATGTGAATTTGCAATAAAGTGTCTTAAATCCGCTATGAAATGGGATGAAGAAGTGTTTGGTCTTGAGCTTGATCTAGATCAGTACATGATCGTCGCTGTAAGTGATTTCAATATGGGGGCGATGGAAAACAAAGGACTCAATATATTTAATACTAAATATGTCTTAGCCCGTTCTGACACCGCGACAGACTATGATTTCATGATGCTAGATCGAGTCATTGCCCACGAATACTTCCACAATTGGACAGGGAACCGTGTCACGTGTAGAGATTGGTTCCAACTCAGTTTGAAGGAAGGTCTAACAGTATTTAGAGATCAGCGCTATGGCGAAGACCGTTACAGTGCGCCCGTCCAAAGAATACAGGAAGTAAGAGCCTTGCGTGCAAGCCAGTTTCCTGAGGATGCAAGTCCTATGGCTCATCCGATACGGCCTGAAGCCTATATGGAAATCAGCAACTTCTATACAGCGACGGTATATAACAAAGGAGCCGAAGTTGTCCGAATGATCCACACTTTAATTGGACCTGAAAAATTTCGTAAAGGGATGGATCTATATTTTGCTCGCCATGATGGACAAGCCGTCTGTACAGAAGACTTTGTCACTGCAATGAGTACTGCTGCTAATTTTAATTTCGACCAATTCTCGCTTTGGTACAACCAGAGAGGTACACCGATCGTTGAGGTATCGAGTAGGTATGATCAGGAAGATCGGAGCTATACGCTCACTTTTAAGCAAAAATCCAACTACAGCAACGAAGATCAACAGAAACCGTTTTTAATACCCATTCAGCTAGCACTATTTGATGCTCATGGTAATGAGGTAACACTTTCAAATAAAGAAGGAGAGTCCGAAGAAACTATTTTGCTTTCCTCCCAACGACAGACCGTTACTTATCAAAACATCGAAGAAAAGCCAATTCCGTCCATTTTACGCAATTTCTCTGCACCGGTAATTCTCAACTATGACTATAAGGACAATGAGCTCGCTGTTCTATCTGCCTATGATACAGATCCGTTCAACCGCTGGGAGTCATCTCAAAGACTCGCGTTAAAAACGATCTTAATAAACATTGATCGTATCCAGCGCAAAATACTTCCAGACTATGGCAATAGTCTCATTGATACCTTTCGAAAAGCACTGAAAATGGCTAAAAATGACACTGCCTTTGCGGCGGAGGTGTTAACGCTGCCTAGCGCCAGCTATATTGCAGAACAAATGCCTATAGTGGATCCAGAGGCAATACTGATCGCCCGATCTGGACTTAGAATGCATCTTGCTAAAAACCTAGAAACAGAGTTTTCGGAAGCTTACATCTACTTCCAGGAAGACAAAGACTACAGTCCTGATGCTACATCAGCGGGTATAAGAAGCATCAAAAATATTGCACTTAGCTATTTAATGGAGCTCGGCGACCAAAAGATACGCACGGTGTCTCTGGACCAGGTTAAAAACGCTAATAATATGACCGATGGGATGGCTGCACTGGTTACGCTGGCAAATTGTGACTGCCCTGAACGACTGGAGGCACTTAACTGGTTCTACAATAAATGGAAGCACGAACAACTAGTCATAGATAAATGGTTTGCGGTGCAAGCAACTTCAGTATTGTCTAACACCCTAGAAGAAGTGAAAGGCCTTTTAAATCACGATGACTTTGACATAACCAACCCCAACAGAGTGCGTTCCCTGATAAGCTCGTTTTGCCAAGGAAACCATGCAAAATTTCATGCTTCAGACGGAAGCGGATACCAGTTCGCTGCCGAGCAAATAATACGGCTGGATAAAGTGAATGCTCAAATTGCAGCCCGATTAGCGCGCTCATTTGATCGTTGGAAAAAATTCGACGATAAGCGTAAACACCTTGCCAAAAATGCTTTAATAGCCATTAAAGATAGTCTTGATCTGTCAAAAGATACTAGTGAAGTAGTCAGTAGAGCCCTAGCTTAATTAAGCTAGGGTCTCTTAACTTATTTCGCGGCTTTTAGCTCTCTAACATCCTTAATAACGTCCTCTGCTATATTCTTAGGGCACGATGAATAGTGAGAGAACTCCATGGAAAACTGACCTCGACCTGAAGTCATCGTACGGAGATCTCCGATGTATCCAAACATCTCGCTCAAGGGTGCTTCTGATTTTATTCTCACACCACTAACCTGCGCTTCCTGAGCCTTAATCATTCCTCGACGTCGATTGAGATCTCCAATCACATCGCCCACGTGATCCTCAGGAGTGAAAACGTCAATATTCATGATAGGCTCAAGTAACTGGGGAGATGCTTTAGGCATTGTCTGCCGGTAAGCAGCTCGAGCAGCGGTTTCAAATGCCACAGCCGAGGAGTCGACTGCATGATATGCACCATCCATTAAAGTGACTTTCACATCTTGCATTGGAAACCCAGCTAGTACGCCTTCAACGATACTTCCTTCAAACCCCTTTTGAACCGCAGGCCAAAATTCCCGAGGCACATTTCCGCCGGTAACTTTTGATATGAATTCGAAACCAGTACCGACTTCCCCTGGCTCGATGATGTAATCAATTTTAGCGAACTGACCAGCACCACCTGTTTGCTTTTTGTGAGTATAAACGTCTTTAGTTTTCTCAGTTATAGTTTCACGGTAGGCTACCTGAGGTGCCCCAACAGTAACCTCACAACCGTGAGTTCTCTTTAAGATATCAACTTTGATATCAAGGTGTAATTCACCCATCCCTTTAATAATAGTCTCGCCGCTTTCTTGGTCAGTCTCGACTCTAAAAGACGGATCCTCCTGGATCATTTTACCAAGCGCAACACCCAATTTTTCAGAACCTGCTTTGTCGGTAGGTGAAATTGCAATTGATATTACCGGATCAGGAAAAATCATTGGCTCTAAGGTGGCAGGATTATTCTCATCGCATAAAGTATGGCCAGTTTGCACATTCTTCATACCTAGTACTGCAACAATATCACCTGCCTGAGCTACATCTACGTCATTTCGTGAATCAGCATGCATTTCTACGATTCGGCCTATTCGCTCAGTCTTTCCGGTAAAGCTATTAAGGACTGTAGTTCCTTTCTTAATAGTTCCAGAATAGATCCTAATAAAAGTCAAAGCGCCATAACGGTCATCCATGATTTTAAAGGCCAATGCTCTAAACGGCCCAGATGCATCCACTAACGCCAACTCTCCAGTCTCAACGCCCTCAAGATCAACCTCAGCCTGAGGTTTAACTTCAGTAGGATTAGGAAGATAGTCAATAACTGCGTTTAAAATCAGTTGAACTCCTTTGTTTTTAAAAGCAGAGCCGCAGAACGTTGGGAAGAAAACAAGTTCTCTTGTCCCTTTCCGAATGCACGTTTTAATTGTATCCATGTCTGGCTCTACACCATCGAGATACTGTTCCATGGCTGCATCATCCATTTCTACAGCGCTTTCAATCATTTTTTCGCGATATTCTTCAACTTTTTCTACCATGTCTTCTGGAACATCGCCGATAGTATATTTTTCAGGGTCGCCGGAATCATCCCAAATCCAAGATTTTCTGGTTAGGAGATCCACGACTCCTTTGAATTCATCTTCAGTACCAATAGGCAGAACCATAACAACCGTACGAGCTCCCAGTACCTTTTCCACTTGGTCAACTACCCGGTAAAAATCTGCACCGGTTCTATCTAGTTTGTTTACATAGATAATGCGTGCAACCTCGGAATCGTTAGCATATCGCCAGTTTGTTTCTGATTGTGGCTCAACACCTCCGGAGCCGCAAAACACCCCCACACCACCATCTAAAACTTTTAGAGAGCGATAAACTTCAATCGTAAAGTCAACGTGCCCCGGAGTATCGATAATATTGAATCTGTGATCTTCCCAGAAACAAGTGGTGGCTGCAGACTGAATTGTAATTCCGCGTTCTTGCTCTTGATCCATGAAATCAGTAGTCGCAGCACCATCATGTACTTCACCGATCTTATGTATTTTCCCGGTTAATTTTAAGAATCGTTCAGTGGTAGTGGTTTTTCCTGCATCAACGTGTGCAAAAATCCCAATATTTCTGTAAAGCGTAAGGTCTGTCATGTGTGGCCTCTGAAAATAGCGCACTAGGCACCTGTTCACAGACGCATGCGCTTATAACATTGTTGATAAAGAATTCGGCCGCATTATATTGGCAAAAGAGGAATCTTTATAGCTCTTAATCAACCTAAATAGCAAGAACCGCCCAAAAGAACCCAAATCAGTCAAAAAAAGACAATAAATTTCATTATCACCCGCCAATTCATCATTTACATACACATTCATTTGCTTCTCCCCTTTCCGTAAAAAGCTGTATTATTGGCTTTTAGTATCTAGTCGTGAGAACCAAGGAGTTCCATAGAGTGACATGTTTTATTTTAGTACACGGTGCCTGGCACAATGGCGAGCTTATGGAACCGGTCGCAAAAAGCATACGCGAAGCCGGTCATGAAGTTTATCTTCCCACCTTAAAGGGCAATGGTCCTTCCGACGACAAATTAGTGGGGTTATCAGATGTGATCACGTCACTAGAAAGTTATATCCGACGAAAGGAACTTACAGAATTTGTTCTAGTAGGCCACAGTTATGGCGGCATGGTCATTACTGGGATTGCCGATCTGATGCCTAAGCGGATCCGAAGACTTGTATATTGGAATGCATTTGTGCCGAATAATGGAGAGTCGCTTCTAGATATGACACCTCCTCACTATAAAGAATTGTTTGATTCGATCATGCAACCTGACGGATCTATAACACTACCTTACGAACTTTGGAGAGAAGCTTTCATTAACGATGTTTCGTCAGAAGTGGCTGAGAAATACTACGATCAATTAAATGCCCACCCGTACAAAACGTTTGTTGATAAATCGAACACTACAAGTAACCCATCAGAAATGACCATAGGAAAGTCCTATATCAATGCAACTGAGGATACATCTTTGCCTCAAAGTCTAGGCTGGCATCCCAGACTTTCAGAGAAGTTAGGAACTTTTCGATTGGTACAGTTAAGTGGTTCTCATGAAGTTTGTTTCTCGAACCCGGAACTTCTATCGAGCAAAATCATTGAAGCTGGCCGTGATTAGTTGACTGACTTGTCGCGAAGAGAAATAGTTGGAACACCGTCCCGTAAGAAGCTAAATACTAGGCCTTAATCAAGGCCTAGTATTTAGAACTACAAGCGCTTTATTTACCAAAGGCTGTTTTCAATGAACTCACCATAAGCCCTAAAGCTTCTTTCCCGGCTTCTAAAGCGCCTGGGAAAAGTGTGAATCCGTGAATAGTGCCGTCATAACACTTATAATCAGACTTGATTCCAGCCTTTTTTAGCTTTTCAGCATAGGCCTTCCCTTCATCTCTAAGCGGATCAAAACCAGCTGTAATAGTCAACGCGGGAGCAACACCAGCTAGGTCGGTCACTGACATCACTGTCGCGTGTTCGTCTAAAAGAGACACTTCGCCATTATTAGTATAAAGACCACCAAACCAGGCCATATCTTCCATAGATAGAAAATACGCACCTCCACCGAACTCTTCGCGAGAAGGGTAAACGTTGTCTGAAAAATCAGTGACCGGGTAAACCAAAAGCTGGAACACTATCTTCTCTCTTAGCTGCAGCGCGACCACAGCTGCCATGTTGCCTCCAGCACTGTCGCCGGTAACTGCCACGAGGGAGCTATCACCCCCGAGACTCGCAGCATTAGCCACCACCCATTCAGTAGCAGCGATACAGTCTTTTACTCCGGCAGGAAAAATATGTTCCGGCGCTAGCCGATAATCAACAGCGACTACAATACTATCTGCTTCATTAGCCAAATAACGACACTGATTGTCATGACTTTCGAGATCGCCAATGACCCATCCACCTCCGTGATAAAGAACCACAACAGGCAATTTCTCATCCCCAATCGCTCTCGGAGTATACACTCTGATTGGAATCTCCCCATTTGGCCCTGCGACTGACTTATCAACACTACTGTGGATAGGAAGAGTCTCACCCTGAAGGTTTTGTACCAATTGTAAGAAAACGGAACGACACGTTTCATAAGGCATCTCATGTAATGCCGGTCCTCCACCTGCAGCGATATTCTTCAACAACGCATCCGTACTTTGATCTAGAGACATAATTTCTCTCCTTTACTCATATTTGAAATTGAAACAAAAAAGCTTAGCAAAAACCCATTCTAGTTAGTTCACAAAGGCTAAGTAAATTTGCCTGCGCGACTTACAAGCTTAACTTAACAGATACTGATATCATTTTTCTAGTTATTTTCGAGTCGAACGAATTACTTTACCATTGGGTACAATATACCTTCTAATGGCATCTATCGCTTTAATTTATGTCTAAATCTCACCACAAAGGATACTGAGTGAAAAAAATTTTCAGAACTGCTGCCACCATAGGCAGTCTTATTTTAGCTACATCTAGCTTATCTCAAGAAGCAAGTAATGAAAGCGAAGAACAGCTGCTTTTCGTTGAACCGAGCGGTTGGGAAGAAATCTTTTCTAGTCGACAAGACAATTTGTCCACAACAGAGTACGCACCCGCAGGCCAAGATGAGAAAAACTGGAAGGAGCTGCTGTCTGTTCAAATGCTGCTCGATCAGCCTGACGCTGACTTAGACTTAATGCTTACTCGAGTCGTCGATCACTTATCTCGACAATGCTCCGATTTCGACGTAAAACCTATTGCTTTAAATGGAGTCTCTCATCAGTATCCAACTGCAGCGATTATGCTGCTCTGTGGTGCGAGCACCCAAAACGGACTCGGCGAATTCAGCATATTGCGTGGAATTTCCGGTTACAAAAACTTCTATCTACTCCAGAAAAGCTGGAGAGTAGAACCTTACGATACTGAAAACGAAATACCAGTTGACTTGGAAGCTAGGAAATTCTGGCTGGGTTACCTCTCCTACCTTGCGGTTTGTGAAGAAGCCTTGGGGAATTGTCCTCAGTATTAAACGGTCAAAAAAAAACGGCCAAACGGCCGTTTTATCACTTAGGCCTCTTTTTAGAAACCGCTGACTGTCACACTAAAGTCACTCACGTCAGACTTAGTTTCCTTGACTATCTGATTCTGGCGACGAACCTCCGCATATCGATTCTCTTTCATACTGGTAAGTCCTTGCCAAGCAACATTAGAGAAAAATGGTTTCGTATTCGCTGGCTTCTTAGTCAACAAGCCGACGACATCGACCTGAACTGAAGCAAATACTTCGTCGCTGCTGTTATTATAATAACGATGACCTAACTCAAGAAACACCCCATTAAATATTTCAGAGTCTAATGACATTGACCATCCGTTATCTGCTTTTTTCTTTCCATCTTGATTCTGAGCACGCCACCTGAAGTAACCACCGTAAAACTTAGTTCTCGGCATATAAGGGAGAGGCATTCCGTATTCTATGTCAAATCCATCCATAGCTCTTTCAGAAAAATTAGTTTTTCGAGCTTTCTTCCAACCACTGGTGCCCCAGTAAAAATTGGTATTAATTTCACCCATTGTGGTTCTAAATTCAGCGCCCACAGAAACTCTTTGATGATCTAAAGGGAATTCGTGGTCATAGAAAGCGTTCACTCCCATTAATAACTTATCACCCATCGCTAAATGTCTAGCGCCTAAGCCAATATTAACGGTGGTACGACGCTCAGCTGCTACCACACTAGCTTGAGTAAAAATTAGTTTTGAGTTGTCTGCGCTCTCTAACAAAGGAGATAGGATTAATGCTTCGCCTTCTAAACCGTATTCGTCAGACCATTCTAGCTCTACTTGCGCAGTAGGAAACAAATTCCTCAACGCATTCTCCGCCACACTAGCAGACTTATCCCCAACCAAATTTGCACCATTTTGCAAGATCTCATTGACGTTTCCAGATAGGGCCGATCCCACTATTTTTTTACCAACGCTTGAGGCCATTCCTGGCTCACCAGCTGATAAGACGAAAGAGCATGCGAACATGCTTAACGCCGTTAGACCAGTTACAATTCTTTTCACTCGATAAAACTCCCTATAAGGACGATATGTTAGCACTAGCGCTAGCTAGTTTACCAGCTGATACACGATTGTAATCTATTACCTTCAGGACGCACAAGTCGTGAAAACCCAATAAAAAGAGGCGTTAACTAAAAGCCCGGCGCATTAGACAAACTACTTTTTTACTAACCCAGCAACGCCGTCCGATTCTCGCCAGTCCTTTAGAATCTCAAAAAATGCTAGCGGCCCTCCTCCATACACATTAGATAAAAATCCATTTTTCTTATCTACTTTACCTTCGCTGTTATAGTACCCTGGGGTGCACTCAGCGAAGAATCGTTCGCCCACTCTAGCCAACTTTTTAATCGTAGCTCCCCACTCCTCTTCGGCAGCGAGGGTTGTCTCCAAATTGACTCCATTTTCCTTCTCATAGGCGACTAAATGAGCAAGATGCTTACTTTGTTCATCTAACAAGTGGCAGAAATTGGTAGTTAACGCACTGTGTACCATGCCCATGAAGTAACAATTAGGAAAACCATTTGTGCAGTATCCATGAAACGTGGAAGGGCCGTCCGCCCATTTGGAGCTTAAGCTGAGGCCCTCTCGTCCAATGACGTCATAACCAGATCTGCGTGTGTAGTCTGTGCCTACCTCGAATCCAGTGGCGAAGATAAGGCAATCTAGTTCGTAATGAACACCATCAACCATAACGCCTGTTTCAGTAATCTCATCGACCCCTCGCCCTTCGGTATCGACTAAATGCACATTGGGTCTGTTATAGGTATCAAGATACTCGTCGTGAAAACATGGTCTCTTGCAGAACTGTCTATAGTACGGCTTCAAAGACTCTGCAGTCTTTTTGTCATGAACGATACTATCTACACGCGCTCTGATTTTTTCCATTTTCTTGAAATCCGCCAGCTCAGTTGCCAATGACATGTTTTCTTTAGAAAGCTCCTCAAAGTCTTTCGGAGGTAACATTCCTGTCAAATTCCGGTAAATCTCAGTCCATCCATCTCCTACTAGATCCTCTGCACCCATTCCACCACTAGTCAGATTCGTAAAATTTTCCATCCTATGTTTTTGCCAACCTGATTGCTGGCTTGCCGCCCAATCAGAGTCAGTCGGTTTATTCCCACGAACATCAATAGAGGATGGCGTTCGTTGGAAAACGAATAATTTTTCTGCAGCCTCTCCAAGATGAGGTATACATTGAACCGCAGTCGCACCTGTACCGATGATGCCGACTCTTTTGCCTGCCAAACCTTCTAACGAACCGCTAGAATTTCCACCGGTATAACTATAGTCCCACCGTGACGTATGAAATGTGTGCCCTTTAAACTTATTAATCCCTGCAATAGCGGGAAGCTTTGGACGATTGAGCGGCCCGTTCGACATGATAACCGTCTTCGCGCTGAATAAATCGTCTCTGTTTGTAGAGATAATCCAATGCTCATTCGAATCATCCCAGCGGACCTCAGTCACCTCCGTTTGCAAACAAGCGTCGCTGTATAAATCAAAATGCTCCGCTATCCGACGGCAGTGCGCTAGTATTTCAGGGGCATGAGTATATTTCTCGATAGGGAAATAACTCAGCTCTTCTAGTAGAGGCAAATAGATGTAAGACTCTACATCGCACATCGCACCTGGGTAACGATTCCAATACCATGTCCCTCCAAAATCGCTTCCTTTTTCTATGAGCCTGATTCTTTCTACTCCGGTTTCGCGCAATCTTGCTCCCGCTAAAAGTCCACCAAACCCACCTCCGATGACAGCAACATCGACGTGATCATGTAATGGCTCTCGCTCAGAGTCTGAAGCCGCGTAAGGGTCGTCAACATATCGGGAAAAATCCCCAACAACTTGTTGGTATTGATTGTTCCCGTCGGTCCGAACTCTCTTATCTCTCTCCTGTCTGTACTTAGCCCGTAATCGTTCAGGGTCAAAGCCCAGCTCTCCAAAGTCCACACCTAGCTTTTCAAATACATTCATCCGTTTGTTGTTCCTACTCATTTTTATAGCGTTATCTAACTCTAATGTCCGAGGCTTTTTATATCAAGACTAGTTGCTTCACTGGGCCCGAGTTTCATCCAGCATGAAATAATGTGCCCTTAGTCTTTGGACTATATTCTTTTTTCACTTATCCTATCGTAAAGAGACAGCACCGGAGAACAACTTGATCCTCAAGCCAAGCGAGCTAGTGAGCTATATCGGACCTGTCTTTGAGCTCAATGTAACCAAGCGTCACACAATGGCTTATGCGGCATGTCTTAACGATTTACTTCCCATATATTTCGATGATATGACGCATCCTAAATTAGGTATCCATCCTTTATTCCCTGTCTGTTGCGAATGGCCTGCTTTATTGGATTTTTTTCATGAGAACAATTTACCCATGCATAGAATGGTCCATGCAACCCATGATTTACATATCTACCAACCGTTATCCCTTGGGCAGAGTTACTTTACAACCGCAGAAGTTATCTCACTAGAACAACGAACACCTGGGATATATCTGACGTGGAAACTTAAAACAGTTGATAGCGACGACATCGTCGTTAATGAAACGTGGCAAGGGAACTTATTTCTCGGGGCGAAAACTGAGGACTGTGGCGCGTTCCCTCAAATAGCACCCTCCACACCAAAATTTTCTAGCCCTCTTGTAGAAGCTCAGGTTTCATCGCTAGAAATCAGTGGAGGCCTCGCTCATACATACACTGAATGCGCGCGTATCTGGAATCCCATACATACTGAGAAATCAGCAGCTCACCAAGGAAATATGGCAGAGCCTCTTCTGCATGGCACTGCCACACTAGCGCTCGCTGTTTCCGAAATAGTAAAGAACACACTCAACTCTGACCCGGAAAAAATCCGCCGGATAGGGTGCAGATTTTCTAAACCAGTAATAGCGCCCACCCATTTAAGAATCGAGACATTAGAGACCGAAGAGGAACTGATAATATTCCAGGTTTTGTCTCAGAAAGGAGATGTCGTTCTCCGAGACGGATTCGTAGAGCACAGATAGCCGGATTTTAGCAGCACAGCTTTATTTCAAGCCATGACTTTACTTAAAACACCAAAAAGTGGCGTCCCCAAGGGGATTCGAACCCCTGTTGCCGCCGTGAAAGGGCAGTGTCCTAGGCCTCTAGACGATGGGGACGTATTTGGTGGAGCCAGGCGGGATCGAACCGCCGACCTCTGCAATGCCATTGCAGCGCTCTCCCAGCTGAGCTATGGCCCCTAATTACTGCAGAATCTGCCTATAAGTAGAAGCATCTGTTCAGAATTTCCAGAAGTCGGTCACTATATTAAGCGACTTTAAACTTCCCAATCAATAACTCGTCTTAAGCGGCCGCAGAGTAAGCTAGCGAGCGACAACTGTCAAGCCGAACTCACACGATCTCTTATTAATTGGAGAGCTATATCGAGCCGTTCTAGGCATTGTTCCCTACCAACCAACCATAGCGTAACCTCAATTCCTGGGGATGCGCTTCCACCAGTCACCGCAACTCTTAGCGGTTGTGCTATTTTTCCTAGTTTGAGCTCTCGCTCCTCTGCCACTTGCTCGACTATTGCCTGTAATTTATTTGGACTCCAATCTTCTAATTCTGATAGACGTTCACGAAGCGCCTGCAAAGGCTCAGCTACAACACCTCTGAGGTGCTTTTTCACAGCAGATTCTTCGTGGCCAGAAAATTTTCCGAAGAATGGTGCACTTTTGTCTGCCATTTCCATCAGATCTTTCACCCGAGTCCTTTGGGCATCCACTACCGCAACAAATTTCTCACGCGCCTCAATATCAAGCCCTCTAGCTAAAAAAAATGGCGCAGCGTAACTGGCTAACCGATCTATTTCCATACTCTGGATATACTGTTGGTTGACCCAGAGTAACTTGTCGGGGTCGAACGCAGCCGCAGATTTGTTGACAGCACTTAAACTAAAGAGCTCACGCATCTCATCCATCGAAAAAATTTCTTGATCTCCATGAGACCAACCTAGCCGTGCCAAATAGTTTAAAAGTGCTTCAGGCAGTATTCCATTTTCACGATATTCCAAGACACTAACTGCTCCATGTCTCTTCGAAAGCCGCTTCCCATCTGTTCCATTAATCATCGGGATATGAGCATATACTGGTATTTGTGCGTTTAGTGCATTAATGATGTGAATCTGGCGTGCGGTGTTGCTGAGGTGATCGTCTCCTCGGATCACATGCGAGATTTCCATGTCAATATCATCCACCACTACAGTCAAATGATAAGTCGGCGTACCATCTGACCTTGCAATAATTAAATCATCAAGCTGGCTGTTTTCAATTTTCACGTCCCCTCGAATCTCATCTCGAACAATTACATGACCATCAAGTGGCGTTTTGAGTCTCATCACAAAAGAGCCAGACTTGTCATGGTTATTTTCTTGACTGCCTCGACAATGGCCGTCGTATTTAGGAGTAAGTTGAGACGCCACCTGCTCGTCTCTAAGCGAATCGAGGCGTTGCTTCGTGCAGTAACATTTGTACGCATGGCCAGAGTGTTTGAGTTCTGCGATCTTCTCCTCATATCGTGCAAACCGCGCTGTCTGATAGTGAGGGCCTTCATCATAGTCAAGCCCCAACCAATTCATCCCTGCTAAGATATTTTGGACCGCCTGCTCTGTCGAGCGCTCTCTATCTGTATCTTCAAGCCGAAATACAAAACGTCCTTCTTGCTGACGAGCAAACAAATAGTTGTACAAGGCTGTGCGAACACTGCCAATNTGCAGGTCCCCTGTTGGGCTGGGCGGAAATCGAGTGGCTATTGTCATAATGTATCTAAAAAATATTNGTTGTCTGAAGAGGAGNATTGTATTNGTAAATGATCCATTTTGCTGCCAGAAAAATGGTTGTTGCTAAATTGGCACCCGTTTAGTGTCAGATCGGATAACTAGTGATACTCTTTNGTCAGACAAGTTCTTTTGGAGAAAATTTCAACGTGACTGTAGCAAACAATAAAAGCTCGAGTGATGGTTTCGATAAACACTGNCNNGTAGTTATTATAGGTGCCGGCTTTTCGGGACTACTCTGTGCCAGCTACTTAAAAGAAGCCGGCATACATGANATTCAAATCCTTGAAATGGGTTCCTCCGTCGGAGGAGTCTGGAGCAAGAAAGGTGTCGGCGCCTACCCAGGGGCAGCGTGTGATGTNCCCTCATATATCTACCTGCCTTTTCTGGATCGTACTGGATTTATCCCCTCGAAAAAATACGTAAGTCAACCTGAAATTGCAGAGTACGCTGAAATNCTAACCGACCATATCGGAGTTAGAGAAAACATTAGNTTTGACCGTAAAGTCACAGAACTAAAATANCTTGGGGACCAACAGAATAAATGGCGAGTCAGAACAGTAAACACTAAGACTGGACAGNCAGAANAGACTGTATCGTGTACCCATATAGTTAGCGCGAACGGNCCGCTCTCTAGTCCAAGGATGCCTGAGCTAGGTGGTATGGAATTGTTCAAAGGCGAAAGCTTCCACACGGCACAATGGGATGGGACTGCGAATTTAAAAGGCAAAAAAGTAGCTATCATCGGAACTGGAGCCTCCGCTGCTCAAGTAATCACATCAATCGCCGATGATGTAGAAAGTCTGCACGTTTTTCAACGGACTCCAACATGGGTGTTACGTAGAGATGATGAAGATACCTCACCAGAGCTAAAGCGACAGTTCGAAGCGGGAGGTTATGGGGAATACCTAAGAGATCTCGCTGCCAAAAAATTTGAATTCCCCCCAGGCGAGCAGTTCCTTGATTGGGATGCCATACAAGATAAAGAACAGAATGAAGCCGTCTGCTCAGAATTGACGCAGCTCATTCAAAGCGATGTGGATGATCCTGAAATCGCGAAACTACTGACTCCAGATTACCCGTTCTGGTGTAAACGGGTTTTGTTTATAGATGACTACTATACTTCTTTTAACAAAAAAAACGTGACACTGGTTCACGATGATGGCGGCGTCGTAAGCGTAGATGAGACGGGACTTACCATCGCACAAGGGAAACACTTTCAATGTGATGTCATCATTTACGCCACTGGGTTTGATAGTAACTTTATACCTTTCCCAATCTATGGTCGTAACGGGATCAGTCTTGCTGAGAAATTCGGAGCTAACGAAACAAATCGGTTCCAAATGATGCGTCCACAATCTCTTTGGGGAATACATGTTGACGAGATGCCGAACTTTTACATGATGATAGGTCCTCAAAGCCTAAACCCTCTAACCAATGTGACTCTCCTTTGTGAAGAGCAAGCTAAATATATTGCAGAGCTATTAAGCAAAATGGACCAGGCTGGCCATAGTAGAGTCGAACCTTTAAAAGATGCAGTCACACACTGGAGTGATTTATGCCTTGCCAGCGCAAATGATAAAGTATGGTTGCGTTGCAATAACTGGTACCTAAAAACCACAAAAACTGATGCGGCTCTAGAGACAGAAAGATCATCGGGGATGTGGATGGAAACTTACGAAGACTATCTAGATCACATGCTTCATGGAAAGGCTGGCACTCAAGATGAATTGCTTGAATTCACATAAGCCTATACGGAGATACTATTAATCAGTAATTTGCTTATCTGCCTCTGATGAAATCAGAAACTGACTTAATTGATAGGAGAGAAATATGTTGGAAAATGACGTCTATGGGCTGCTCGCACGAGAAGCCATTAGAGACTTGCCAGTCCAATATTGCGATT
>JGI20155J14468_10000355_pt1 | contig 38146 bp, 26 predicted proteins | sample COG_05_FD_14468 | JGI IMG/M metagenome (IMG submission 14468) | reverse complement strand
GAAGCTGAAATGCGGAACAGCGTAATGCGGGACATAGAAATGGACAGGTTGCGTCACCAAGAAAGAATGAAAGCACGAGATATTGAGCACGCGCGAAAGTTGAAAGAAGATTTGGATTGGCACGAGCAAAATATGAAGAAAGACCGATCGGAAAAAGAACAAAAGATGGAGTTGGAACGAGAAATGTTAAAATTGAAAAGAGAACAGCTGGAATTTGAACGAGAACAACTGGCGTTTGAACTAGAACGAGATCGAAAGAGGAGTAAAACGAATTAACAGCATGGATGTTCAGGAAGATTATGACATCGGCGACAACGAGGAAGGGTATACTACTGATAACGAGAAGTTCGCTTTACTCGCAGACGAGGACATCGAGCGGTCGATTAAGCCCAATTTTTATCAGCGGTGTCGAGAGATTCGCAAAAGTAACCAGGACGTTTTGAATCGAATGAGAAGCGTTTACGTGGATCATGCGTTCGTACAGGAGACCATAGAGAAACTCGGAGGAGAGCAGACTTTGCCTGTTGTCTTTGCGAATTTGCGGTGCGGCGCGTGGTATACGGATTTACGGAAAGCAAAAACGTGCACATTCAAATCCATCGACGGACATAACTTAAATCACCAATTTTCGCAAAGTCGGTTGAATACGCACGTTTTGTTAGAAGCGAGTCGAGATGGATCAGCATCTAAAGTCATCATAGTGGACGCGACGAAGAGTAAAACGAAACGGTTTCCAGACGCTTTGGCCAAGACTGTTCCGATATGGTGTGCGACTATTAATCGAGCGTGCGAAGTGATTGTAAAAAACGCTCGGATTGAAAAAGATGAATTTCCGGATTTCTTGAGCGAAAACGAATTACACGCGATTGAGACGAAAATGGCGTCGTTCGTGGAGACATTTTTGAGCGTGGTTCCCGAGACACACTTCGCGGAGATTAAAGAAGGTTTGGAAAAGTCTGGACCGCTTCACTGTGAGTACGTTTGTAGGAACAATTTGGAGAATATCGTCGCGAGAAGTCGGGAAAAAAAGAAGGCGACGGTTTTGTATCTTCTGAGCGCCTCGATGCCGCTGACGAAATCCGGAGAGAGATGTAAATTCGAACTAGGTAATAAGACGATATCGTACAACTACTTTCCGGGTGCCGCAGACGACGAGGAAACGTGGGCTTTCGATTTAACACCGAAGCAGTTCCAACGACACATGGAGAAGTTTGTTTCGTGCGAAAGCTCGAAAGCGTGCGAACGTTTAATCAGAGAAGTGATACAAACGGGCAGCGAGGATGACATGGACGGGAATGAAAATGAGGATGTGTTTATATCCTTAAAAGATGCTTTAGACTCAAATGTATACGTTGGAACGTTTCAAGCGCTTCTCAATGGGAACGCGAGAGAGGAGGATGTTCACGCGGTTTTATACGTTGGTTCAAAACACTCGCCCAATTTTTCAGTCAAGCGCGAAGACACGAAGGAGTATTTACACGTGCCTTTAAAGTTTGCCAAGCAGAAAAGAGGTGATATAGAAGAAAAATTACCGATATGCGTGGAGTTTTTGATGAAACATGCAACCACAGAAGGTAAAAATACAGGCGTTTTCGTGTGTTGCGACGATGCGAAAGATCTCTCGATTGCAGTCATCGCTGCGTTTCAGTTGGTCAAGAACAAAGCACACTTACCGGTAGACTTTACGAAAGAAACAGTCAGAAAAGTTCTACTGCTGATCGCGACTCAACATTCGATTGCTAATCCTTGTCAAGGCACTGTGAAGCAAGTGTATGCGTACGTGATGACGCTGATAAAACAAACAACGATAAGTGCACATAGAAGAATAGAACCACGTGAGGAAATATAATGAATTAGAATAGTACATACATACATAGTAATATCGCAGTTTTCTCTGTCTAAACGCAAAGTCTGTACGTCACATACCTCCCCGCGGTTTCACTCGGTCTAATAATTCTCACGACTTGCCCTCTACGCATCCCATAATATCTCGCCACGGGGTCGTGCAATTGAATCCTCGGCAACTGTGTCTCTCTCACTTTATATCTTTCCAACAACGTCTTCTTCTCCTCATCGGTTAGCAAAACATGTTTGGGAACTAAAATATGGTCGGTAATATTCACCAATAACTCCGTCTCTTGAAAAGTTTCGATGATGAACTTTTGTTGCTGCACCTCCAACAGCGACTGCTTCGCGAACGGCGTCAAGGAGCTTCTAATCACGATAATCGCTCGCATAACGTTCTCCTCTCGCATTCTCTTCGCGTAATCTTTAATCATCTTCACCCCGACTTTCTCTTCCTCCGGGAAAAACACGAATATGTTTTCCGACGGATCGTCTCTTTTCGGAACCATAATAGTTAAATGCTCTCTCGACACTTCCCCGAATTCCTCCAAAAACGAATCCTTGTCTCGTTCCAACTCTTTTTGGGAAACTAAATACCCGCGAGAGGCGAGCATTTTAGAGACGGTTTTCCGTATTCTAAACAGTTTCGTTTTGCTATCTTGTTGTATCATTTTTGCTTATTTGCTTATTTGTTTATTTGTTGTTGTTGTTGTTGTTGTTGTTGTTCTTATTGTGTGTATTCGCCGCTAGCCGTCAATTTTACAATCTCACGACTCTGTTCTTCTCGCTCTGAATACTATTTCTATCTCAAACTCTCTTTGGAAAAGAAATTTGCCCTCTTTTCTTTCGTATTCGACAGCTGCTCGATGACGATCGCTTTTATACCGCGAGTAGTGTAAGCGTGTGTGTGTGTTCTTACGCGTCGTGCAAAATTGAATGACGATCGGGAGTCGTTTTTAATGGCGAGGAAGAAGAGCCCGAGGCAGCAGCGAAAAAGTAAAAACGAAAACAAAAGGAAAAAAATGAAACGCGCAAGCGCAACGTACACACATTAATACGCGTTCTACGTAAATNACGCGCTTCTACATGTCTAAAGTTCTACACATCTATNTATTTCCTGATTCTACGCGAAACGAACGCTCTCTTTCTTTTTCATTTCGCCAACGGGAGCGTTCACTCGTAACTTTTCCATGGCTTTTGCGACCACTTGACTCGCGCTTTGTTGAAAGCGCTTGCTCTCGGTTTTCGGTAAAACAAAGTCTTGAACAGAGAGGTTGTGCTGCTGCTTTTCCGGGTCGTCGTTTTGATTATCGAGTAAAGTATTCTCCGTGGCGCGTTTGACGACGTCTCGTGCGGCGGCTAGAGCGAAAACGCCGGCGGAGCGACACTGCTCGTCGACGCCGCGAGCGTTTTCGATTCTAGCGATGGAGGTGATTTTCTCAATCGCGGCAAAGAGTTTGGACGTTTTCGTTTCGTGACGTTCTGCTCTGTCACTATCGTCGTCCTCCTGATTGTGACATTCTTGTAACGAGAGCATCAATTCTTCCTTAGCCATGATATCTGGCACAACCATTAACGCTNTCGCGCACGCTACCAACGCGCTCGACCGGACGCTCGGATTGCAGTGCTTCAACAAAAACGAGTCGTGTTTGGTGAGCGTCGCGAGCGTTGCCAACGAAGTATTAAAGGAGTTGACGGCGTTTTGTGTCCGGCAGCAACATTCGCCGATGCAATCCAACATTGCGGATAAAACTATAGCTTCGCTACCTATGGAGGAAGATAAATCGGCCATTTTTTCTAACTGGGATGATAACGAAACCAATAACGGGGCGACGATTGTCGGACCTATGAGCGCCGAACGAGTTCTATGACCGATTCGCCCGATACCTCTGTTTTGGTTTTCCAAAGCTTTCGGAGCGAACACGCGCGTTTTACCGCTCGTTGCAGCAATCGCTGATTTTTCGCTTTCTCCTGGCTCGAGAGAAGCGCTCGATGATGGAGGAGGCAATGCCGATAACGTCTTCGCGGCTTGCGCGATGCAACTCAAAACCTCCAGTTTATGACTCGAATCGCAACTCGTTCCATCGAACGCATGACCAATGGCTGTTGGAATAGACTCTTCCGGAGCGTTTTCAAACAATCTTGTTAAACCGTTCATGCGCGATATTTCCAGCGCTTTCACCGAAGGCGTCGGTGGATTCGCGTGTAATAGCGCGATTGAAAACTGACCAGCTACGGAAAAGAGTTCATCTGGGACGGTTTCAAACATTTCTGCTAATGCATACACGGCACCTTCCTGTGCGTCTGCTAAATCTGCATCGGCAATGTGTTGGGAAGGTTTGACGCGCCGCAAAGCGTTCAAAGCTTCGCGCAAAGTTCGCGGTTTTGGAAGCTGTTTTAAATGCCGCTTCAAATTCTTCGCGTTCGAATTCTTCTGCGTGAGCTCGTCGTCATCATCTGAGTCGATATCGTACGCTCGAAACTCTTCATCGTCCTCTTCAGAGTCGTCCTCTTCATCTTGCTCGTCTACTTCTTCGATATCGATGGTTGGTCCTTTCTCTCTTTTGCTTTCCCCTTCGACAGTTTCCGCCTCGTAAAAAGAAGATGGTAACACTTTCGACGCGTCGTATTCACCAAGTGTCACTTTCACGTTTGATTCCCACTCGGCTTCGTTCGCGCTTCGATATCCATCGTCGTCGTCGTCGTCGTCCTCGCCTTCATCTGGATCGAGAAGGTCGGTATCGCCATCTACCGGTGCGTTTAAATCCAACATCGTTGGATTTTCTGTGTTCATGGCCAACGAAAATTGTTTGGCGATTCGCGACGCGTGCGCGCGATTTTGTGCTGAGGACGATTCTAATCGAGACGATATGCCGTCGACAATGTAAGACGTCATCGTCGTGCCATCGTTGAATTTTCCACTTTCGATGCCGTTGACGAACTTTTCCCACGAAGCGCCGGAAGATTGCGATAGGATTAATGTCGCGTTTATAATAGCCGCCAAGTGGCCCTTCGCTTTCGCTGAACTCCCGACGACAAACTCTTTCGACGCCCATAACTCGCACGCGCTCACTATAATCGCGTGTTTGAAGTCTTCAACGCTCACATTTTCCGATGCGATTGCTCCGGCTTCGTCTCCGTTTTTTTCATCAGCGAGATAATCTGTGGGTAAAGGATTAACAATCAGCAGACGAAGCAGCGACGGGAGTACATTCCTTGGACACCCTTTTCGAAGTAGCAACTCCTCCCCCATGAAGTATCTGGTCGTTTCGCACTTCCAAAATCTCAGCTTTAACATCTGACGAAGCACGCGTTCGCAGTCGCGACTGGCGCTTGTGTATTTTTTCCTCCCGAAAACGTCAACAATAACGCTTTCGATTACTTTGCAACACGCCCGCGTATCTGATATCGAGTCTAATACGCGCGCTAGACTCTCATCCTTTTGATCAACGAACTTTTTTTCATCTTGTTCTTCCCGTTCTTCTTCTCTAAAATGAACAAAAGCAATCGCATTCGCGCACTTATCCGCGTATCCTCTTCTAGACAAAATTTGTAAACACGTCGACGCGAGAACAATGCTTCTACTTGCGTTCTTATCACTGCTATGCATTTCTCTATCGCGCACTCCCTTCCGATGCGGTAACAGACAACATCCCCTGGCAAACATTTCCACCGCTCCAATCTCTCGTTCTTTTTCTTTTTGATGCTCTTCTAAAACTAGACGCTCGTACAAGCGTTTCTTCAAGATTAAATCGGCGCGTTCGCACGCGTTTAAAAGCGTCCGCATTTCCTCCGACGCGCGCTCTAGATCGCAATAGTACTTCTGGGCGTTCGTTTCGTTCGTAACTTCTTCACTATCTCGTAAAAATTCACCCGTCTCGAAGAACGACGTCGCCGGCGCGTCGGACGTCGTCGAGCTACATTCCATCTCTACGCACTCCTTGAACATTTCCGCCATCGCTTTATTCGCGTTTTTTATTCGCGAATCGCTCACATCTGCGTTTAGCATCGCGTTCACGAAGTGCTCCTTCGGCACGATCTGTTCCCACGCTTTGCGCAGCGTATCATTTTTGGTATCCTTCTTATTAGAAATATCTTCATCAGAGACTTCTTTCTTCTTCTTTAACTTCTTCTTCTTCTCGTGCGTCGTCGTTTTTTCTGCGATAACCGCCAGCAGCGCTTCCACGCCCGCGAATACATTCGTCGTTCTTTTCTCTCCATCTTTCCTTCTTCTTTCACTTCTTCTTCGTAAATCTCTGTATCTCTCCACGCGTTTCTTCTCTAAAGTCAAGTACTCTTTTCGCTTCTCTTTGTCTTCTTCGTCGTCGTCGTCAAAGAAAATCACCAATCTGGTCACGTCCTCCAAAACTGATGATGAAATCGTTTCTTCTTCTTCTTCTTCTTCTTCCGTCGTCGTCGTTTTCATTTTCAATCGCTCCGCGCAGTAAGAGTAGAACTCAGAGAAGAACTCAATCGTCTCGTCGTCGTCGCAGTACGTCTCTGTCGTTGTTTTCACCATCCTCGTCATCCACACATATCATAAATATATTACGATGAAGAAGTGAGAGCGAGTGGAATTTATTATTATTGAGAAGAAGAAGAAAAAAAGTGCAAAACAAATTTTGTCGTTTTGGAGCAAAAAAGCGTCTCAGAGCGGCGGCGAATCCAAAAACACGCAACAACAACAACAACAACTCTTTTACTGCGTCCAACTACTCTTTGTTGAGAGAGAACGAGAGCATTCTATGGGAGGAAAGAAAACGAAACGAGACGATGATGATGACGATGTGGAGGCGAAAAAGCTGGCAAAGAAACGAGCGAAGAAAATGAGGAAGATGAAAGCGCAGGAGGAGAACGACGACGAGAAGAACATCGGGTATGATAATTTTGTTGAGGTTCCCGATGCGGACGACGACGAGTACGAAGGAGGATTTGAAGACGACGGGAATACTACTACGACTAGAAAAGAAGAAGAAGAGAAACAAAAAGAGGAGAAGAAGAAGCCGCCGAAACCTGGAGAGTTCCCACTGTCGAACACGAAAGTGTACGTGGGGAACTTGTCCTGGCAAATCGACGACGAGAGTCTCAAACGCGCGTTCGTGGATATCGGCGAGATTAAGAGCATCGTCTGGATGGAGGAAAAGTTGACGAAGAAGTTCTTAGGCGCCGGAGTCGTCGAGTTTCACTCGGAAGAAGAGGCGACGAAAGCGGTGGAGAATTCCGGGAGGATGGTTTTGAAAAGAGAGTGTAAGATACGGCGTTGGGAGCAAAGAGGGAACACCGCGGAGGAAAGGAAAGCGGCGGCGGAGAGAGGCGAGTCGTTGCCGAATAGCAATCAAAAAGAAAAGAACAAGAAGAAGTTTCCAGAGATGGGGGAAAAACCTCACGGATGTTACACGTTGTTCATGGGAAATTTAGACTTTAACATGACGGACGACTTCATATGGGATTTCTTCAAGCAAAACGCCGGAGTGGAAATGATTAAAGTGAGGTGGTTGGAAAACCGAGACACCGGGGAGTTTCGAGGACAAGGATACGCCGACTTTAAAAAAGACGAAATCGACCAAGCGGCGACGTTACACAACACGCCGTGTATGGGCGGTAGGCCGATAAAGTTAGATTGGCAAGCGCCTAGAGGCTCTCGTTGAATAAATATCTTCTACATCAATTACATGCCCGCGCTAACTTTTGCCGAAATTCTAATAAGAACTTCTTCTTCTTCTACTCTTTCTTATCGTTTTTTGCGTCCTCTTGTTTCTCCTCCGCCAGCGCGACTTGCGGACACGAATCGTCCACGGCGAACAAATCGTGTAAAGCGATGATTGGCGTCATCAAAAGTCTCGCGATGTTTGTGTCGTCGTCGTGTTCGTTTATTTCATTGTCACTCTCGTCGTAATAATGCTGTCGATTTCTGACGCAAAGCGCCATTTGAAACAGAGGCAAATACGCCAACGACCCGTAAAACATCCTTCGGGCGCTCGTGATGTTCGCTTTTTGACGAAACATGAGCGCCGTCGCAACGAGCGGCGCACCCAAAGCGACCGCTTCGTACCGAAACGAAGAATCTTTAGACACCAGACCAACATTCTCGGCGATAAATCCAAGAGGTAAAAGCATCAACGAATTCCGAACCGCCACGTTCGCGGCTCTTCGCAAAGTTGGATCAAACGAAGGGTGCGTCAACATTCGATACCCGCCTTTAATGTAATCATCTCTACCCATAGTCGCTAGGGCCATAAAGTGCGGCATTTGCCACAAATACACCGCTAAAGGAAGAACCATGCCTTTGGCGAAATTCTCTCCTCCTAAGAGACTTGAAATACTAGTACTACTACCACTACTACTACTGCTACTACTGCTACTACTACTACTACTACTACTGCTACTGCTCCAACCGCTCGTATCATCGTTGTTCGATATCAACTTCAAATCTGCCGCCGCCGCGTATCCCATCATCGGCGGAATCGCTCCCACGACCGCCCCTACCCACGTGTTCAACCAGTGCACTTGCTTCAAAGGCGTGTACACGAACGCGTACAACAAAATGTTTCCACCACCTAACATCGCCGTCGTCTCGTTCGTATATTCGTTCAAATACCACGTCCCGGAAATCCCGCTCGCCGCCGCGAACGCAATCGCGTTCCCTAACGACAACCTCCCGCTCGGCAAAGGTCTTCGCATTGTCCTCGCCATCATCCCGTCTTGCTTCTTCTCCAAAATTTGGTTCAAACTGTTCGCGGAAAACGCGCACAACGCCGTCCCGAAAGAAGCGTTGAGTATCGTTTTTATTTTCTCTTCATCCAGAAGAACAAATTGCTGCTGCTTTTGCTGCTTCTGCTGATAATGCTGCTGCAGCCACGACGAGGAGGACGAGATTAAGGAGTTCTTCTTCTTCTCTGTCGTCGTCGTTCCCGTTGTTGTAACAGGTTGTTGGGTGGTGCCTAAAACCGCCCCAGCCGCCGCCGTGCTGACGACGAACACGCTCAGTTTAAACTTTGATAAATCTTTGTACGATTGGACGACGTTTTTTATTTTCATCATCATCGTTGTCATTTGCATCCGTTGATGATGATGATGACGATGAAAATGTTTTTGACGACTGTAGTAGTATTCTTCTTCTCACAACTCGTCGTCGTCTGTATCGTCTGAATCGCAAAGAAAAAGCAGAGTTTCAGAAAAACGAGTATATAATAAGAGACTTCTTTCGTTCTTCTTCTTTCGTTCTTCTTCTTTCGTTCTTCTTCTTCTTCTAAAAAAAAACGACGACGACGAATAACCGATGATGACGCACGAACACAAACTCTTCTTCTCTCTTGGGTGTCTTTCTTTCTTGTGATGAAAAGTTTTTTTGTTTGTTTTTTGATTTTTTGTTTGTTTTTTGTTTTCTTGGAGAAGTGGAAGTTTTGGGACGAGGAGACGACACTTTTACGACGATGATGATGATGAGGATGAGGATGATGAGGATGATTTCGAGCCGTCGTTGTTTCTGTTGTTCTCCAAACTCGTCGTCGTCGTTACCACAAAAGAATACGAAGTTTGTGGTGAGGAGGAGGAGGACGACGACGAGAGCAGAAAAAGAAAAAGCAGAAAAAGCATTCACAAAAGGCGAAGAAGAAGAAGAAGAAGAAGAAGAAGAAGCGAACAACAACAACATTATTAGTAACGGTCCTCCTCCTCCTCATCATCATCGATTGAGAATACGCGAAGGCAGACACGCGTTCGAGACGAAAACGGCGAAAGAAATGCAACGACTGTTTCTCCACTCGTTAAGAAGAGGAGGAGTGAAAGAAAATAACGAGGAGGAAAGAACGATGACGTCTCGCGATATATATGTCGTCAAACTCTCGGGAACCGGGAAGGCGCCGAAACAGAAGAAACCGGAATTTAAGAAGAGCGAGTTTAGACCGGTTTTGATCAAGAACGAGTTGAAAGTGCAACTGATCCGGTTTACGGAGACGCAGAGTTTTACCAAGAATTTCGCGGTGCACGATGAAGAAGTGGAGGGGATACTCGAGGACGTGGTCGCGAACGGCGGGTACGGGAATTGGCGGGTGGATATGCGAGACGAGACGGCGTACGATATTCGAGTGACGAAGAGCGGAGACGCGTTCGTGTCCAGGAGTAAAAAGAGTAGGAGTAGTGTAGAAGAAGAGAGTAGTAGGAGTAACCACGACGACGAGGATGAATCGAAGAAGACGAACGGCGCGGACTCGACGAAGAGATTAATCAACACGACGAGGAAGAACGCGTCGTTTTTAGCGAACGACCGGGAGAAGAAACGGTTGATGCGAGCCGATGACCCGTTTTTAGTGCAAGTGGGCGTCTCTACGAAAGATGGGAAGATTAAAGCGGCAAAGAGGGATAAGTATAAGCAAGTGGAGGAGTTTTTACATCACTTGGAAGCTTCCCTTCCTGTTGCATCGGACGAAGAATATACATCTGCAAAGAAACCACTTAACATCGTCGATTTGGGATGCGGGAACGCGTACTTGACGTTTGCGACGTATTCGTTTCTGAAGAATACAAAGAGTATGGACACGAACGTCGTCGGTGTAGACGTGAAGAGGCAAAGCAAAGAGCACAACGAAGCGGTGGCGAAAGAGTTAGGTTGGGAGCGGGACGTTTCTTTCGTCCAAGGGACGATTGAACAGGCGGAGATACCTGGTTCTGAAAACGTAGACGTGTGTATCGCTTTACACGCGTGCGATACGGCGACGGATCAATCTTTGGTTCGAGCGGTGCGATGGAAGACGAAGTTGATATTAGCGTCTCCGTGCTGTCATCATGATTTACACGTTCGCATAAAAAAGAGCGTAACGTCGTCGTCGTCGTCGTCGTCGTCGTCTGTCTTGTTAGCTCCAATGACGTCTATTGCAAGACATGGCATATTGTACGAAAGAACTATAGATAACGTGACAGATGCATGGCGCGCTTTGGTGCTGCGTATACTCGGGTATAAAGTCGACGTCGTTGAGTTCATCGGCGGTGAACACACCGCTCGAAATACGCTCATCCGCGCGCGATATACCGGTGCAAAAGCGACGAAGGAATTGTGGGATGAACACGACGCAATGGTATCATCGTTCGGGTGCGAATCTTACTTGACAGAAGCTTTGAAAAAGGAATTGGAGAGTCGAAGGATATCCGTTACTTGAGTTTTTATGGTTGTTTTCCTTACAATGATCCATTGTTATTAATATCAGTCCACTCTATACGGCGACATCTGATCATCGTTTTTTGCGGTGCTAGTATAATTCGGCGAAGTTCCTGAAGGAGCCTCAGGAGCCGACGCCGGGGGAGTAGCAGTTGGTGCCGCCGCCGCCGCAGCAGCAGCAGCGTGTTGCGCCCGCAACGACGAAATCTGTACCACATTCTCCGCGTTACCACCACTATTAGCGCTGATGTTGTTGTTGTTAGACGAAGACATTTCCACGTCGCTACTCCCTTTCACCTCTCTCGCCATTATTCTTCCTTCCTCGTCGTGGTCAAACACCATCCATCGGTACCCTCTTCTTCGTTGGTACAATCTATACCCAAAATATCCAATCACAGAAAATACGACAAACAAAACAACAACCGCAATCCCAGCCGCCGCGCCTTTTGACAAAGTCACCGTTTTCCCGCCAATTGAAATTCTAACATTCCCGTCCTTGTATGTCTCCCAAGGACTCGAATCAAACTTCTCGCTGTCGCTTTCCTCTCCAGTGTACCACGCTTCAATAACTGACGCGCCTTCGTCTTTACACGTCGTAAACCGACTCTCGCACTCGTTCTGCGTGCACATGGTACTCTTTCCCGCGTAAAAACGATTGATATCTTTGGTTTGTGACGGCGTGTCCGCGCATCCGCACGTGCAATCGTAAAACGTCGCGAAGTTTTCGTTTAAGGCCGAGTTATGCGCCCCCGGGTCTGGGCACGAGTAAAACTTCGACGAGCACGCGGACGGCGTGCACTGCTGTATGCCGCCCGAATGAAACGCGTTCGTAATCAACGTCGGACAGTTGGAGTCTTTGCAACACGCGCACGAACAGTCCAAATACGTCGCAATATTCGTCCCTCCCGCGTTGTGTGACCCACTGTCTGGACAGCTCGCCACGTTTGAGGCGCACATGTTCGTCGTGCACAACTGCGGGTCCCCGACGTTGAACGTATGTTTTCTCGTCCCTAACTCGCACTGGCCGGGAAGACAACACTCGCACAAACAATCGTAGTCGAGCGCGTGTGCGTTCCTCGCAAAGAAGAGGACTGGAACACAGAAGAAGAAGAAGACAAAGAAGACAAACGGCGTCGACGATGACGACGATGCGGCGGTGGAGAAAAGCATTGTCACCCTTCTTCTTAAACAACAACGAAAGCGGCGAGGATGAAGAAAGTCTTTCTTAAAAGTGTGGATAAAAATGAAAAGAGAAAGGGCGTGTGCCTTTTATGGTCTGTCTTGTTTTTTGTCTTTTTTCCTTTTTCATCGATCGAGTGAAAATTTTTTTTTGAGCACGCGAAAATGGAGTTTTTAAAATTCTTCGTTATAAAAATAGTATTACAAGTATTCGTGCGCGGATTCGAAACGCTCCCTCGACTTATTTACGGGGTCATTTTTCTTCTTCATCGGCGAATGTTGTTGCTGTTTTTGTTCTTGAGAAGACGATTTATTATTAGTATTATTATTAGCGTTCGGCGACGAGACGAACTTGTCCTTCATGCTTTCGACTTTCTGCGCGGTTTCCGCGGCTTTTAAAGCGCTGTTGACGACCGTATTGTTGCCTTGCAAAATGTGGTCGGTTTGTCGGACCCAGTTGTGCCCGAATTCCATGTTTCGTAAACCTTTCTCGCGCTTTTGGAACTTTAACATGGAGTAGGTGAAAATGCCGGCGAACCCGAGGTTGATGATGACGACGACGCCGAGACCGGAGACGACGCCGAAACGGTTGACGACAAACATGCACAGCGCGGCGTCGCCGGCAAGGAGGGCGATGATGAGCAAGAGTTTGACGACGTTGTAAAGGAAGAGGCGGATGGTAACTTCACGGAAGAATGCGACGAGACGATGCCAGGTCGTATCCTCAAAAATGCCTTCTTGTTGCTTTTCGACGTCGATGAATTCTTGTTCGGATTCAAAGAGTTCGGATTTCAAGTCACGCCTGCGTTTTTGCGCTTCGGTCATGTGCGCGCTGTCCGCGTCGTCGTCCTCAAAATCTTCTTCGTAATAGTAATTGTCGTTCACGTGTTCTCCTTCTCGAGTCGCAAATCCGCCGTGTGCTTTGGTGCTCATGCCTAAAGCGTCAAACGCGCCATCGATGACGTGTCTATATTGTTGCGGTAAATACGAAACGATGGTGTTTGGATTCATCCCAAAGGCGCCTCCTCCTCCTCCTCCTCCCCCAACGCCGGCTGTTGAAAGGAGATTATCCTTCGAATATGTCGGACTAATCGGCTGTTTTGCGTAGATCAATTCACTCCCCGAGTCTTGTCTCGAAAGCGTAGGACTACGCGGCAAAGATCGGTTGCTCAAATTACTCAACCGGTCGTCGCTTAGCGCTCGTTCGTGATGTGTCAAAGACATAGAGTTACTGGGTTCGCGCAGACTTCCTTCGCGACTTATCACGGTGGATTCAACCCCTTTCTTCAACGTTTTCGCAACCGTCTCAATTATGCTTGGAGCACGATTGAGTTTCTTATTGCTACTTCCACTACTACTACCCACAGATCTCCCAGATAGGAGCAAGTGCTTATTCCCGCTATTCTGTCTCCGATGTTCACCCGGACCACCACTCGTCGTCGTTGAGGATCCGCTTCCACCCAATGCCTCTGCTCGCTCAATCTTCTCGTTGAATGAATCGTAACTTTTCGTCTCCTTGAAGGCCCGCTCGACGGAATCCAACGCCTCCGTCGACCACATCTCTAAAATCTCCGACACCGTTTCCGTAAACGCCACAAAATCCATCGCCACGCCGTGCGTTTTAAAATATTTCTGAAAGTGCGCTTCCATTTTCCCGCGCATCCACCGCAACGAGTGCGTCGTGCTCTCTTCTTTCTTCTTCAATTCACCTAAACTTAAACTCATTCTCTTCCTCCGCGTTGCCGACGCGCTTCGTTCGATTTTGTTATTATTATTATTATTATTATTATTACTATTCGCATCGCGCTCCTCCATCAACCCATTTTCTCTCTCTTTCCTCATGTAACTCTTCATCTCAGATCCAATCACGATTTCGCAGTCTTCGATCCATTCTTTGACGTGTTCTAAAGTCACTCCAAACCCTCTCTTTTGTTCCATCTTTCTGAACGTCATCGAGAGTTTCTCCTCCACCGACGCCTCGGTTCGTAAACAAACTAAAATCAACAAACGAAGCGTATCGATGTACGATTCCCCTTCGTTTGTTTCTCCTTCGTCAGACCTTAAAACGTCTAAAACGCTATCTTCTACATCTAAATCTACGCTCAGTTTCATCGCCCCGGTGGGTAAGCACGATATCGGCACGCTGTTCGGCAATACGGTTATTATTTTCTTCGTAACAGAATCGTCGTCCTCCGATGATGATTTCACAAAAAAGCCCGCGCAATTGTGCACGTTCGCGCCTTGTAAAAAGCTCAAAAACATCTTCTCCGAAGTAATTTGCGACCAAGGATTTCGGGAGTTCATCTCCACCAGTTTTACTATCGCGTCCATTATTTTATTACTCTTTCTTTTTGTCGTTTAATGTTTTTGTATATATAGCAGAGAGAGAGAGAGAGAGAGAAGTGCGAATTATGAATGAATTGTGGTGAAGACTTTTCTTGCAAGAAGAAGAAGAAAGAACAAAAAAAAAGCTGATTTTTCTCTTCTGAATTTTTTCCTTCGAAAAAAGAGTCTCTCAAAAGTTTAAATTTCTTTATCACACACACACACTACTATTAGTATATCACGCACAAACACACTCTTCTTAAAAGTAATATATATATATATAATAAGAAGAACACAAAGAGAGCAAAAGCAAAGATAATCATGCCACCAAAACCAGGAACGTGTTACAAGTGCGGACAAACCGGACACTACTCTCGAGATTGCGCGACGCCGAAAGAGTCGTGGTTGCCGAAAGATCAGAGAGAGGCACATTTTTCCTCTCTCACNACNANNGCGACGACGACTACGAACAATAATAATAAGAACGATGATGNGAACGACAACAACAACAACAACTACGANGACGACGAGCGAGCGATGGACATCGGCGATGGTGGTGCGGGGGGAACGACGACGACACCAAAAGCAGAAGAGAAAGAGTCGAAACGGAAACCAAAGTTTTCCGTGGAGGAACACGTTTTAGGCCCGAACGGAATTCAAAAAGTCTACGAAACCTTCGCGGATGTGTACGATCGAGAAAGGAAAGGGAAAGGGAACGAGACGCACGATATTGCTTTGATATTAGGCATGTATAGAAATTGGGCGCACGAGATGTACCCGTACGAGGATCCAGATGTGGTGTTGGAGCGCGTGAGGAAGTTGAAGAACAACGCGCAAGTAAGGAACGCGATGCATAGTTTTATGGATATGGGCTTAGGCGAGGACGAAGATGGAGATACGAAGAAAGGTAAAGCGAGCGCGAAGAAGAAGACGAAAGAGAATAAAAGAAAGAGCGGCGATGGTGAAGACGTTGACGACGACGACGACGAGGATGATATTGTCGGTGATGATGTGGAATTTCCAGACGACTCTGACGGAGGAGAAGATGAAGAGGAATACGACGATGTCGAGTTTCCGGACGACGACGAGGAGGAGGATGAAGACGCCATGGACGCCATGCGCGAAGCAGAAGGACTCACTAAACCAATGAAGAAGAAAAAGAAGAATAGTAACAAGAAAGCGGAAAATATGTTCGACGATGCCGTCGCGCCCGAGAAAGAAGCGTTTATGCTCCCTCCTTCAGACGACGATGAGGATAAGGACGAACCGTTAGATAAAGAACGCGCCGAGCAAGCTAAGAAAGCCAAAGAGGAAGCCGCTGCGGCGAAGAAAGCTCGGGCAGATCAATTGAAAGAGGAGAAAAGACGACGCGTTCAAGAAACGTTGGCAGCTATTAAGGCGAAGAAGGATGCGGCGTTGGAGAGAACCCATCAAAGTCAACGAGGAAACGCGGCTGCTTCGAGCTCATCGGATGATTCAGACTCCGATTCGTCCTCACTTTCGAAGCATTCATCTGATTCTTCCTCTTCTTCTTCTCTTTCCTCTTCGAGTGAATCCAGAGGTAAAAAAGGGAAGAAATCAACGAAAAAGAAGAAGATTGCTGCCGCCGTCGAGAAGAAAGAAGATATGCCGCCGCGGAAGAAATCGACGAAGAAGAAGAAGAGAATTTTGAAAAAGAAGAAAGATGTGGGAGGAGAAGATGGAGGTGCGTCAGAGGAGGATGCGGGGGCAATACCAGACGCTGTGAATTCGCCATTTCGGCCAAAATTGTTCAACCAATCATCTTCAGACGAAGAAGAAGAAGCCGAAAAACCGACTCGACAGCGCAGAGAGATCAAGGGCATGGCGAGCGATTCGGAATAAAAGAAAAAGAGAGAGAGAAAGAGAGAGACGGGAAAGATTAATATACTATTAGTATTATTATTATAACTTAGACATGGTCACCGGTGCTTCTCTCGTTAAGATCTTTACCTCGTCACCGATAATCTCCAACACTTGCGGGTTTGCGCCTAAAACGCCGAAGGACATGCCGACGTCAACTCTCCAAATTTTCCCGTCGCACTCGCAATTCGCTCCTTGCATTTGCGGGGTGTGCCCTACTACCAAACGTTTCACGGGAATGCCTTCGATTTCGTTGATCTTCTCTAAAGTTCTCGATAATAACGTGCACGCGTTCGTTCGTTCCGTATTCGTGGCGTAGTGTTCTGTCCCGTACGCTCGGTGCCAAACTACAGAATCCTTCACGCCGCCAATTGCCATCCCTAAAGCCACTTTCGTATCCTCGTCTTCGATCCGTTTACCGCGCATCCATTCCGAAACGCTCTTGTTCAACTTATCTAATCCAAAATCAACGTGTCTAGGCACCAATCCTCCGTGCGCGAATACGGTATCGTTGACGATCAACACCGTATTGTGCATGGACAGTTGTTGCGCCAACGGTCCGCCCGGTGAGAACAAACCAACCCTAGCGTTCGTCTGTTTTCTCCACTCGTCCATTTCGTCTTCTTCTTCTTCTTCTTCTTCTTCTTCTTCTTCTTCGCCATCTTCTTGTTTGGACGATCGTCTTCTTCTTCTCCCGGGAACGGCGTCTTTACCAAACAACTTCACCAAGTGGTCCGAAAAGCGCATCGATTCGTGGAACGCGCCTCGAGAGACGTACCGGAAATCTCCGGAAATGTTCAAAACTTCGTGATTCCCGTTCAAAACAAACACATCTCCTCCCGCTTTCCTCGCCGCTTTCCCTAACTTTTGCAGTAAAATCAAAATCCCAATCTCGTCGTCGCCTCGATCCAACACGTCTCCGACTTGCACGAGCACCGTATCGCCGCCCACCCACTGAGGATTCACGTTATCGTCGTCGTCTTTACCGAGCACTCCGGCAATCCGTAACGCTCTTCGCGCTTGTTGAATGTCGCCGTGTAAGTCGCCAATCGCGACCACCCTCCCGTTCGTTTGCACGTGAAGTTTCGGGTAATTTGATTTTTTTTTCTCTGCGGTATTTTTTTTTTCGACGTCAGCAGTTTGAGAGGAGGACCCATTTTCACTCTCTGTGGCGAGTAATCGAATCGAGTTGTTTGATCTCCTCGTCGTCGTCGTACCTTTTTTACTCCTGTTGTTACAATCGTCTTTCAGAGAGATGGATTGAATCACTTTTTGACTCCTCCTCGTCGAATTCGTCGTCGTGTTATTAAATCGGACGATTGATGAGGAGGAGACAGAGGCTCGCGCGCTCGTCGTCGATCGTAACGGATGATGATGATGATGATGATGATTTTTGGAGGTGGTGGAGGAGGAGATAACGCCACGTACAATTTGTCGTGACGACGACGAGAAGGAGACAGAGGACGGGACACTTTTCCCGATGGACGATTCAGACGATTCAGACGACGACGACGACGAGGCGGACATTCCCGAAAGCGCTCGAATGTGCGTCGTATACTTGCCACTCAACATCATCATCGCGCCGCTGCTTGTGGGTGTCACGAGGAGTGCTTTGTGGAGTACGTTTTGATGGAGCCTCGAAAAGTTCGTCGTCCTTTGTGTGAGCGTCGTCCTGAACATTTTTATCAAGACTTTATATAAAAAAATTGATGATTTTTTGCCCATAAAAAAGGTGTTCGCGTACAAGTAGTAGTTTGTAGTATTGTTCACCAAGAAACAAACAGGACGCGAAAACGTTCTTCGTTTAAAAACGAGAAGAAAGAAAACCACGTATTAAACACGTTTTTCGAGCTATGTTGCTGCTATTACTGCTGCTATTAGTACTACACGTTTTCGTCGCCGTCGTCCAAAAACTCACGATTTTTTCTTAACAGTTGCTCGGCTTTCATCACGCGAGTCGTCGCCGGGTTGTTTTTCTTCTCCAAGTCCAACTCTAAACACAACGCCAACACTTCGTCCACGGAGTTCACGACTCTCTCCATCGCTTTCTTTGTGATTTCTAAGTCATCTGGTTTGTTCAGAGCTTTCTCGGTGGCGCCTTCGATGAGGATTTCGCTCATTCCCATTCTTTCCGTGGCGAAGGAGATATTCTTCTCCATGTCCTCGAGCGCGGTGGAGCGACAGATAGAAAGCTGTCGAGCGAACTTTGCAAAGTCTAAAAGCGTTTGCTTCGTCTTTCCTTCTCCTTCTTCTTTAACTTCTTTACTCCCATACAACTCTCTGTCGACGAAGGATTCCACCAACATCCTCCTCACCTTCCATCGCGCTCGTTCAATCGCCTCGTCGTCCTTGAACAACTTCGCCTTGTATCGACTCTGCGATATTTCTTTCACGCACTCGTCCGCTAAAAAAACCTCCGGTTTCATATTTCGCTTCCGAAACGCTTTCGCGCAAATCAAACAAATCTCCTGAAACGCCCCGAACACTTCCACGGAGACTTCGTTCTTCCTCATCGCCATCTTCGCGTCGTAGACGGTATCGAACGCCGCCTCTAAAAACTGCGACGAGTTATACTCGCTTTCCGAGAATTTCCGGACGAGCGCGTCCACGTCGCCGTTATTCTTCACGTACTCTTTACAGAGCGTCGAAAACTCGACTAAATCCACCACTCCTTTGTTAGTATCGTCACCAGTAGTACCTTCTAACTCGGACTCGAGGAGTATCGAAGGGAGATTTTCGATGACTTCCTCGGGAGTTAATAACAGAATTTCTTCTCCTTCTTCTTCTTTCTCCAATTTAAAATAGGACGAGGAGGAGGAGGAGGAGCTCAAAACATAATCGCTTCGTATTCTCTTCAACCTTTTTTTCCTCCTCGCTTCTGATCCTAACGTTGTTGTTGGTGGTGGTGGTGGTGTTCTCCTCCTCGTCGTCGTAAAAGCTTTGAGTGCTCCAATTCTGCTCAAACTGATTTTGCTCATCTTTTTTTTATTTTGAAGCAAAAAACAAACTGACGAGACTTTTTGCTTCGTTTTTCCCTTTTTCACATCATACTCGAAAAACACCACAAAAAAAGAGTANATGTTCTTAAGAAGAGGTANTNATAATGACGACGACGACGCNAAAGGGCTTCTTCTTCCTGCGCCGCTCCCTTTTCGTCGTCCTCGTTCTCTTCTCCTTCTCTTCTTCTTTGTCTTCTTCTTTTAAATACGTCGTCGTGTTTGCGTTTGAGGATGAGGTTGAAGAGAAAACGACGACAAAAACTTCTTTGTCTTCTTTCAAACTGTCGTCGTCGTCTGAAGTCTCATCGTCGTTAGACGGCATTCCGGTGTCGAACACCATAAGTGTGGATCCAACGCGCGTTTCGCAAATAAGTTGGCAACCGAACGCGGTCAAGTACGAGAAGTTTTTGAGCAACTCGGAGTGCGATTATTTGATCGAAAAAACGTTTTCCTTGTCTTCTTCTTCTTCGTCTTCTTCCGTCAATCTCGTCGTCGAACGAGAAGGAGATTCGGTCGTGAAAGATATCGAACGAAGACTAGCGGAATGGACGCACACGCCGTCGTCGCACGGGGAAAAGTTACGAGTATATAAACACGATTTAAGAACGAGAGAGACGAGTTTGAGACCGTTGTATTCAAAAGTATACGCGCCGTTCGAGCGCGAGAAAAACGTCGGACGAATCAACGACATGCACTTAGGCACGGTGGTTTTAGTTTTGAAAGACGAGAGCAGGAAAGAAGGCGAAGAAGAGTTTAGCTCGAACGGGGTGATTATGTTTCCAAACGGTAACAGTGGTCACAGAGGGGGCGATAGCGGGAAGGAATACGAACAAGGGAGGAGGACGGCGACGACGTGCGAAGATATGGACGCGAGTTTGTTTTTGAAAGCGAAAAGAGGAGACGCAATCCTGTGGTTACACACGACCAGAGATCAAAAAGACGACGGGAACGCGACTGGCGTCGGCGAATGCGTGTATGCAGGAGGGAAGGTTGGAGAGAAGTGGACCGCGGTGAAGTATTTACACTTGGTGACGACCCAAAAATAGTTCGGAGTTTTTAGAGTTTTAGAGGATAGTTGTTTTCGTAGTTGCAGTTTTTTTATTTCACCTGGTCTTTTCGCTCGGCAACGGTTTGTTAAAGCCGCCCGGACGGTTCATGTATTGCCTCGCTTCCCGTTTGTTTGGTTTTCTTGAATACGCCGGAAACGTTTGCGTTTGGATCATTTACGTGTTTGTTCTGCGTGGTATCGAATCCGGAAAAGCCCATGAGCTTTGCCATCTGTGCCGCTTCGTCGTCCTCAAAGTCGTCGTTGTCTTCTGCAACGACGAGTTCTTCTTTTCCTTTTTCTACCAGAGGAGGCGGTGGCGGAGGCGGCAAATCTGTTCTGCGTTGACCACCGCCTCTTCGCTCGTCTGTTCTATCGTCGTCGTGTCTATTGTCGTCTCTATAATCTCTCACTCGTTCTCCTCTTCCTCCTCTTCCTCCTCCGCCGCCGTCTCTTCCTCGAGCGCGGTACGGCTCGTCTCGCCCCCCTCGTCTATGTCCTCCTCTTCCTCCTCTATCGCGAGATCTCGATCGGGACCGAGACCGGTCTCTCCCTCTTCTTGTTCTATCATCGTCGTAATAATCGTCGCGTCCTCTTCCTCTTCCTCTTCCTCCTCTGTCTTCATCGCCGTCGCGATCGTTCTCACCTCTTCCTCCTCCTCCTCTGCTCCATCCACCTCCGCCGGTTATGCCCACGTTTCTACCTCTGTTCTCGTTTCTGTTAAAGTTTTCTTCTGGAGACCGGGACCGCCGTCGTTGTCGGTATCGTCTCTCCTCCTCCTCCTCCTCCTGCTCCTCTTCCTCAAAGTGGCGTCGTCCTCCAACAGAATCTCTTCTTCCTCTGTCTCTGTAGTACTCGTCTTTCTCGTCGCGGCCTCGCCCGAATCGTCCTCCTCGTTCAGAAGAGTTCATCGTGATTTGGTTCACGAAAGAAGAAGCTCTACTCTTTCGTCGTCGTCGTCGTCGTCGTCGTCAATTTCGTCAATTTCGTAAACTTTTCCGAATCCTCTCGGATTTTCTCAAAATGCGCAACCCAACTCTTCGGACAGTGCTTCTCGAACAAAGCTTTCAGCCGTTTCAATTCCTTCTTCTTGTTATTATTATTCGTTTCCTCGATTTCTCCTCGTTTTATGGCTTCGTAGTACGCGTCTCTGTGTTTGTAGCACAATTCGCGTTCCTCTCGAAGCATTTAAGAATTCTATTATTTCGTCTCTTTTGTTTTCTGACGAGTGTTTTCTTCTTTTATTTCGTTGTTGATGAGCCAAGTCTCTCATCAAAATCGGACAAAAAAATTGAAAGGAACTTTTTTCCATTTTACCCAAATCCCTAGAAGAAGGAGAAGAATTCTCTCTCTCTCTCTATCAAATTCTGAACGCAAAGAGAGAAAGAGAGAGACTTTTTGAACGCGCGTTGATCAAAGGATGAACGAAGACGAGGTACTTACATAGTTTTCTCGCAGATCTCAAAGTTTTAGACGCAGATCTCTGTTTTGTTCTCGCGTTTATAACCGCTACGCGTNANAGTNTTNTTNANNNGTTGTTCCCTTTTTGAAAGAGTCGCTTTTTACCGCACTTTTTCTTATTAATTTCCTCCTCTAACGACCCCCACTTTGTCTTTGTCTTTGTCTTTGTCTTTGTCTTAAAACAGAACGCCAAGGAAGACCCTTCCTCCTTGGACGGCGGCGGCGGTACTACCGCCCAACAGGGCGGGTCGACCAAAACAAAGACCAAGAAACAGTGTTCCTCGGTGTACCGGGGCGTACGGCAAAGGCCGTGGGGAAGGTACGAAAAAAGAACTTCCTTTTTTTCCCTCTTTTTCGGAGATATTTTTCTCTTTTTTGAAGGGGCAAAATTTCTCTTACCAAACTCACCACAAAAATACTCTTTCTTCTTATTAAATAACGACGCACTCATCAACAAACAAACAACAAATAGTTGGGCGGCGGAAATTCGCGACCCGAACCGAGGCGCTCGATTATGGCTCGGGACGTTCGATACCGCGGAAGAAGCGGCGAGAGCGTACGACGCCGCGGCGAGGCACATACGCGGGCCGGGCGCGAGGACGAATTTTCAACTCGCGCCGGGGGAAGAGCCGGCACCGTTTGTGTTACCTGATCCACCGGCAGGGAGAGGCGGGGGAGGGGGCGTCAGTGGAGGAGGAGGACGCGGAGGAGCAGGGAGAAGCGGCGGAGGGTCCGGACGAGGGCCGCACGCCTCCAAGAAGAACAAATCGAAAGACGACGGGAAAGGCGACGAAAAGAATGGGTTCCACGGCTCGGAACCGAGTAAGTTTCCATCCGCGGCTGGTTTGAGCTCGTTTACGTCTTTAGGATTGCCCACGCGCGGATTCAACGGCTTGACGCCGGAGAATGACTTGTCCGCTCTAGTCAACGCGAACTTGGCGTTGGCGCAGCAAAACTTGGAGATGAGCGGGAGACACACGGGAAGTCCGGATTATAACGGCATTCGGTTGAGTTCGGGGTACTCGCCGACGATTGCGGGGTCGAGCTCGTTGCCAGGTGGTAGATTAGGCTCGTTACCTTCCCCGTCGGAGTTATTAGCTGGGTCGCACCTGAAGTACTCCTCTCACCAATCGAATTTAGGCAATAATAGAGAGAGTAACGGAGGAGACAACGATGGAAAGAACAACAATAGCAAAGATAATAGCAACATGCCGGCGATGTATGGAAACGCGGGTGGGAAACGGGACCGCGGGCCATCGAGCGCGTTTTTTGGTACGTCCTTTGGCGTCGCCGGAAGTTTCGGTTCGATTTTCCCGCACGACATGCTCGGAACTTCGCCGTCCGATCGAAGCGGGAATAAGAATTCCACGAAAGTGGATTATTACGACGATTTGAACGCAGGGACCAGTCCGAGTTCTCGAGGGAACTCCACGCACAAAGGCGATAGATATAATAACAACGGTAACAACAGCGGCGGCGGTAGAGGCAGAGGCTTCGGAAGAGGTTCTGGAGGCAGAGGCGGCGACAGAAACAACCAAACGGACGACGAGAATACGCAAAACGGAGGCAATGCTTTCAAAGTTGGAAGCATCGGATATATGCGCGACTTGGACGACGCGCTACCGTTGGTTGGAAGTTTAGAACTCGGATCACCAGATTTGGGGAATTACGTCGAAATTGGTAGGAGTAATGACACTAAGAACAACACGAATAATAATAGCAAGGCGTCGTTGCGCGGAACGAAGAGCAAGTCAAACGCGTCTCCAACGAAGAAATCCGGTGGTAGCAGTGGACGGTCTTCTGGGAACAGCAACGAAGAGACGAAATCGGGAGGACGGTCCACTCGAGGAACGACGAGGAGTTCCCAGGATCCGGGTTCAGATACATTCGACGCGCTCTCCGCGTTGATTGATCAGAAACGGAAATAAAGAGAATAGCGTGCGAGTACTTCGTCATCTACTACTGCTGAAAAGAAGAAGAAGAAGAAGAAGAAGAAGAAGGAGAGAACGAAAAGAGTGTGAGTATATATATATACAACAGTGTATCTTTTAATTTATATGGTGTATAAAATGGTATTATTAATATATGGCGGTGAGATATCGTCTCTTCTCGTTCTACGACGAGCTTGGTCTCTCGCGCACCGCGCATCATTTTTTGAACGCCGCTTATACATCGTTCGCCCCTTTGAACGACCCGCCAACCGAGGCGGATAAGTTACCCTTCGGTTTGTATTGGTTGTTCTTCAAGTCGTCCTCGTAGCCAGCGCCGGTTCCTTTTGAGTCTTTCAACGCGTACTTCATAAACCACTCGCCCAAAGATAACTGTTAGTGTTGTTTGTTGTTTTTGTTTTTTGTTGTAAAGAATAATACCAACAAACGAGAGAGAGGAAAACAGGTCAGAATTTTTTAAGGAGGCGGAGGCCGAAAGAGCGCGCGATGATAAAATTAGATTTTGCCACCGAAAAAGAGAGAAGAGAGAAAGAAGAAGGGTAACACAAGGAGAGGAAAATTCTAATCTCTTTCCCTTCTTGCTCTCTCTCGCGAAGAAGAAGAAGACGAAGAAGAAACGTCTACGACGTAAACGACGACGACGACAATAATAAATCACTTCGTCGTCGACCGTGGTGGTGCGTTGAGTAACAAATACCGCGTCGTTTGCGTTCAATAGGAGAAGAAGATTGCAGAAGAGAACACCACCACAACAACACAAAGACAAAAGAGATCGAGAGAGAAGAAAGCAGATAAAACGCCCTCTCCCCCTCTTTTTCTCTCTCTTTCGCTCTCTGTTCTTTCTCCATTTTCGTGTAAAAAATTATCCTACAAACGCACCTTTTCTCCTTTCTTTTTACCTTTCGCGCCCATTTTTTGCGTCGCCGCGCGAACGGTCGCGTTTCTTTTCACGGTTTGGACTCTAGTAGCCGCGGTAACTTTCGTGCCAACGAGGGAAGTTGTCAACATGATTTAGTAATTCTTGGATGTTTTTTATGGTGTGATTGTGTGGGAGGAGGAGAAAAGGAGAGAAGTTTCGGGGCGAATCCTGGTTTAGGGACTCTCGGACCCCCCCCAAAAAAGGCCTCCTCTTCCGCGAAGACCTCCCCATCCACAAGAGAGTTCACTTTAAACACACGCTTACAACACACGCATAAAATATGGGTCGCGTTCGCACGAAAACGGTCAAGAAGGTACGTTTGTAACACGAATCAAACGTGAAGAGAGAGTTTGCGCGTTCGCGAGAGTTTTCTCTCGCGTTGTTTTTAATCACTACTCGATTTTCATCTTCTCTCCCTTTTTTTCTTTTGGGGCGAAAAATTTCGCGCGTCCGGAAAAGGGGAGGAGGAGTGTGCGCGCGTGGTACTCAATGCGAGCGTTTAGACACAAACGTGTGCATAAAGATCACATCCACGCTTTTTTCGGTGTATCTGCGCGTTCTATCGTTCGCGAGAGTGTGCGTATGCGCGAAAGTCGGCGTGGAATTTCAAAGGCCTTTTGTTCTCTTAGCCCTATGCTCACGATGTTTCTTTCATTCTTACTTAAAACACCACAGGCCTCTCGTCAAATCATCGAGAAATACTACTCCCGATTAACTCTCGACTTTGCCACGAACAAGAGAATCGCGGATGAAATCGCCATCATCCCGTCCAAGAGATTGAGAAACAAAATCGCCGGTTTCACCACCCACTTGATGAAGAGAATCCAAAGAGGTCCGGTCAGAGGCATCTCCTTGAAGCTTCAAGAAGAGGAAAGAGAGCGTAGAATGGACTTTATTCCGGACGAGTCTGCGTTACAAACTGACTCGATTGAAGTCGACAGAGATACCATGGATATGTTGAAGTCCATGAACATGGGTAACTTACCGGGTGTGTCTATTGGACACAGAGGAAGACACCACAATAACCGCCGATAAGCAACCAAATAAGACGCGTAATAGCAAAACATATAAATTAATGTGTGTGCGTGTTCGTTTTAAAGCCTACCATGTCCTTTTTGGGGAGATTACCGTCGTTTAAACTCGATGGATGAAAATGGAGGTTGAATACGCATGAAGCTGACAACTGATCGAGTTAGGATCAGAGGAAGTACGCGCTATGGTGTTTTTCACTTCGGCGACTGGAACAGCCTAAATAAGTAGCTCTAATCTATACTAGGAAACATAGCTTTGATAATAAAATTTACTTTTATTGCTTCATTTTGCAACGCATAGAGAATCAGTACGTGCGCATTCGTTTTGCGATAGCGCGCTTCAAAAGTCATCAGATTTACAAAACACGCGCGAGCTAATATCTTCTACATAAACAATTTCTACGAGCTGTGTTTTATAAGTCCGCACTCTTTGATAAACTTTTTAAACCTCTCAATATCTTCGAAGGCGATTTGTACGGCGACTTGACTCTACTTTGCCGCGTGTTGAAGCTTTTCCTAGATTCAATACCGGCTAAAATAGACGAGGATTTTTGACTCGGCGGACTCGTCAAACTGTCGTTGTTTGTATTTTTCGTCGCGGACGTTATGGAATTGGAAGGAGCAACGCCGCTCGTCTTCCTTTTGTCTTTTATTATCACGACTGCATCATCGTCATCATCTTCGTTATTGTTGTTATTTACGTCGTCATCTCTACTGCTTTTTACATCTTTATTCGTGTCGACAACGTTCGAACGGGAAGAAGAAGGCGCCGGAGCTTTTTCTCCTTCATTGGTGTTGGCAGAGAAGATNTTAATACTTTTCGGTAATGATCCGGACTTTCGAGGCGCGATGGCGCCTCCAACAGTTCCACTTTCATTTTTGAATTTAAAACGCTCTTCATCCTCGAACTTTTCCGTGGATTCAATCATCTTTTGTACGGTTTGAATGATAGTCTCAAACGTCGGTCGATCGACACTTTTTTGCGACCAGCACAAACGCATCAACTGAATAAACTTGTCGAGCGCGTGGAAACGAGGTGAAACATCCGCTGGAATTTCTGGACGTTCCTCTAGCTCAATCACGGCGTGCAAAACCTGCCAGTGCGACCATTCCGCCCACGGCAATTGCAACGTGAGGATTTCCCAAAGTACGATACCAAAAGAGTAGACATCTGACGCTTTCGAATAATCACCCGTGTCTAATACTTCAGGCGCCGACCAGCGCGGAGAGTGCAAGTTCACGGAGGTTGAGACACTATTACCCGTAGCTCTATTCGCGGCAGTCACGCGACTCAAGTTGAAATCACCAACTTTAACGCGGAAAGATGCATCAACCATGAGATTTGCAGATTTCAAGTCTCGATGAATTACCGGTGGAGTGCAATTGTGCAAATAACACATGCCACACGCTGCGCCGAGCGCGAGACGTAAACGAACGCGCCACTGTAAAGATGGCACGCCAGGTTTCGCGTGGCGTTGTAAAACTGAAAATAAAGAACCACGCGCGCAATATTCTTCGACAATAGCTGGAGGGTATCGCATTATTCCAAACAGAGCGACGATGTTCGGATGTCGCAAATTCGTCATAATCGAAACTTCCTTCTCGAGTTCGTCCATCGCCATGCGAAGGTCGGACGATTCTTCCATGCCTTCGGTTCCGATGAACTTTACGGCCACTTGAACGTGATTCCAAACTGCGACGTGAACTCGTCCAAAGGAACCTTCCCCGATTTTCTGTTTCAGCGCAACTTCACTCTGAGTAATCAACGTCGTATTTAATTGAGAAGCGATTCGCTTTTCGCTCGGCGTGTGCATAAACTTCTTCCCGATGTCGCCGCTACTGCCGCCATTCCGATCTTTAGAAAGCATCGGAGAAAGATCCTGGGACACCGTTCGACTCGATGTGAGTCCAGCGCTCAGTTTCTCTTGCGAAGGCTGCCGGCGCTTCTTTCTTCTCATTTTACCACCGTTTTCTTTGATTGCACGATCAGCCGCACTCTCAAGCTCCGACATTGGCCACAGTAATACCGAGCCAAACGTTCCCGCGGTAGCAACACCACTGTGCGAACCGCTCACGGCGTGAACACCGCACATGGAGACCATACCAGACCGATGCGCTAAAATTTTGCCAGGCACGCCGAGATTTAAACTTCTCTCGTCGACTCTCTTCGTCACGTACGCGTCGAGTTCATCAGTCGAAGGAAGCTTCCATATGGTAATATGACCAGAAACATGTCCAATAATCAAAAGACTGGCAAATTCAACGATATCGACGCTACACGCCAAACTCCCAAACGGAATTTCATTGATCTTTGCGCTTCGCGCTTCCGGAGCGATACCTCTTCCTCCCCAGAGTTGCACCGTTCCCAAAGCACTCCCGAACGTACCTTCAGCTTGGTGCAAAGTAACGACACACTCGGCGTCTTTGTACGCGACGCACTCTTCGACTAAACCTAAATCATTGTGAACTTCGTTCGAGGCTATGCGCTTTCCCGATTTCGTCGACCACACTTCCAAATTCTCGTTCGCGTACTTTGTCGCCGTCGCGTTCGTGTATGGCACGTATACGTGACCGTTTAAGTACACTAAAAACTTCACCGCGCGTTTTGAGACACCAAATCCATCCGCTTCTCCACGAATTAATCGACCCAGACGCAAATAAACTTCAAAATCTGCTCCAGCGATGCGATCGACTTCGTTATCAAATTTCCAAGAATCTCCCGGAGATGTGTTTTGACTGTTTCCTAAGCTCGAGCTTTGTCGCCGAGACTTTATTTTTACCTTTGCCATGACTTCTAATATCGAACCGTCTGAAAACCCAGTCCAAAGCGTACAATTTTGAAACTTGTTCTTTTGGAATGCCGAAGCGCGCACTTCGTTCGTTCCGTTTTCCTCCTCGCCCCTAACCAAATCATTGTCGTTGTCGTCGTCGTCGTCGTCGTTTGATTCTTCTTCTTCGTCGTCTACGATGCTCATAGCTGTCGCACTCACACCTTTCCTAACTTTCATTACCGCGTTTTCGTTTCCTTTACCCAAATCTACGTCCCACACGCAAACGTCACCAGCGGACGTCCCAACGAAGAGCAAAGCCGCACATACACCAGAGCCTTTTGTCATTACCGTAATAGCTCCGCGTGGCTTTTCTGAAACGCGCATGGAAAGCGAAGACATTCCGTTTCTGACAGCGTTTATATTACCATCGTCATTGTATTCGTCACCTTCTTCGAGACTTCGAAAACACCCTCCTATTCCTCTCGATTTACTGTAAGCATCGCTACTGCTCTTATTCCTGCTACTTGTACTAACGCTACTACCACTGCTACTCGCATCTAATCTACCACCGTTTTCCAGCTCTCTCCGCTCGTTTAAAAACAAATCCGTGACTTGTAAGATTCCCGAACGTCTAGGAAACCTCGTCTCATTCGCTACCCACAATTCGGAACAATCAACCCCGCACGCAATCATCTCCGTCACGCCGCTCCCGAAAATAATCTTATTCATCGCCGTGGTAAAGCCACCTCTCAACAACCTCGAATGCCTTGTCAATGATGCAATGCTTTGAGTTTTAGACGCGATTCCACCTCCACTCGCGCCGGTTAAATTCCATAATTGCGTTTCGATAATCTCCAAATCCGATTGTAAACTGATAAACTTCTTATTCGAGCTCGACGAGAGTATTCCATATCTCGTAAACGCCTTCTCTAGGATGGATAAATTTCCAACCTCGTCCACTCGCGCTACGCACAATCTCAGCAACCCCAAGCACGAAATCATAATTTTCTTCAGTTGCGTTAAACTTTGCGCATCTAGCATTTCGTGTGTCTGATTGGCTTCGACCAACGCCAACTGTAAAGCGTGCGCGTTGGAGAGTAAAGTGATACATTTTTCCCTGTGCGAGGTTGCACGCAACACTCGTTTGTGTAAATCATTCACCGCATGCGTGTTTGCTAACATCAAAGATTGAACCGAAGACACGTCTATGTTTGACGTTCGAGAGGAAGATGATTTGTTCATGTTATTATTTGTTCTCTTCGTTGGAGTGAACGAAGATGGAGAGGAGGACACTTTCGAATTATTAGCAGGAGAAGCAATCATCGATGGGCTGGCGGCTCGATTACTACCATCACCACGAACGCGAACACTGTTATTATTGCTCGCATTCACTCGCATCTGCGGCGTCGAATATTCCGGAGATTTCGGGGTGGGGTCCTCTCTCGTCCTCGAAGTTTTCTTCTTCTTCTCCTCGTCGTTGGTGTTCGTTACGAAAGAAGAAGCAAATTTCTTCTTCTTCACCGAAGAAGAAGGATAGGACTCCAACGATGAAGAAGAAGGAGGAGAATGCACCAAGACACCGGCGTCGTTATTCACCCGAGCTTCGGGCGTGCCGTATTCGGATTCTCCGTCCTCCTCCTCCTCGCCTGGGTCCTCTCTCATCTCTCTCTCCCTTTTTTTTTGTGCGGTTTTTTTGTCTCTCTTTCTCCTGAGGAATCTCCTCTTTCCTCTCTTCTGGCACATTCCTCTCTCTCTTTAAAACGAACTTCAGAAAACTCTTCGTCAGTTGGGAGAATAAATACACACACACACGCACACATATACAGCGCACATACGCGTCTCTCTTAGATACGTAATAACACGCGTTCGCAGAGAGAGAGAGAGAGAGAGAGAGAGAGAGATCGGAAAGAGCGGAAAGAGCGGAGAGCGCACGACACACTCTTTCTCTCTTCGGTCTCTTCTCGCACATAAATCAAATTTGCAAATTTGAAAGATTTCCATTTACGGCACGGAGGAGGACCCGGAAGGAGGAGGAGGAGGAGGGACGATGGCGGAACAGATTAAAGCGTCCGTGTCGAAAGGCGTGGATAAGGTGAAGTTGATGTGAGTGCTTCGTTTCTTCTTCTTTCAATAATAACGTTTATTTCTCTCTCTCTCTCTCTCGTCCTAACGACACGACAAAAACTAATCCTGCGTATGAACTTCTTCTCTAATATAAATACAACAGGGCTGGTATTCAACCATCACAGCCGGAAACGCCCGCGGGAATGCTCGACGAACTCACCGGATCTATTTGCATTGATTTGACATACGAGCAAAGATTATACGGATTTGCCTGTTGCGCTGGCATGGGTCTCATTTGCTCGTTCCTCTCGTCCTTGTTGTGGATGCAACCGATGAAGTTCGCGTTGTTGTATTCCATCGGGAACATTTTATCGTTAGGTTCGACTGGATTTTTAACCGGGTTTGCCCGACAGGCGAAGAATATGTTCAAAGCCACGCGTTTGGTGGCAACTTTGATGTACCTCGGGTGTTTAATCATGACCATCGTGTCGGCGTGCGTGTTGAAATCGTTTCCGTTGACGATGGTTTTTTTGATTTTGCAATCCTTGGCGTTGGTTTGGTATTGTTTGAGTTACATCCCGGGTGGTAGGAGCGTGTTGAAGTCGTGCTTTGGGATTAGCAACTTTTAAAAGTAAAAAGAGCGATTAGTAGTACATTGAAACAACATCGCGCGTGTACTTTGCATGAAAACACGTTGTCTGTCCCACCATAAAGGTGGGCTAAAAATATATATTATTCTACACAAAAGCTAAACGGCTACTATGTTATAAAAACGCGCTCGGCTGGAGATTAAGGTCCTCCTTGTTGTTGACCAGCCATTCTCGCTTTAGCCTCGGCGAACATTTTTGCCTGCAGAGCCATCGCCTCCTCCGCCGACATGCCCATGTCTTTCTTCTTCTTCTTTTCAATTCTCTTGTCTTTGGCAACGTCTTTCTCAATCTCCATCTCTTTCGTGCACTCGTCGATAAAATCATCAAAACCTAGTTTTTTCAGCGCAGCAATCACGTGTTCCGGTGTTATCGTCGTTTTGTTCTCTTTCGTGCTGATATCCGTCGCTTCGGAGGATATGGAGAGGACGAATTCCGTGCACGATTCGAGAAGTAAATCTCTCAAGTCGTTGCTCAATCGTAAACCTTCCGGGATGCTGTCCGAGATCATCTTGTTGATGGTCGCTTTAGGCAACGACTGCTCGTCGTTTTCCATTATTATTTCTTCTGCAAGAGTGTTTTATGAGCGAAATATTCTTTTTATACTTCCTATGTAAAGGTTTCTTTTGTGCGTATACAAGAGTGAAGAGGACAAGTGGAGAAAGTTTTGAACGAGAGCAAGGAGAGAGGAGAGAGCGAAAATTTTTACGAGCGACAAATATTACTTTGGATGTACTCTTACTAATAGTATTCTCACAAAAGGCTACCTGCTAATAAATTCGGACGATGTACTTTAGATTCTGCGGATACATTCAGAGAGAAAGAGAGTGACAGAGAGAGAAAATTGAACGAGTCAGCCCTTGGGGTAGAAGAGAAAAGAGAGACGAACGCGTGTGCGCGCACGCGCGCTATTATTATTTTCTCAGGTGCGTTTGTAAAGCGCCTTCCGACTGATCAACACTCGAGGTATCAAGCTCGTCTGTCCGCCCGTCGATAAATTGTCTTCATCGAAAATAATCAGCATCGCATATATAGTATATGCGCGCGTGTGTAAAAGAGAGAGAGAGAAAAAACGAGAAGGAAACGCGCACCTTTATGCGTAAAATTTTAATCTTCCTCTTCTAAGACTTCGTGAATACTTTGCTCGTCGACGAATTTATCGGTCGCAAACACTTCGTCGATGTTCTCCCACCACTTCCACAGAAATCTATCGACGATGATTCGAAACCACGGAGACCACCGCAAACCTTTCTCTTCCTTCATCATCTCTCTCAACTCCTCCGGCGACACCCAAATCATCGCGTCTACCTCTTCCGGGTTAATCGACATCCCGCCTTTCACCAACTCCGCCTGGTCCGCTCGACAAAACAAAACGTAATCCATCTCGTGTTCGCCCCAAAATGCGGTCCCGTTCTCCGGACGCAAACTCGCCTCTCCAAAACTATCTTTCGCGCAATAGTGCAAACGAGTTAGAAACTTAAACTGCGTTTCTTTCACCGTCTCTGGGTCTATGTTCAACTCGTGCAACAATTTCCTCCTCGCCGCGCGAACAGCGCCCGGCGCTCTCTTATTCTTTCTCACGTCTACTACCTCGTCGTCTACTTCAGTCGGTTCGTATCCGTGCAACTGGTGCGAACAACACGTGTTCGTCCACACCGACGGGAAGGTAATTTTCGACGCCGCTCTTTGTTGCAACAAAAGTTTGTTATTTTCTTTATCGAATAAAAACACCGAAAACGCTCGGTGTAATAAACCTTTCGGAGTGTTTCTTCTTTCTGCATTCGCGGAGAAATGATGGGCGTCGTATTTACTCGCGTGACCGACGATGGAATCTTTAGCGTCCACTAAAATGCACTCGTCTCGGTGCATCAAATCTTCTTGCGTGCCAGAACCGTCCCAGTTTTTTCCCTTTGATGAAGAAGACATTGTTGTTTTCGTCGTCGCGATAGATCTATCGGTGGTGCGTTTGATAATGATTGAACTACTGCTGTGATGATTGAACGCCAGACGAGCGTTTTGGAGCGCCGCTCGCATACACTCCTTTTTCTTTATGAAGAGAGACAAAACGCACGCGCAAAAGTCATCAGAGCAAAAAGTTTTTTCCACAAAACTTCTTTTCATCTCTCATCGAATTATTATTCCTCGCAGCAGAAGAAGAAGAAGAAGAAGAAGAAGACAAAGATCATGAACGAGAAGAAGACAAAGAAGAAGAAAAATGAAATTCCTTTATCGCCAAAGACGAGTTCGTCGAGAGCGAGAGAGGCGCGACGAGCGACGACGATGGAAGCTTTCGGAGGAGGAGGAGGAGGAGAGAAAGAAGAGAAAGAAGAAAACGGTTGGGGGTCGAGACAAGGAAAAAGCGAATCCCCGGTATCTCCGCCGCAAGGTCGCGTGTCTTCGATGAGAGCGTCTTCGTGCGATAGTCTGGGTGTCATGTTTGCGGAGCAAATGAAGACGACGATGAATACGACGACTACGACGAGTTGCAGTAATACCAACCACCCAGCCGTCAAAAATGTTAAATCCACTTTATTGGAACAAGAAGAAGACGAGGAAGACAAGAAAAGCAGCGAAAACAAGAATACTACTATTAATACTACGAATCATCATCAACATCATCATCATCGACAACAAAACGATCGAAACTCACGAAACTCGGAAATATTCGGAAACACGGACCAGATTCCGTACGAAAAAGCGACCGTTCTCACGAAACTACAGAAATGGGGCGATTACGAGTCCTGTGGCGAGAACGTCGGAAAGACAAAGTTCGTACCGATGAAGACCCCGTTGTCGCTAGAGTTCTTGGAGCAGATGGAGAAGTACGCGCATATTTTAACAGTGGAGAAGATGTTATACGAACAACGAGAGACGAAACAGAGAGAGGTTACCATGATCATTGATTTGAGCAATCACGAGTGTTTGTACGAAGAGGACATACCGAAAGAGGTACATCGAGTACACGTCAGGAACATAGCAAAATCGATACCGAACATCGAATGTTGCTCGAAAGTGATGAGAGAAGCGACGAAGCATTGGAAAAAACATCCGGAACAGTATATTGCTATTCATTGTGCGTATGGTTTCAATCGAACGGGGTTTATCGTGTGTAGTTATCTCATCGAGAAGGAGAACATGACCGCGGAGGAGGCGTTGGAAGCGTTTGCGATCGCGAGACCTCCCGGGGTGAAGCACGAGAGATTTCAATTGGCTTTGAAAGCGAGGTATCCCACAAGAGGGTGTAAACCAAAAGTTACTGAATACGACGGCGATGAAGACGACGATAAGAATGAAAACGGATTGGTGAAGAACGAAACGGTAGAAGGAGTAAACGCGGTGCTTCGAATCAACAAGAACAACGGCTTTGCAGCAGGAAGCGGAGAGAAGCAAAAGAAGAAAGAAACGCTCGTGCGAAAACTGTTCAGTTTGATTAGGATGAGAAGAAAGTCCAGCAGCGATCCCTGATTTGTGAGGGTATGAAAAGAAGAGCGAGCGAGAGAGCGAGAGAGTGTGTGTGTATAGAGGATAGATAAGCTAGATTTGTAGTGCTATAATAGATAGATAACTTGACAACAATGAATCCGATTTTAAGTTTTTATATCCAACGCTATGCCGCCGCAAGGCCAAAGCGACAGTTGTCTGTAAAACTCATACGCTAAATCAAACGAGTGATGCGTCGTCGTACCAGTGATGGAATCAAAGTAATGATACTTGTTAGAATCGCTCGAAATCGCGGACGTTTTTGAATACGGCGAGAAACCGTAAAGAGAAACTTTCTCGCACGAGTGTAACGCAAACGTAGCCGCAAAGACGCCAGACATTGGTTTCGGCTTGAACCTTTTCGAGTGAAATCCAGCAAAAACAGCACCGAGTTCCACGGCTTTTTTGACAGCTTCCCAAAGTTTGAACGCGTGTGCGATGATTTCAGGAGAAACTACAATCGCGGAGCTTCCTGGAGCTACGTGCTCGTTTGCAACACCGGAAACTCGCGCTGTTTCTAACCGCTTCAATAACGGCGCGTAGTAATGATAACGCGCAAACGGATTGAAAATTTCAAACAGTACCAAAGTCGTGTTTCGTAACGCAGAGCGAGAACTTTCCGGAATGGAACCTCCCAAGCGCGTACGACCAGCAATGAATGGTTTCACATGTTGTAAGTTCACGAAATCGAAATCTGTTCTCGAGCCGACGTCTTCTTCGTATCCTGCCGTTGGCGCGTAGTTGATTCGAAACACTTTTTCGTGTTCATCAATCTCTTTGCCTTGTTTGGATTTCAAAAGTACGCCAGAATTACCAACCACGGCACACGTTTTGAATTCATAGTCCTCGTCATTTAACGGTAACACGCCGACTAAATCGAGTTTGAGTTTTAAACGCTGTCGCTCGCCTTGTTTAACTTGAAGCAAATCGCCATCTGCGCCGCCTCGTTGCGTGACGCCGTCCACAAATGTCTCTTGTTTCAACTCAATCGCGCGCGGCAACCTACGCTCTGACTCGGTACAACCTTTCATGCCGGCAGGACAATACTTGTCCGATGTGTGATAATCATCCGGAAAGAGCATGGCTCGATGTAAAGTCAAAGGAATACTCCGCGGCTTTTGCGACGTGCTCAAAAGTCGTCGACGTCGTCGTCGTCTCTCCGGTACTTCTTCACCAACATCGTCCGTGTTATCATCACCACTTACAACGACGCTTGCATCGTTCGAATAATTGTCATCGTTCCCATCTTTACCTTGCTGTTGTTGTGGCTGTTGTTCTTGCTCGGTGTCCTCATCTTTGTTATTCGCATTTTCATCTCCTCCCTCTTCAATTCCGTCTTCTTCTGCACCGTTCTCTCCGTCCTCCCCGATAGGTTTTTCCAACATCGCTGCATCTAAAACAACCTCGCGGCCTTCCTTGTCTCTATTCTTTATGCTAACTAATCCAAGCTCTTCTATATCGGTGCTATCGAGATTTAAAGCCTGAGCTACTGTGTTCAAAACCTCTGCCGATTGCTGCTCCGCGTTCTCTGCGGTTTGCGGTTTTTGCTCCATTTGCTCTTCCTCTTCTTCCTCTTCGTCATCGTCATCTTCCTCTTCGTCGTCATCATCATCTTTGAAAGCTTTACCTTTCGCAATAGCTGCTCGCAACTGTTCAATAGCTTCGTTCGTATCCGTAGACATTTCAGCCGGTCGGTGTTCTTTGTGAACTCTCGGTTTGTGTACTCTCGGCGTCGCCGACGCGTCCGATCGAGATTCTCTGGAAGAAGTCGAGGACGATGAAGCTACTCTATCTCTGAAAATAACGTTTGAACCTTCGGAAAGTAAAGGCATTCTTGCCCATAATCCCTGCGCCAATCTCGTCGCATCGAGCGACGACCACACTCTCTGCAAATACTTTAAATCTCTTTGCATCAAACGACCGCTGTCTCTTAAATCCGCCGTTACCGGCGACGACGAGCACTCCAACCCGTTCCTTGAACGCTTTGGCAGAACGTGCTCTCTCGCCGCAATAGCCGGTATCCATCTTGCTAAGTTATTTGGCTCGATCTCCAACGGATCGGATTCCGACGCGGAATAGGTGTTCGACTCCAACCTCGCTTGCAACCACGAGGGGATATCTCTAGACTTGGAGTTGTGTCTCTTCAAATATGCCTCTTGTTTCTCGCGCGCGTGCGAAACTAAACTTCCTTTCTCGTCTTCAGTTCTTTCTAACAATGATTCCGCGTCGCTTTGCACGCCAGAAATTCCACCGAGAATAGTTTCAAAGTGCGTCTTCGTGTCTTCGTCCAACGTCGCGTCCATATCTTTCCTTTTGTTATGTCTAAATCCACCAAAGAATCGTCGTTTTCTATTTTCTTTCTCCTCTCTTTGCTTTTGGTGAATCAGCGCGTCCGCTTTGGCGACGTCTTCGTCCGACATGAACACCGCGCTCGCTTTCTCCTTGTACTCGTCTCTCTGGCTTTGCAACCGCTCCATGAACGCTTTACCTCCACCTTTCCATCCGGTTGAATGTTTCGCCATCTTCATCGCGTCTGCCCACGATTCTTGCGTCATGGCAGCTTCCGCGAACAACTCTGACGCGTCCGAACCACTCTCTAATTTTTCTCTCGCTTTCTGGTTAATCTTTTCCAACTGCTCCAACTTTTCCGCGAGCGATTCTCTTTTCGCGTTTGCGCTTTGTTTATTATTGCGTTTGTTCTTCGCCGTACCTTGTCCGGACGATTTCATTCCGGAAGCGCCTAAACTACTCGTGCTGCTCTCGTGAAACGGCACTCGTCCAAAATTCCTCATCGCCGCTTGCGATCGAGACGTTCTCACTAAGTTCGAGGCCAAATCGCCCCCGCCGTTCTCCGCTCCCGTCCCCAACGTTTTACTCAACTCTCTCTCTGTCCTTCTGGCAACTTCGTCCAAACGTCCTTCCACGAAACCTCTTAAACTCCCTTTGACGACTTTCGTCCCGTACTTCCGAAGGAGAGATAGCTCCTCCTTTGCGTCCACGGTTCGATCGATTTCTGTTCTCAGGGAGTGCATAGAATTTCCCGAGTGCGCTCGTTCGTGTTCGATGCGATGTTTGTGCGCCAAATCGTGATGGGATTGGAAGAAAGGAAGCGACGCCATGAGGAACAAAAAGACAAAGAAGGATAAAGTTTTCGTGTTGATTTTTTGTTGTTGCCCGCTGCTATTGCTCAACAACGACGCTGGTGGTGGATCGCCCCACCCCATAGATATGTGTATTGAATGTTGTCGTCCTTAATGCTGCGGTGCGTTCTTCTTCTTCTTTGTATTCTTTTTATTCTTCGTGATGATGTTTGAAGAGATTATATTCATCACTCAGAAAGAACACAAACAAACAAACGTTCGTCTTTTTTCTTTTTCTTTTTCTTTTTCTTTTTCT
>JGI20155J14468_10000349_pt1 | contig 38325 bp, 35 predicted proteins | sample COG_05_FD_14468 | JGI IMG/M metagenome (IMG submission 14468) | reverse complement strand
AAAGCACTGAATGGTCAGAAGTTATTTCTGAGACTAAAAATTCGATCTCCAGTGTAAACGTAATTAATAATTCATTTGTTGTTATATATCTAGAAGACACACTTTCTTTAGTAAATTTTTATAATTTAGATGGCTCCTTTAGTCATAAACTTAGCGGTGATTTTAAAGGAAGTATTGGTGGTTTTGGGGGAAATATTGATGACACTGAAACTTATTTTAGTTTTACAAATTTCACAACACCATCCCAGATACACAAAATAGATCTCACTAATAATTCTAGTAAATTATTTTGGGCTCAAGAGTTAATGGACTTTACAGTCTCAGATTATGTTTCTGAACTAAGATTCTATAAATCCAAGGATGGAACAAAAATACCACTTCACATAAGCTATAAAAAAACGACAAAGCTTAATTCCTCCTCACCTGTTTTGCTTTATGGCTACGGTGGATTCAATATTTCAATCCTGCCAAGATTTTCAAAAAGTTACTTAGCTTGGATGAATCAAGGCGGTGTTGTAGCTGTTGCAAATCTTAGGGGCGGCGGTGAATATGGCGGAGCTTGGCATGATGATGGAAAGCTTTTTAATAAACAAAATGTCTTTGATGACTTTGCATATGCAGCGAAGTATCTTCATAAATCTAGAATTGGATCGAGTTCTACTACTGCCATTCAAGGTGGTTCTAATGGAGGCTTATTGGTTGCAGCTACTATGCTACAAAATCCAAAGTTATTTGCAGCTGCTATTCCTCAGGTAGGGGTTTTAGACATGTTGCGATTTAATAAATTTACTATTGGTTGGGCATGGGAAAGCGACTATGGATCTCCTGAAAAAACTAATGAGTTTTATAATCTTTTATCTTATTCCCCATACCACAATATTGAAAATGGGGAATGTTATCCTCCTACTCTTGTAACAACTTCAAAAAGAGATGACAGGGTTGTTCCATCCCATTCATTTAAATTTGCTGCGAGACTTCAAGCCTCACAGGGATGTGAAAACCCAATTCTGATAAGAATAGAGGACAGAGCTGGTCATGGTGCAGGCACTCCAAAAGACAAAAGGATTGAGCAAATCTCAGATGTATATGGATTTGCCTTATCTTCAATGAATTAAATTAAATATGAGCAATCAAGTCCAATCAAATATGCAGAAAGTAGCATATACAGCCTTAGCTGGAACCAGTATTGAGTGGTATGACTTTTTCTTATATGGCGCAGCAGCAGCACTTATTTTCCCTACAGTTTTTTTTGGTGAAGCATCTCCCTCAACAGCATTGATATTATCTTTTCTTACTTTTGCAGCAGGTTTTATAGCAAGGCCAATAGGCGGAATTATATTTGGTCATTTTGGAGACAGAATTGGAAGAAAAAAGACATTAGTAACTGCCTTAATATTAATGGGCGTTTCGTCAACTTTAATTGGCTTGTTGCCAACTTATGCAATGATTGGAGTAACCGCCCCTATCTTATTAACAACTCTTAGATTTGCACAAGGAATAGCTATCGGTGGCCAGTGGGGTGGTGCAATGTTGCTAGTGACTGAGAGCGCGCCCTCAAACCAAAGGGGTTATTATGGTGCCTTTGCACAAGCAGGAGCTCCTGCTGGTGTTATCCTAGCAAATCTAGCATTCATTATTACAAGCGCATCAGTATCTGATGAATCTTTTCTTGCCTGGGGTTGGAGAATTCCTTTCTTAGCAAGCGCGCTTTTAATAGCTATTAGTATGTATATTCAACTCAATTTGGAGGATACAAAAGCATTTAAGGAGCTTCAGTCATATAAAGAGAATCGTTTAAAAGATAATAATATAGATGAAACCTCTTTTAAAAAATCACCAATTATTGAAGCAATTAAAAAATACCCTAAAAGAATTATTCTCGCTGCTGGAGCATTTTTATCTATACAAGTAACTTTTTATATTTTAATTGCTTTTATGCTTGTCTATGGAGTTTCTGATACTAATTTATCTCGTGCAGATATTTTGACAGCAATACTTATAGCTTCAGCTATTCAGATTCCAGTTCAATTTGTCTTTGCATCCTACTCAGATAGGCATGGAAGAAAGGGTATTTTTATGCTCGGTGCTGTTCTTACAGCGCTGTGGGCATTTGCTATCTTCCCATTAGTAGACACTGGTAGTTTTTGGCTAACAGTATTAGCAATTACTGGAGGACTGGTATTCCTTGCAATGATGTATGGCCCTCAGGCAGCTTTTTTTACAGAGCTTTTTACTACTGAGGTTAGATATTCTGGCGCAACACTAGGTTACCAATTTGGCGCTATTGCAGGCGGGGCATTTGCTCCTTCAATTGCAGCATTTCTATGGACAGAATATGACATAGTTTGGGTATCTGCATACATAGCATTTGCATCCTTATTAACACTGCTTTCGGTCATGACTCTAACTGAAACTTTTCAGACCGATCTCAATGAAACAACCTCACAAGAAATTTAGTATTTAGTCATAAAATGATATAGCTTGTATTCAATATAATTTTTGAATTATGATCATGTAAGTAATTTTTTTTATGGGAGAGAAATATGAAAATTTTATGTGTATTGTATGATGATCCGAAAACAGGCATGCCAGAACGATATGCCAGAGACGATTTACCTAAATTAGAAAAATATCCAGATGGAATGAGTCTTCCTTCACCTAAAGGCATAGATTTCACTCCTGGTGAATTGCTTGGTTGTGTATCTGGAGAGCTTGGGCTTAGAAAATTCTTAGAAGATGCTGGACATACCTTAGTTGTAACCTCAGATAAAGATGGTGAGGGATGTGAGGCTGATAAGGAACTAGTTGATGCGGATATTGTTATATCTCAGCCATTTTTTCCATATTATTTAACTAGAGATAAAATGGAAACAGCGCCAAATTTAAAAATGGCAATTACTGCTGGGATTGGATCAGACCATGTTGACCTTCAAGCTGCCATGGACAATAACGTTGATGTTGTTGAAGTAACTTATTGTAATTCTCGCTCTGTTGCCGAACACATTGTAATGATGATCTTGTCTATGGTGCGTGATTACCATACTCAACATAGAATCGTAAAAGAGGGTGGATGGAATATAGCTGATGCTGTCCAAAGATCATATGATGTTGAGGGTATGCATGTTGGAACCGTGGCTGCAGGAAGAATCGGTATTGATATGCTAAGAAAAATGAAACCATTTGATGTGCATCTTCACTACTTTGATATTCATAAACTTTCTGATGAAATAGAAGCAGAATTAAACCTTACCTATCATGACTCTGTGGAGTCACTAGTTGCTGTTTGTGATGTGGTTAATATTAGCTGTCCATTGCATCCTAAAACTGAACATTTATTTGATGATGAAATGATTAGCAAGATGAAACGAGGTGCATATATTATTAATACAGCTCGTGGAAAAATTTGTGATAAAGATGCTATTGCACGAGGCTTAGAATCTGGACAATTAAGTGGATACGCTGGGGATGTTTGGTTCCCTCAACCAGCACCAAATGATCATGTCTGGAGAACAATGCCTAATCACGGAATGACTCCTCATACTTCTGGCACTTCATTATCTGCTCAAACAAGATATGCTGCTGGGGTTAGAGAAATTCTAGAATGTTTCTTTGCGGGTGAGCCAATTAGAGAGCCGTATTTAATTGTTCAAAATGGTGATTTAGCAGGAATGGGAGCACATTCCTATACAAAAGGAACAGCCACAGATGGTTCAGAAGAGGCTGCAAAATATCAGAAATAATATTTGATCAGTAATTATAAAAAAAGCCTTCTTGCAAGGCTTTTTTTTTCGAATAAAAAAGAATAATATAAAAACATAACTGCAAAGGGGCGGTCACTCTGACCTGAGATCTTAACAGAAACCCTTTGAACCTGATCCATTTAATAATGGCGGAGGAATTGCATGAATACTATTAGAACTAGTCTATTTATTACTTTATTTGTTTCTTTTTTTAGTTCTCAGATAATATCTGAAACTATAGAAGAGATTATTATCAAAGGCGATTGGCGCCAAGCCTCAGCAGATCAAGAAGACTCGAGTGTTTTTGTGCTCGATGAAGAGATAATAAAATCGCAACCACTTAAACATTTTGAACAACTTTCTTATTTAGTACCTAATTTGAATTTTGCAGCCAGTGACTCTAGAGCACGTTATTTCCAAATTAGAGGTATTGGCGAAAGGTCAGGGTATCAAGGAACTCCTAATTCCTCAGTAGGATTTTTGATAGATGATATTGATTACTCAGGACAAGGAGGAATTGCTACAACTTTTGATCTCGATCAAATAGAGATTTATAGAGGGCCCCAGGGATCAAGAATTGGCGCAAATGCTTTAGCTGGTTTAATTTATATAAAAACTAAAGATCCAACTGATAAGTTTGAAGGCACAAGCGAGTTTACAATAGGATCATATGGAACTAAGAGCGCAGGTGTTGCTTTTGGCGGACCACTTAAAGCAAACAATGATCTTTCTTATAGGCTTGTTTTAAGAAAAGATAAATCTAATGGCTATAGAAAAAATTTATATCTCAATAAATCTGACACATCTAGAAAAGACGAGACAACCGCTCGCTTAAAAATTAATTGGAAATTTGATGATCAAACATCAATTGATTTTTTGGTTATGCAGGTCGATATGGACGATCCTGCTGATATTTGGACTATAGACGGTAGTTTAAATACTTTATCTGATAGACCTGGAATGGACTCACAAAAAACTAATGCTTATGGATTAAAAGTATTTCGTGCATTAAATGGTTTTGAAATCCAAAGTCTTACAAGTTCAACAGATACTGATGTTGTATTTAGTTATGATGCTGACTGGGGAAATCCAGATTCTCATGCACCCTATATTTATAACTATTTTTCTGAGACATTAAGAGATAGAAGCTCATTTAGTCAAGAATTTAGGCTAATTTCGGATAAATCAGACTTTTTATCAAATAATCTTATGGAATGGGTAGTTGGAATGAACTATCTAGAGCTTAAAGAGACAAATTTAAAATATGATGATGGTATTTATGGTGACCCTGCAGACCCATATGGTCCTTATGCCAGTGAATCTTCTTCTTCAAGTTCATATAAATCGGAAAACTTATCTTTTTTTGGGAATATAGATTATCTACTTTCAGAATCAACAAGGATATCTTTAGGTTTAAGAATGGAGGATTGGAAATCAAAATATTCAGATTCTTTTGGAGAATCATTTAATCCTTCGAATGAAATGTCCGGAGGTAAAATATCTTTGATAAAAAATATAGATAGTGGATCTAATATTTTTATTAGTATTGCTAAAGGATATAAGCAAGGTGGATTTAATCTTGGTTTAGGTTTAGGTGGAGATATTTCAATTAATGATCTTACCTATGATCCAGAATTCCTTACTAATTATGAAATAGGCATCAACTCTAAAATTATGAATTCTAAATTAAATATTGAAAGTGTAATATTTTATTCTGATCGAGAAGATCAACAAGTTTTGATTTCTACTCAAGTGGATCCAACAGATCCAAATACTTTTTCATTTCTAACTCAAAATGCTGCTGAGGGAATTAACTATGGCCTAGAAATAAATCTAGATATGCAGCTAACAAATGATTTTAATATATTTGCAAATTTAGGAATTCTCAAAACTGAAATTAAAAATTGGGAATCTCGTCTAGATCTTGAAGGCCGATCACAAGCTCATGCTCCAGAAAGAAGTTATGCTCTTGGTTTTAATTGGGCCTTGCAGTCTAATACTTACTTATCTGCAGATGTGACTGGTAAAAGTGAATTTTATTATTCAGATTCTCATAATAATAAATCAAAGTCATACAACCTAATGAATATAAACTATGGCTATGAAAAGAATAATTGGACTTATGGATTATGGGTGCGAAATGTCTTTGATACTTACTACTCAGTAAGAGGTTTTTACTTTGGAAATGAAGCTCCTAATTTTGAAGATACATTATACGAAAGACATGGAGATCCTAGGCATATGGGAATATCAGTGAGATATGACTTTTAGCCTTATGTATCCAATCTTAATAGAGATAACAGCAGTAATATTCGCTATTATTTATCTATTATTAGCTGTAAAACAGGACGTAAGATGCTGGTATGCGGCAATTTTTAGTTCTAGTCTGTATTTTTTTATAATGATGTCAGCAAATTTATATATGGAAGCATATTTGCAGATTTTCTATATATTAATGGCCATATATGGATGGCTCCAGTGGAATAAAGTTAGTCAAAATAAATCTAAATTTATTGTTAGAACATGGAGCATGACGCAGCATCTTATTATTATTTCTTTAGTAGTTTTACTGGCTTACACTTCAGGCAGTTTACTAAATATTTATACTGAAGCAGCATTACCATTTATAGATGCCTTTACAACATGGGGAGCAATTATTGCTACCTATATGGTTGCAAAAAAGTTATTAGAGAATTGGATATATTGGTTTGTTATAGACTCAATATCAGTAATATTATTTGCTACACGTGGATTATATTTAACTTCATTATTATTTTTTGTTTATCTAATAATTATTTATTTTGGGTATAAGAGATGGACAAAAATAAAACATGAGATGAATGATTAATTTACAAAATAAAATTAATAAGATTTCCGGTAATTTTAAATTAGAAAATGAAATAAAATCTGGACCAGTATCAAAAATATTTTCTTGTAAGTTTAATAATATTAAATCAATTGTCAGATTTGATTTACCCCTTGCCTCTAAATTAAATTTAAATCGCATGAAAGAAATTATGATTCTTAACGAGATCAGTTTTTTAAATCAATCGCCAAAAATACTATTTGAAAATATCACTGAAGGGATTTTAATCTGGGAATATATTCCAGGAGAGCAATTAAATTTTTCTCAAAAAGATGAACTATTGTTAACAGATTTAAGTAGGTCATTAAAAAAAATACATAAAATAAAATTATCTAAAAGCTTAGTTACAAATTTTAATGAATCAATTATTTTTTATAAAACATTATTAGTTAATTCACCGAATCAGAAATTAATTAATAAAAGTCTTAAGCTGTTTGAAGAAATAAATGATGAAGATTCACAACATGTTTTTAGTCACAATGACTTAAATGTAACTAACTTATTGCTTGGAAATAATATTTATTTTCTTGATTGGGAATACGCAAGCATGAACAGTCCTTATTTTGACATTGCTTCACTTGTAGCTTCTTTTAACTTAGATCACTCAGAAATTAATATTCTTGTAGAAGGTTACTCAGATAACTTTATTGCTATTAATAAAGAAAAACTTAAAAAATGGGTTAGTTTTACTTATTATTTGGATTACTTATGGAGAATATCTATTGTGAAATTAGATGCTTCATACAAACAAAGCATGAAATTAGATGAATTTGAGAATTTTTTAATAAATTTATAGGTTTTAGCTAATTTAGTAAGAAAAATACAATCATTACACCTATTATAAGCAATATAAGAAGATTATTATCAAAAGACTCAATTAAGCTGTCTTTTGTTGGGAATCTTAAGGACTTTATATAGTCCATATCTAAGTATTCTTCTAAAAATCCATCTTTTTCAGAATTTTTAGTAATATTTTTAGCATTTTCATTACTTACACCTGATATTGACTCATTTGACATTATTTTATCCTCTAAATTGTCGTTTTCTACATAACTATTATTTGTACTCATGGCTTCAATTGATACTAATTCTGCCAGTATTTCATCTCTTTTGTCCCTAGCAACCTTAATATCAGAAGTTTCTAAGGATTTCTTTATAAAATCTTTACCAATTATTTTTGAAACCTTTTTAGAAACTCTTTTTTGTATAAAATATATATCTTTATTTTTTCCTCGTAATACAAGGTATTTATCATGATTTGTACTCATAATGCACTAAGATAGTATTAATTTGTACTCATAATATGCCATAAAATTTTTTACAAATCAAATAAATGTACTCATATTATAATTTGTACTCATATTATTTATAATTTTTTATTTCATATCCTATATATTCTTTTCCATGAGTTATGTAATAATACTTTTTAAATTATGAAGACAATTATTACTGTACTTATAAATCATATAAAATCATGGAATATGGTCTGGTTTGGCCTTATTTTTTGGGGTAGTGTGCTGAATGCATTTGCTGCTGAGTTTGGCTTGTTAGCAAATAACCCTAATTTATCTTATTTTTTCTTTTTATTTGGGCTTATTCTTGGTCTTGTAGCTAAGTTTAGAGGCACATGGTTATGGATTCCAGCAGAGTAGACATCTACTCCTTTGCAAATGAAAAAGAGATTGCTAGATCTTTTTCTAAAAGGTTTCAATGGGAAATGGCTTTGATTGGTTTAGGCCAAGCTGCTGTTTTTTTATCTTTATGGCCACTTGTGATTTTAAATGTTATTCCATTATGGATTGGTGCTATTACTGCTACTTTTTGTGCTTTATTTGCATATTTACCCTCTCATGAAGCTCAGCATGGTAACTATTCAAGAGGTAAGGCTAATCGGAGATGGATTGATTCCCTTGTAAGTCATGTTACCTTGATTACATTAATGTTTCCTCATCACATTATGAGAGCAACTCACATGAAACATCATGCTTACACTAACGATCCTCATAAAGATGTTGATTATGATACAGCCTCATCAAGCTCGCTTTTAGAGGTTTTTTTGCGTTCGAATGAATCTACTGCTAAATACGATAAATATCTCGAAGTATTTAAGGATGATAGCAATTTTGTAAAATCTTTTGAAAAGGGAGCATTAGTTGGTTTAGCATACAGAGGAACTTTGATGACCTTAGTTATATTTTTTCCTCTTGAGGCTCTTTTCCTTTGGTGGCTTCCGAGCAAAGTTGGAGTAATGTATTTGTCTACTTTTTTCTCTTGGTATCCTCATTATCAAATGGAAACAGGTCGCTATAAAGATACTAGATTTTGGCATCATTTATTACCACGATATATAAATCACTCTATGCAATTACATTTTGTACACCATCTTCATCCCGGTATAGGTCATTTTGATGAGCCTAAAGCAATTGAAGCCTTAAAACCTTTCCTAATAGAAAGGGGAGTCCCAGGAGCTGATCAAATTCCAGATCGAGTATCTTATAACCCACTAATCAAATTATAAATTTATGCATGTATCCAAAGCAGTTGAATCAAGACAGTCTATTAGAGAGTATTTAGAAAAGCCTGTTGATAATCAGCTTATAAGGGAAATCTTGGAAAAATCTGCAAGAGCGGCCAATGGAGGCAATCTTCAGCCGTGGCAAATTTTTGTTATTAACAAAGAGAGTATGGCAGATTTTTTAAAACATCAATCTGAATGGGCTAAACCTGAAACTCCAGCATACGATATTTATCCACCTAAACTAAAGGAGCCCTATAGAACCTCTAGATATGAACTAGGGGAGCAGATGTATTCCTTGCTTGGTATTGATCGTGAAGATAAAGAAGGTCGTTTTATGCAGGTCTTAAAAAACTTTGAATTCTTTGGCGCTCCTGCTGCAATCTTTTGCTTTGTTGATAAGCAAATGGGACCACCACAATGGTCAGACTTGGGTATGTTCTTACAAACATTTATGTTGTTAGCTCAAGAGGCAGGGCTTGATACATGCGCTCAAGAAGCATGGTCAATGAAACAAGAAAGTGTCAGCGATTTCTTTAAAGTAGATAATGAAACAATGGTTTTTTGTGGCATGGCTATAGGTCACAAAGATCCAGAAGCAACAATTAATAAACTCAGAAGTGAGCGTCGCCCTATAGATGAATGGGCTACTTTTGTATAAATTAATTAATAATCCAGAATAATTTTGAACAAAAAAAACCCGGTATAAAACCGGGTTTTAATTTTAGCTTGTGCTAATTATGCTGATGCAGATTCTTTAACTGCAACATGCCAGATAACTAAACCAAATAGAATCTTGTTAACAAAGTCAGCAAGATTATAAACAATGTTTAAGTTAGAAGCATATACGCCTTCGCCACCCATTAGGTAACCAGCAGCATATCCAGCAGGGTATATAGCCCAACCTACAATAATGATCCACATCATAGTGTTGTAAGCAGACATAACAGCAGGACTTGCTTGATTAACAGCATTTTTTCCTTCTCCAGCCCATAGCTCATAAATCATGTACAACCATGCAGCTACACCAATGATAAACGCAGGTAACACAGCCATGATTCCAGCTTCACCCATGTATCCAAATAAAAGCATTACTAGCGAACCGCCAAGCAATTTCTTGAATAATGAACCAGCAACATTAGTACATGCAGCAAGGATTAAGTAGAACTCAACCATTAACAATGGTACAGTTAGCAACCAATCGATATATCTAAATACAGTTGGTGTTTCACCAGTATCAATCCATACACCTCTCATATACAAGTAATGCCAGAAAGCAATACCAGTAACAAGACCAGATACAGTTAATGATGTTTTCCATTTTGAGCTTACGTTATCTCTTTCAACAAAAAAGAAGACAGTTGCTGCTAATAAAGCTGCAGTAACTAGCCAAAATGAGACACCAGTAAGGTCACTAGCTTGAAGATCACCGCCGCTTGCAGCGAATGATGGAAGTGCAACAGCACTCGTCAACAATAATAACAATTTCATATACTACCCCCAGTAGTTCAATAAGAAATAACATAATTTCTTAAATATTAGATGAGAATGATTCTCAGCATCTCTAAGTATAATAAATCTTATCAATAAACTAAAGTTTTAATGAGATAAAGTATATTTGTCTTATATATAAAATTTATATATATATGATATTTACTAGATGCTCTCTTAAAATGTTTTTGTTATATTGACATGAACCCACTTAAACAAATAGGAAATGCAATCTAAAAAGGATTCTTACTGGAAAGAAAATATAAGGATATTAATTTTCTTATTATCAATATGGTTCTTAGTGTCATTTGGATTTGGCATCTTATTATCTGACTGGCTTGATCAATTTCAAATTGGCGGCTTCAAGCTTGGGTTTTGGTTTGCTCAACAAGGAAGTATTTATGTCTTTATAATTCTCATCTTCATTTATATTCATCTAATGAATAAATTAGATAAAAAGTATTTTGGTGAAAAAAACTCTGAGGATAAAAATTAATGGATGTTACGCAACTAACTTATCTATTCGTTGGTCTATCATTTGCTCTGTATATAGGAATAGCTATTTGGTCTCGTGCAAAATCCACTAATGACTTCTATGTTGCTGGCAAAGGTGTTCACCCCGTTGCTAATGGAATGGCGACAGCAGCTGATTGGATGTCAGCAGCCTCATTTATCTCCATGGCCGGACTCATTGCATTTCTTGGTAAAGACGGTTCAGTATATTTAATGGGATGGACAGGGGGTTATGTCGTTCTTGCATTATTATTAGCCCCATACCTTCGAAAATTTGGTCAATACACTGTTCCAGATTTTATAGGTGAAAGATATTATTCAAAAACAGCTCGGTTGGTAGCAGTTGTCTGTCTTATTTTTGTATCTTTTACATACGTAGCTGGTCAGATGCGTGGAGTTGGAATTGTTTTTTCTAGATTTTTAGAAGTAGATATAAATCTTGGCGTAATTATTGGGATGGTTATTGTTTTCTTTTATGCAGTATTAGGGGGAATGAAAGGTATTACATATACCCAGGTAGCTCAATATTGTGTTCTAATTTTTGCCTATCTAGTCCCAGCTATTTTTATTTCTATTCTTATAACTGGTAATCCAGTTCCTCAATTAGGTTTTGGAGATACTTTAGTTGGAACAGATATATATCTTCTTGATAAATTAGATCAAGTGACAAAAGATTTAGGTTTTAATGCATATACAGAAAATATTAAAAGCAATATAGATATTTTTTGTATTACAGCTGCATTAATGTTTGGTACTGCAGGCTTGCCACATGTCATTGTAAGATTCTTCACAGTTCCTAAAGTAAGAGATGCAAGAAAATCAGCAGGCTATGCTTTAATCTTTATTGCCATTCTTTATACAACTGCTCCAGCTGTAGCAGCTTTTTCAAGAGCAAATTTTATAGATTCAATTCAAGACACCAGTTATGAATCATCACCTGAATGGTTCAAAAATTGGGAAAGTGTTGGACTTATAGCGTGGCAAGACAAAAATGCAGATGGAATTATTCAGTATTCAGCAGGAAATGCTTTAAAAGAAGGGAGGCCAAAGTATTCCTCTGAGCGAGGAGAATATGGAGAAAGAAAGTTACTGAACGAACCTAATAGTGCAAATACTAATGAAGTTTATATAGATAGAGACATAATGGTGCTAGCTAATCCTGAAATTGCAAAATTACCAGCATGGGTTATAGCGCTAGTTGCAGCCGGGGGATTAGCCGCTGCTTTATCAACTGCAGCTGGTTTACTGTTAGTAATATCATCATCAATTTCACATGATCTTCTTAAAAAAACTTTTAAGCCAAACATTACTGAAAAACAAGAATTATTTTTTGCAAGATGCGCTGCTGCAGTTGCTATTTTTATAGCAGGATTATTTGGGATTTATCCTCCTGCTTTTGTTGCACAGGTTGTTGCATTTGCGTTTGGTTTAGCAGCTTCAACCTTTTTCCCAGTTCTTTTTATGGGTATATTCTCAAAAAGACTTAATAAAGAAGGAGCAATTGCAGGCATGATTTCTGGTTTATTGTTTACACTTACATATATTATTTATTTTAAGTTTTTATATACAAATTTAAATAATGCAGATTATTGGTTTTTATCTATTTCTCCTGAGGGAATAGGTTTTGTAGGAATGATTATTAATTTTGTAGTTGCTATTGTTGTCTCTACTTATACAAAACCCCCTCCAAAAGATGTAATAGAAATGATAGAAATAATTAGACAACCTTAAATTGGAATAAATATGAAATATATAGCAACTTTTATCTTATCTCTGAACTTCTCTATGCTTTACTCAGAGTCATTTGATTTCTTAGAAGCTGAAGTATTAGCATTAAAAAATTCAAATCCTGAAAGAATTCTTTTTGTAGGAAATAGCTACCTTTATTATAACGACAGTCTTCATAATCATGTTAGAAGAATGGCAGAAGAAATGAATCCTCAAAGAAAAGAATTCTTTGGGTATAAATCCGCCACAATAGGCGGCTCGCGTTTATCTCATCATAATTTAGACTATTTATTAGATTCTAAAAATATTGGCATCAATGAAAGTTTTCAGTTAGTAATATTACAAGGTGGAAGCGGAGAGGTTTTAGATGAGGATTCAAGAAAGTCTTTTAACCTAGATGTAAAGAAGATGATTACACAGATTAAGGACAATGACGGAGAAGCTTTGCTGTATATGATCCATGCCTATGTTCCGCCCCACGAGCTGTATGATCCAAAAATGATGGAGAAAATTAGATATACCTATCTAAAGGCAGCTAACGATTATGATGTAATGGTCGCACCAATTGGAATAGCTTATATGAACGCTTATAAGGCAAAGCCTGATATTAAGCTTCATAAATCTTTTGATGGCACTCACCCAGATATTCTAGGCACATACTTATCAGCATGTGTTTTGTATGCAACCATATTCAAAAAACCATCATCAGAAGTTAAATATAATTATTTTGGTGCTATTAATTACGAAGACCAGAAATTTCTCCAAAATATTGCTGATGAGACTGTAAAAGAATTTTTTAAGAGATAATTTAAAAAAATCAGTTTAGAAAAATTTTGCTATATAAATAATGTTTAGTATGATCACCATATGAAAGTTGCTATATATCCAGGCTCATTTGACCCAATTACATTCGGTCATATGGATATCATTGAAAGAGCATGCGGTATCTTTGATAAGGTCATTCTTGCCGTTGCTGAAAGCGAGTCTAAAAAACCTCTTTTTACACTTGAAGAAAGGCTTGGACTTACAAAGTCTATTTATTCTGATCATCCAAAAATAGAAACAGTAAGTTTTTCAAGAAAATTAACTGTTGAATTAGCAAGAGAGCATAAAGCTTGTGCCATTATTCGAGGTCTTAGAGCGGTGGCAGACTTTGAGTATGAGTTTCAATTAGCTACTATGAACAGATCTCTAGCGCCTGATATCGAGAGTATCTTTTTAACACCTAAAGATACATTAATTTATGTTTCTTCCAGTCTTGTAAAAGAAATTGCTGAATTAAAGGGTGATATATCCAGATTTGTTCATCCAAATATTGATCAAGCTTTAAAGGCAAAACTTCTTGTCTAGTTCTGACAATTTTTACAAAAGTATGATGCTCTTTGGTTCTGAATAACTCGAGTTATTAATTCTTTGCAATTAACGCATTTTTTATTTTCGCGATCATAAACATTAAGCTGAATTTTAAAATAGCCAGCCGATCCCTCAGCTGAAAAGAAATCTTTAAGAGTTGTTCCGCCAACTTTTATAGCTTCTTTTAGTACGATCTTAGAGTTTCTAGTAATATGATCACACTCACTTTTTGTAACTGTGTTGCTAATTCTTCTTGGATCAAGTTCAGATCTAAATAATATTTCTGAAGCATAAATATTCCCAATACCTACTACATTCTTTTGGTTCATGATGAAGTTTTTGATATTAGTCTTTGAGCATTGAACAGCCTTATATAAATAATCGGCAGAGAAATTTTTTGATAAAGGTTCAGGCCCAAGGTTTTTTATTAAGAAATGTTCTGTATATTTTTCAGTAACATGAATAGAACCAAATCTTCTAGGGTCATTATAAATTAATTTACTTTTGCTAAATATTAATTCAGCATGATCATGCTTTTTATAAAAATTATCTCCTTTATTCATTATCCTTAAAGTACCAGACATACCTAAATGAACTATTAGCTGACAATCATTGAAATCAAATATTAAGTACTTAGCTCTTCTAAATATTTGTCTTACTTTTTTCCCTGCTATTTTTTTATTAATATCATTATCAACCAGCCATCTAAGATTTGGGTTGTGAATGCTTACAGAATTTAGAATCTTTTTTTCAAAAGATTTAATTGCTTTTAGTGTTGTCTCTACCTCAGGTAGCTCAGGCATTAATTAAGGAAATTATTTATATCAGCAATATTTTCAGGTTCTAAATTTCCAGCAGAAAGGCCTAATCTTAAATTGGCAAGGATATAATCATACTTAGCATTGGCAAGATTTCTCTCAGCACTGTAGAGATTTTTTTCTGATTGAAGTAAATCTACTATATTTCTCGTACCAACCTCATAGCCTACCTTTGTTGCCTCAAGTGCGCTTGTTGCAGAAACAACGGCTTGCTCTTGAGCATTAACATTTGCAACTAAGGTTATAACATTTGAATATTGTGATCTGACTTCTTGAATAACAGATCTCTCAATAAAAAGGGTGTCTTCAACAGACTTATCATAATCAGCATATGCTTTTTTTCTTCTAGAATTAACAGCACCACCCTGAAAAATTGGCATACTCAATTGGATCCCATAAGATCTTCTTTCAGTTTCGCTAGGAACAGTAATTATTAGTCCACCAGTATCTAGATCATCATATCTGTATTGATTTGTTTCCGATTTAGATACATTTCCAACAATATCTAATTTTGGCAGATGATCAGATGCTGCGCTTCTTGCAGAATTTTTTGAGGCGTCTCTTCTTAATCTTGCAGCTTTTAGTCGATAATTATTTTGAATAGCTAGATTAACCCAATCTTGTTTTGAAGCTGGAAAAGGATTTACAACAGGTAAATCATTTCCTAAAGCATCAATACTATATACCTCTCTTCCAACGAGAGCATTTAAAGCTTCTCTTGCTGAGAAAACTGCACCCTCAGTCCTTATCCTTGAAGCTAAACTTAAATCATATGCTAACTGAGCTTCTTGCACTCCAGTAATAGCAGAAAGACCAACCTCAAATCTTTGTTGAGCTTGATCAAGTTGTTTTTTAATAGCTTTTTCTTCTGATTTAGCTGCATTAAGATTATCAACAGCTCGCAATACACCAAAATATAATTCTGCAGTTCTAACCACCAAGTTTTGTTGCTCATAACCAAAATCAGCTTCAGCTGCGTTGGTTAAAGATTGTGATCTTTTGTACTGAAACCAGGAATCAAGTCTTATTAATGGCTGACTTAAGCGTGCAGAAGAGGAAAAGCTGTTGTATTCATTACTTAAAATACCTCCTTGATATGACTCATTCCAGTTAGTACTTCCACTAATTGAAACGCTTGGCATTAGACCAGCTCTGCCTTGAACAACTATCTCTTTGCCTGATAAAAGCGAATATTCTGCAGCTCGATATTGAGGATCATTTTCTAGAGCCTCATTATATATATCAATTATGTTTTCGGATGTAGCAATCCCTGATACTAAAAAAAGGGATGTAAGAATTAATTTTTTCATATTTGTACTATTTTAATATATGTAAAGTAAACTTGTCATTGTTTTATTAAAATTTGTGAATAAATAATAATTATTAAAAGTTATTTACTGATCTTAGAGTAGAATATCATCAATAAGTTCAATCAGTTAAATTATGATTCAAAAAGAACAAGTTTCACTAACATACAAGGTAAAGTAAGTTGAGTAAAAGTTCATATGATTCTAAAGCCATCGAAGTCTTATCAGGCTTAGACCCGGTAAGAAAGAGGCCTGGAATGTATACGGACACAAGTTGTCCAAATCATCTCGTTCAAGAAGTTTTAGATAACTCAGTTGATGAAGCCTTGTCTGGCCATTGTTCCAAGATAAAAATTACTTTATGTAAAGATGGTTTTATACAGATTTCAGATGACGGAAGGGGGATGCCGGTAGATATTCATCCTGAGCATAAAGTTTCCGGAGTAGAACTTATTATGTGTAAGCTTCATGCAGGCGCAAAATTTTCTGGCAAGGAATATAATTTTTCTGGTGGTTTGCATGGCGTAGGAGTTTCTGTTGTTAATGCATTATCAGCAGAACTCGAAGTTAAAATAAGAAGAGACTCTAAAGAATTTCAAATTGACTTTGCGGATGGTGAGAAAATTAAAGAACTTCATCAGATAGGTGAAGTAGGAGTTCAGAATTCTGGAACTACTATAAAGTTTTTGCCAAATAGTAGTTATTTTGAATCGGAAAAAATACAAAAAAAACACCTTAAACATTTACTAAAAGCTAAAGCTGTCTTGTGTCCAGGACTTCAAATTGATTTTTTAGATGAAAAAAAATCTGAAAAAATTAGGTGGTTGTATAAAGATGGTTTAAGTGGATATTTATCCGAATCATCTTCTGATATAGATCTACTAATTGAAGAATCTATTGTTTGTTCAAAATCTTCAGATATTCAAGAAGTAGAGTTTGCAATAAATTGGTCGAAAAGTCCGAGAAAAGAATTACTAAATGAGACATACGTAAATCTAATTCCAACTCTTCAAGGAGGTTCTCACTTTAATGGTTTTAAGTCTGGTTTGTTGGAAGCGTTAAAAGAATTTTGTGAATATAGAAACTTATTACCCAAAGGATTAAAGATAGTTGCTGATGATGTTATCAGTAATTCAATATTTATTATTTCTTCTAAGCTTCAGAATCCTCAATTTGCCGGACAAACTAAAGAAAGACTAGATTCCAAAGACCATATGTCTTTTGTAAGCTCAGTTACCAAAGACGTATTAAGTATTTGGTTTAATAAGCATACTGAAGAGGGTGAGAAAATAGCGGAATTAGCTATTAGTTCTGCTCAATTAAGAGCTAAGGCATCAAAAACTGTTGAAAGAAAGAAGTCATTTAAAGGCCCAGCTCTTCCAGGAAAGTTATCAGATTGCAATAGTGAAGATCTTAATAAAACTGAATTATTTCTAGTAGAAGGTGACTCAGCTGGAGGATCAGCAAAGCAGGCTCGAGAAAGATCTTTTCAAGCAATAATGCCCTTAAGAGGAAAAATCTTAAATACTTGGGAATTAGAAAGCGCCGAAATAATTAAATCTCAAGAGATAAAAAATCTTTCAACAGCTATAGGAGTTCTGCCTGGGAATCCAGATACTAGTGCTCTTAGATATGGAAAAATTTGCATATTAGCTGACGCTGATTCTGATGGGTTACATATAGCAACATTACTATGTGCGTTATTTCTGCAGCACTATAAACCTCTTGTTCAAGAAGGAAGAATATATGTTTCAATGCCGCCCTTATTCAGAATCGATTGTGCAAAAGAAGTCTTTTATGCTTTAGATGACTCTCAAAGAGATACTATAGTTAAAGAGCTGAAAGCTAAAAAAGGCAAACCTAAAATTAATATTCAAAGATTTAAAGGGCTTGGAGAAATGAATCCCTCACAATTACGTGAGACTGTAATGGATCCGGCATCTAGACAATTAGTCAGTTTAACTATATCGCCAAATGATAATGCAAATTCAGTTATGGATTTATTACTAGCAAAAAAAAGAGCCCCTGACAGGAAAGAGTGGCTTGAAAAAAAAGGGAGTTTAGCAAAAGTTTAGAGCTATGAAAGCAGAAGATAAAAATCAATCAATAAGTCTGAAAAAGTATGCAGAAGAGTCCTACCTTAACTATGCTATGTACGTTATCTTGGATAGAGCTCTTCCCAATATAGGTGATGGGCTTAAGCCAGTTCAAAGAAGAATACTCTATGCTATGTCAGAGCTTGGTCTTAATGCGGGAGCAAAATATAAGAAATCTGCTAGAACAGTTGGAGATGTAATTGGCAAATTTCATCCTCACGGAGACAGTGCAGCTTATGAAGCTATGGTTCTAATGGCGCAAAATTTTTCTTTTAGATACCCTTTAGTTGATGGCCAAGGCAACTGGGGCTCTCAAGACGACCCTAAGTCCTTTGCAGCAATGAGATACACAGAATCAAAACTTACTAAGTTTGCTAATCTATTACTAGAAGAGCTGAAATTTGGAACAGTTGACTGGCAGCCTAATTTTGATGGATCACTATTAGAGCCAATAATCTTTCCAGCAAAAGTCCCTTCAATTCTTTTAAATGGAACATCTGGTATTGCAGTGGGAATGGCCACAGACATCCCTTCTCATAATCTTAATGAAGTTATAGATGCGACTGTTCATATGCTAGAAAATCCTTCTGCAGATTTAGCAGCAATTTTAAAACATATCAAAGGACCAGACTTTTCTAATGGAGCTAAATTAATTATCAGCAACGAAGAGTTAAATGAAATTTATACAACTGGAAAAGGCGGATATAAGATTCAGGCTAAATGGACCAAAGAAGAAAACCAAATTATTATTAATGCTCTGCCTTATCAAGCTTCAGGTGCAAAAATATTAGAACAAATTGCAGATCAAATGCAAAATAAGAAAATTCCAATGGTTGTTGATTTAACTGATGAGGGTGATCACGAGGAACCAATCAGGCTTGCTATCACGATGAAATCAAATAGAGTAAATCCTGATGATTTAATGAACCATCTTTTTGCCTCCACAGACTTACAGAAAACTTATAGGGCCAATATGAACCTTATTTCACTTAAGGGCAGCCCAAAAGTCTTTTCTCTTGTTGAGCTTATAAAAGAGTGGCTTACTTTTAGAAAGAATACTGTTACAAGAAAATTAGAACATAGATTGGATCAGGTAAATGATAGGCTCCATATAGTTGAGGGACTTCTTATTGTTTATTTAGATTTAGATAAGGTAATTAAAATTATTCGTGAGTCTGATGAACCAAAGCCAGAAATCATTAAATATTTTAAAATTTCTGAAATTCAAGCTAATGCNATTTTAGAAATCAAACTTAGACAACTAGCAAAATTAGAGCAAATAAAATTAGAAGAAGAAAAATCTACCTTAGTAGGAGAACAAAAAGAAATTGAAAAAATCCTTGGCTCATCAAGTAGATTAAAAACTTTAATTAAGAAAGAGCTTCTAGAAATTAAAGCTGAATACGGTGATGACAGAAATTCACCTATCGAGGCTTCATCTGATGCAAAAGTTTTCTCTGAAGAGGAGACTTTGGTTACTGAGCCTATTACAGTTATCTTATCTTCAGCTGGGTGGATAAGAAGCGCTAAAGGTCATGAGATTGACCCAATATCATTGAATTACCGAGGTGATGACTCTTTACAAGATTTTTGTAGAGGTAGAAATAATCAAAATGCAGTTTTCCTAGACTCGCAAGGAAAAGCTTATTCTATTCCAGGGCATACATTGCCCTCTGCTAGAGGTCTTGGTGATCCAATTACAGGAAGGGTATCAGCAGATTCAGGGGTTGAATTCATGTCAACAGTTATTGGAAATGACGAAGATAAATTTATGATTTCTAATTCAGCCGGCTATGGCTTTATTTCTGAATTTAAAAATATGGTCTCGTCTAAAAAATCGGGCAAAGCATTTATGAAGCCCCCACAAGGATCTAAGATATTAAAAGCTTTAAAGGTAGAAGATAGACATAATTTTATAGTTGCTGTATCAAATATAGGAAGACTTCTAATATTTTCTTTATCAGAGCTTCCCATTTTACCGAAAGGTAAAGGTAATAAAATTATCAATGTACCCAAAGCAAAGTTTGAATCGGGTGAGGAATTTGTATCTGCAGTTGCACTTTTAGCTGACACTAGTAGCTTAAGAATAGAAAGTGGTAAAAGATTTTTAACTCTAAAAATAAAAGATCTTGAAAACTATATTTCCTCAAGGGCTAAAAGAGGGAATATGCTACCTCAAGGCTATAGAAAAGTTGATTCTATGTCAGAAGAAATTGATTCTAAGCTTTCTGAAGCTGAGCAATAGACTTTTCTAAAATATCTAGACCTGAATTAATTAATTTATCTTCAATAATGAGACTGGGTGCAATTCGAATAGTATTGTTATTTGCCTTTAGAACCATGAGGCCATTCTTATAACATTGCTGAAGGACTGTATCTAGATTAATTGAATCAGTAACTTTTAGCTTACATCCTATCCAAAGACCAGCCGTATTAATTCTTTCAAAGCACTTTAATTTTGCATTTATTGCATCAAGTTTTTTTATAAATAGTTTTTCTTTTTTTAATACATTAGAAAGTAATCTTTTTTTAGACACAGTATTTATAACCTCTAATGCAACAGAACAAGCTAGAGGGTTTCCACCAAAAGTTGTTCCGTGAGCACCAACTTGCATTGATTCTGCAATATGATTTTTTGTAAGGATTGCTCCAACAGGAAATCCATTTCCTAGGCCTTTTGCACACGTAAGAATATCTGGTTTTATATTAAATTGCTCATAAGCAAACAAGCTACCAGTTCTTCCAACTCCTGATTGAACTTCATCAATAATAATAAGAGCATTATTTTCTTTACAAAGTTTTTTAATCTTTGCCAAGAATCCTTTTTTGGCTTTAATTATTCCAGCTTCGCCTTGGACTAACTCTATAACAACTGCAGCTGTTTTTTTATTGATTAATTTTTCTAAACCTTTTACATCATTATATGGATGGTGCTTAATTCCCGCTGGCATAGGACCAAAGCCACTTGTCATTCTTTCAGATCCATTTAAAGCTATAGTCATCATAGTTCTTCCATGAAATGCATCAGCGAATGCCACTATTTCATTCTTATTCTTTCCATATTTTAAATTTGCATGCTTCCGTGCTGTCTTTACCGCTGCTTCCATAGCTTCAGCGCCAGAATTTGCAAAAAATACCTTATCAGCAAAAGTGTGTTTACAAAGAGATTTGGCTAAATTTAGAGCTGGAGCATTTGTCATTGCATTTGATAAATGCCAAATCTTTTTCGATTGGTCATTTAATACTTTTACCAGAGGAGGGAAGCAATGACCTAGATTGGTTACAGCTATGCCTGAAGCGAAGTCTATATATTTTTTATTTTTACCATCCCAAACAATTGATCCTTTTGCCTTGACTGGAATAAAATGGGCTGGATTATATACAGGCATCATATAATCATTAAATTGTTTTCTTGTAACCATATACAAATTATACGTGATTTCAGTAAAAAAAATTAACGAAAAAAACTTTGAAATATTAATTAAACCTAATAGCTCTTTAAATGGGTGGCAAAGAGTTTTTTTTCTTCTAAGTATCTTTATATTATGTGGTGGTATAGCTGTTACATTTTATTTTGTTGGCGCAACAATGATCTTACCTTTTGCAGGTATTGAGCTAGCAGCAGTCTTCTTAGCTTTTTATTTAAACTTCAAGTGGAGTGAGCAAAAAGAATTAGTAACTCTTTCTTTAGATCATGTTGTTGTTGAGAAGGGAAGAAATCAAAAAGAATATACTTGGAAAGAGTTTAGAACTTTTACAGCTTTTGAGGTCAATAAAAATAAAAAAGATGAAATCAATCTTGGCTTTAAATCAAAAGGCCAAGCTGTAATAATTGGAGACTTTCTCAATATTGATGATAAAGAAGAACTTCAATATGAGATTGCAAAAATTATCAATCATCTCAATGAATTAAATCCAACGACTTAATTTTTTAGGCACTTCAATGAGTTTCAGATTTCCAATCTTAGGCATGCCATTTTTGTATGAAATAATAGCTTCACCTTTAATCAAAGGCTTAAGGTATTCTTCTGCTTTTTTTGTGATGCCATAACCATCCTTAGTAATAAAGCTTTTAGGCAGCTTCTTTTCAATATTAGCTATCTTTGATAATGGTGCTGCCTCTATTTTCCAAGAATAATTTTTTGTTTTACCTCTTACTATTATTGGCATAACACTATTCATTCCTTTAATAGCATATTCAATTGCTTTAGCTCCAACGGCTTGAGCCTGTAACAGGTCAGTTTTAGAGGAAAGATGACGAGCACTTCTTTGTAAATAGTCAGGTACAGCCCAGTGTGTCTTTAATTTTAATTTACTTGTTACTAAGTTTGATAGAAATGGTGCTACGCCTCCTAATTGAGCGTGCCCAAAAGAATCAGTACTTGATGATTCAGTTAAGAATTTACCCTTAGAGTTTTTTAGACCTTCAGAAGCTACGACTACACAATAACCATCTAGAGCAACTGATTTTTTTACTTTTGTTAGGAAATTCTTTTGGTTAAAACTAACTTCAGGAAATAAAATAATATGAGGAGCTTTAGTGTTTTCATTTTTTGCCAAACCTCCTGCAGCCGCAATCCAACCAGCATGACGCCCCATTACTTCAAGAATAAATACTTTTGTCGAGGATTCTGACATTGATTTTAGATCCAAAGAAGCCTCTAGTGTTGAGGTTGCAATATATTTAGCAACAGAACCAAAACCAGGACAGCAATCAGTTAGAGCGAGGTCATTATCGACTGTTTTCGGAATGGCAATACATTTAATATCGTAGCCAACTTTTGCACCTAATTTTGATATTTTATAAGCAGTATCTGCTGAATCATTTCCGCCATTGTAAAAAAAATATCCAATATTATGAGCTTTAAAAACTTCTAAAAGTCTTTCATATTCACTAGCATCTTCATCATAATCTTTTAATTTATATCTACACGATCCAAACGCTCCGCCAGGAATCTCCATTAGATTTTTTATGGATGACAGTGATTCTTTTGAAGTATCTATTAGTTCTTCTCTTAAAGCTCCAATAATTCCATTCTTTCCCGCATAAACTTTTCCAATATGATTAGGATATTTTTTTGCTGTAAGAATAAGGGATGCAGCTGTTGCATTGATTACAGAGGTGACTCCTCCTGATTGAGCATAAAAAGCATTTCTTTTCATTTATTTATTTAAAATGTAATTTAGGCTATCGTATCAAAAAGTTCTTAATTAGATAAGTTTTATATGAAAATACACATACTTGGAATTTGCGGCACCTTTATGGGAGGTTTAGCACAAATTTTAAAGGAATCAGGGCATGACATTACGGGGGCAGATACACAGTTTTATCCACCTATGTCCGAACATCTAGAGCAATTAAATATAGATACAATAGAAGGTTACTCAGTTGAAGCTATGCCTGACGCTGACCTATTTATTATTGGCAATGCTCTCTCGAGAGGTAATCCTTGCGTAGAGTTTATTTTAGATAAAAAATTGCCATACAAGTCAGGCCCAGAGGTTTTAGGCGAAGTTTTAAAAAATAGAGAAGTTATCGCTATATCTGGAACTCATGGAAAAACATCTACAGCCTACATGATATGCCATATACTTTTATCTCAGGATTTGGACATTGGATTTTTAGTTGGCGGCATTAGCGATATGATCGATGGCTCAGCCAGACTTGGTAAAGACAAATTATTTGTAATAGAGGCTGACGAATATGATTCTGCTTTTTTTGATAAGCGTTCTAAATTTATTCATTATTCGCCAAATACCTTAGTTATAAATAATATAGAATTTGACCATGCTGATATCTTCAATGATTTAGATGATATTAAAAAACAGTTTCATCATCTAATAAAGATAATTCCAGAAAATGGAAACATCGTTTACTTTGATGAGGATAAAAATACTAGAGATCTTTTAGATCAAGGCTGTTGGTCAAATCTAATGCCTATAGGGCAAGAAAATTCTTTCAAGATTAATGCAAATAATAATAGTATTCATGTGTTTGGCACTGATCATTCATTAGACGAGTTTGAAATATTTGGCGCTCACAATACAAAAAATATACTAGCAGCAATTGCAGCAACGAATGTCAATGGAGTCCCTGCAGAAGATTCTATTAAATCACTAAAATATTTTAAAGGTATTAAGAGAAGACTCGAATTAAAATATGAAGATTCCTCAACAATAATAATTGATGATTTTGCTCATCATCCAACTGCAATTAAATATTCAATTGATGCTGTTAAAAATAAATATAAAAAAAGCAGAATCCTGGGCCTAATTGAATTAGGCTCAAATACTATGTCTGGTGGAGTTCATGGTGATGAGCTAATAACGGCTGCATCTAAACTTGATATGACAGTCTGGATAGACTCAAAAGAAGCCCTTTCCAATAATTGCTCTCATAGATATAGCAATGAGGATCCATGTATAGAATTTATAATTAAAAATATTAATGATTTTGACATTCTTTTAATTATGACTAATAAAAATAGTGAAAGGTTATGGAGTCCAATAATTGAACATGTTAAAAACAAATAAACTCCCCGTATTTCCTTTGGAGCTTGTAGTTCTTCCGGGCACAATTCAATCACTTCAAATTTTTGAACCAAGATACATTGATATGATTAAAAACTGTATGCAAGACTCTTCTGGTTTTGTTATTACCTTGCAAAGTAAATCTGATGGGGATATTGAATTTGGAATCGTAAAGCATGGAACTTATGTTGAAATAATAGATTTTAATAATAATCCGAATGGATTATTGGGCATCACAGTTAAAGCTATGAATAAAGTTGCTATAAAAGATATAGTTCAACAGCAAGATGCATTACATATTGCTGAAATTAAGCCACTCACAGATCCGCTTGTTGATGATCAAGCTCTTATTGCTAAACATCCAGAGCTTATAAATATACTTATTCAATTAAAAGAGCATCCTAAAATTAAAGTCCTTCCTCTAGAAATAGACTTAACGTCTGCAGATTCTGTTGCATATCATTTAGGGGGATTGATACCCTTAACCTCCAAAGAAAAGCAAAGTATTCTTGAGGCATTTGATGCATCTCAAAGAATGAATATCTTATCAAGGCTTATTAATAAATTATCTGAGAAATAAAATACTTGTATTTATATTCTTAGTGGAGCTTTATTAGATTTAGCACGAATCCAATTTAAACTATTAAAAATGGCAGGATGGGCAACCATTCTCCTCTCTAGCTTAAATTTACCCGGATAGTCTACAAACAAGAACCCTGTAACAATCGTTAATAAACCTTGACCTGGAAGAACAAGCATCATAAGCCCACCAATGATTAAAAAAGCCCCCAAAATATTTTTAATAATTAATATTATCAATCTTAAAATTGGAGCTTTAACCTTCCAAAGAGAAGGATGTCTTTTTTCAGGTAAAAAATAATCTTCTGGTATTTGGGCTACAAGCCAGCTTATACCTAATAAACTAAATATGAATATTATCAGTGATGATCCTCCAAGCCATATCAATACCTCAGGATGATCACTAAACCAATTAAAAAAACTATCTATAAGACCTATTTCCACTATTAATTTATCTTTTTACCATATAATGTTTTAGTATATCTTATGACCTTAACTTGTAACTTAATTATCATTTCATCATAAAATCTTAAATCATCTTGGCTAAACTAAAATTAAAAGAAATATGTCTGAATGCACTTGAGGATAATAAAGCGGAGAATATTTTAGCGCTTGATGTCAGAGAAATATCATCTTTTGCTGACTCTATAATTATTGCGTCTGCAAACTCTAATAGGCATGCTAAATCTATTTCAGAAAAAGTAGTTGCCAGCGTAAAAGAAAGTAAAGAATCTTTCTTAGGAGTGGAAGGTCAAAGTGAATCAGGATGGATCTTAATAGATTGTGGAGAAGTTGTTATCAATATTATGAAGAATGAAATCAGAGAGTTTTATGACCTTGAAGGCCTTTGGGGAGAGACAACTCTTACTCAAACGCCTGAGTAATGAAATGTAATATTATTAGTGTTGGCCATAAGCCCTCAAAATGGGAATCTGAAGGCATAAAATTTTATACTAAACAATTACCCAAGAATTTTATTATTAACTACATTGATTTAAAGGGTAAACAACATCCAAAAATGTCAAAAGATGAAGTCCTTAAACTAGAAGAACGCCTCATATTAGATAAGTTAAATTCCAAGGATAAAATCATTATTTGTGATATGAAAGGAAAGAATTTTTCTTCTAAAGAGTTTAGTAGAGTTCTCAATAAAAGCATTGAATATAAGCAAGATATCTCTTTTGTAATTGGAGGCTCATTTGGGTTATCAAAAAATGTTTTAGATTACGCTGATACAATTCTTTCTGTATCATCATTAACTTTTCCACATAGACTTTTCAAAATAATCTTAATTGAACAAATCTATAGATCCTTTTCCATTTTTAATAACCAGCCTTACCACAAATGATAGATTTGCAAGAAAGGTTTATTGAAAGAAGAAGTTTTATATATAGGCTATTTATTGTTTATTTTATGTTTGGCGGTCTTTTTTTATTAGTTTTATATCAAATATTTCAACTTCAAGTTGCTAATTATTCTGAATATGAAATTGCAGCCCTAGAAAATAAAACTCATGAGATGAATATTCAGCCTATCAGAGGAGTTATTTACGACAGAGATGGAAAAATTCTTGTGAATAACATACCAACCTTTAATCTTATATCTATTCCAAATAAAGTTGATGATCCAGAAAATTTCATTAATAACATTAAAAATTTTATAGATATCACCAACGAGGAAGAGAATATTTTTTATGAAAAATTTAAGCGCAAAGCTAGATACAATCGTGAGCTAGTTGTTAAAACAGATTTAAATAAACAGCAAATTGCAAGCTTTCAGGTAAGAAAACACAATTTCCCAAATCTATTTGTTGAAAAGCGCTATAGCAGGCATAGTGATTATCCCAATATTTTATCTCATGCTCTTGGATACATTGGCTCACCTTCTGATATGGAATTGGCCAATATCCTCTCCGAAGCTATTCATCCAAGACAAGAAACTATTTTTAGTTACGCAAATGGTTTTATTTCTGGAAAGAGTGGCATAGAAAAGACTTTTGATGATTCATTAAGGGGGGATTTTGGTGAAAAGATTTATGAAGTTGATGCTAGAGGAAAACTCTTAAAAGAAATAAGCCATATCGAACCAAGTGAGGGTAAAAATATTTTTACCTCTTTAGATCTTGGATCTCATATAACAGCAAATAATGCTCTTGAAGGCAGAATGGGTGCAGTTGTTGCTGTAGAAATTGATACAGGAGCCATAGTAACTCTCTTTAGTTCACCATCTTATTCAATCAATAGTTTATCAAATGGAATATCCAATAATCAATTTGATGCATTAATCAAAGATCCAAAAAAACCTTTTTTTAATAGGGCGCTTAAGGGTAGGTATCCACCTGCATCAACCATCAAACCAGCATTAGGGATATTTGGTGTCCAAAATAAATTAATAGATTGGGATTTTTCTATTGATGATCCAGGCTTTTTTACATTACCTGAGGATGGAAGAGTATATCGAGGCTGGAAGAAGGGGGGTCACGGTAAAGTTGATTTAGATAAAGCCTTGATAGTTAGTTCGAATACATTCTTTTTCTCTTTAGCATACAGATCAAATATTGATGATCTGGCTGAACATTTATCTAAATTTGGATTTGGAAAAAAGGTATGTCTAGACTGCTTTGATGAAGATGAGGGTTTAATTCCAAATCCGCAATGGAAGAGAAATAAACTAAATTCAGGCTGGTCGAGAGGAGACACTGTCAATCTTGGTGTTGGCCAAGGGTATATGGTTGCGACACCAATTCAATTAGCCTACTACAGTAGTATTCTCGCAAATAAAGGACCAATAAATGAATTATCTCTAATCCAAAATACTACTGATAATATAAATTCATCTATGCATTTTGATAACTTTCAAAGCAGTGACTGGACGCAACTTCACAAAGCAATGACAGATGTTATTGATTCACCTGCAGGAACTTCTAGAAGGCTAAAAGACTTGAAATCATTCCAAGTTGCTGCAAAATCGGGCACAGCAGAATTAGTAAGTTTAGATAGCAAAGAAGACTATCTTTTAATAAGAGAAAATGAAACTCAAAGAGATCATGCAATAATGATAGCTTTTGGGCCAATGCCAAAACCGCGATATGCCGTAAGTGTTGTAATTGAGAATGGCGAGAGTGGAGGAGCTGTTGCTGGACCTGTTGCAATAGCAGTTTTAAAGGAATTAATTAAATAATGAGACTTTTAAAATTTAAGCGCTTTAATTTTTTCTATGATCCGTATCTCTTAATTTCAATTATTTTACTTTCTTTTATTGGGCTAATAGTTCTGTATAGCGCCTCTCAAGAGAGCTCAAGCATTATTATTAAACAATCTATTTTCGTCTTTTTTGGAATAATCTTAATGATTGCAGTAAGTCAGCCTGATCCTGCCTTTTATAAGAATATATCAGGCCTATTTCTAGTTTCTTCACTTTTTTTGATAGTTCTAACGATTCTTTTTGGGAATGAAGTAAATGGGGCGAAGAGATGGCTAGATCTTGGATTTTTTACACTTCAACCCTCTGAGCTTGTAAAAATAGCCCTGCCTATATTTTTAGCATCATATCTATATGATAAATCGTTGCCAATTAATCTTAAAGATACTATTTTTTCATTATTAATCATAGGCATATCATTCAGATTAATAGTTTTCCAACCTGATCTTGGTACAAGTATTGTGGTTCTTTTAGCTGGATCTTATGTTCTTTTTTTAGCAGGCTTAAGTTGGAGATTTATTGGATCTGCATTTGCAATTTTTATCCTTTCTTTGCCTTTTCTTTGGAATAATCTCCTTGTACCTTTTCAAAGACAAAGAATAGCAACTTTATTTAATCCTGATGCTGATCCATTTGGAACAGGATGGAATATCACCCAATCAAAAATAGCGATAGGATCGGGAGGCATATTTGGTAAAGGCTATGGTTCAGGCTCTCAGGCTCATTTAGATTTTTTACCTGAGACTAAAACTGACTTTATATTTGCAGTAATAGCTGAAGAGTTTGGCTTTTTTGGAACTCTAATTTTACTTTCTATCTATACTTTCATTGTATTTAGGTGTTTTTACTTATCGTTTAATGCTCGCGATAGATTCTGTAGATTAACAATAGGGGGATTAAGTTTAATCTTTGTAACAACAATCTTTGTCAATTTAGGAATGGTTGTAGGAATTCTGCCTGTTGTTGGCATGCCGCTTCCATTTATTAGCATGGGAGGAACTTCTTTACTATCATTCTATATAGCTTTTGGTATTATTATTTCTATGGCTTCTCATAAAAAATTAATTCAACAATGAAGAATTTTTTACCAATCTTTGTTTTTTTCTCAAGCTTAAGTTTTGCTGATTATTCAAATCATCCCCAGGCTCAAGATCTTATTAATTCATTAGTTAATGATCATGGTTTTGAAAGAAGTTACGTAGTCAAAGTTCTAAAAACTGCTCAAAAGAAAGATAAGATTCTAGAGTCTGTGTCATCACCAGCTGAATTCACATGGACCTGGGACAGATATAAAAAACTATTTATAGAAGAAAAAAGAATAACAAATGGTAGAATTTTTATTAAAGAACATGAAGAATTATTCGATAGAGTTGAAGTAGAGTTTGGAGTTCCGAGAGAAATTATCACATCAATTCTGGGTGTAGAAACTAGATATGGGAAGATTAAAGGTAATTACAGAGTATTGGATAGTCTAGCAACCCTTGGTTTTGATTTTCCAAGACGTTCAGAATTTTTTAAAAGTGAACTAATAGAATTCTTTATTTTAAGTAGAGAAAATAACTTAGATATATATTCTATAGAAGGATCTTATGCGGGAGCTATGGGCTATGGGCAATTTATATCATCAAGCTATAGAGCCTATGCAGTTGATTATGACGGAGATGGATATTCCGATCTATTTAATTCAATCCCTGATGCCGTTGCAAGTGTAGCTAACTATTTAAAAGTACATGGGTGGAAAAGAGATGGAAAAATAGTCCAACCTATAAAATTTAATAATGTTAGAAAGCCCTATAAAGATAATATTCAGTCCAAAAAATTTATACCGTTAAGTTTTAGTGAAGGTCAGGAAGAGGTTTATATTGTTAAAGAGGGAGATTCTTTGTTAGAAATTGCTATAGAAAATAATATAAATATAAAAGAATTAAAAAGAATTAATAATTTAACTAATCAAGATCTTATAAAAGTTGGTCAAAAACTGCTCTTAAATACTAAAAAAGATCTTTATTTCATAGGCGATGATAATTTTATTGCCATTACCAAATATAATATTAGCCACTTTTACGCTATGGCAGTATATTATTTATCATTAGAGTTAAAATTATGAAAAAGCTTCTTTCAATATTAATCATTTCTTGCCCTTTCTTTCTTGAGGCACAGTCCTTTGTTCCAAACCCACCAGAACTGGATCTAAAGAGCTATATATTAATTGAACCAAATACCAATACCGTTATAGCTGAATACAATTCAGATGCTCAAATTGAGCCAGCTAGCATGACTAAAGTTATGACGAGTTATGTCATTGCTGATCAAATAGCTAATGATTTGATCAAGCCAGAAGATAAAGTGCTTATTTCAAATAAGGCCTGGAAAATGGAAGGATCAAGAATGTTTATTGAAGCTGGTAAAAGAGTCTCAGTATTAGATCTGCTAAAAGGAATTATTATTCAATCAGGTAACGATGCATCTGTTGCAATGGCAGAATATGCGGGAGGTACAGAAGATGGTTTCGTTGATCTTATGAATGCTTATGCTGGTTCTATAGGCTTAAGAAATACACTTTTTCAGAACTCTACAGGTTTACCGGATCCTAATCATTTTACTAGTACCGCTGATTTAGCAAAGCTCACCACAAGCTTTATTAAAAAATTCCCTGACCACTATGCAATATATAAAGAAAAGCAATATAAATATAACGACATAAAGCAATTAAATAGAAATAGACTATTGTGGAAAGATGATTCATCGGATGGTGTTAAAACTGGACATACTGAATCTGCTGGCTATTGTTTAATAGGTTCCGCAAAAAGAGGTGAAATGCGGCTTATTACTGTAGTTGCAGGAAGCCCTTCTGATAATGCAAGATTCGATAGTTCGCAAAGATTATTGGAGTATGGGTTTAGATTTTTTGCTACTCAAAAACAACTATCAAAAGACCAAGCTCTTAAAGAAGTAACTATCTGGGGAGGCCAGTCTGATACAGTTCAAATAGGATCTTCTGAAGATATTTATGTAACTTTACCAAGAATGGCATTCAAGGACTTAGTTGTAAATTATAATTATAAAAATAATTTAAAGGCACCGATAATTCAAGGCCAAGTTATAGGCTCTATCGATATCGTCAGTAAAGACAAGGTTGTTTCATCCACTGAGCTTGTTGCTCTTAATGATGTTGAAGCAAAAGGCTTCTTTGGAAGACTATGGTCAAGTATTTGGCTTTGGGTACTTAGTCTTTTCGGTTTAGCAAGTGACTAAAAATATTAAAGCTGTCTATCAAGGCTCTTTTAACGATCTTGAAAGCATAAAGATTTCACCTCTCAGCAGAGCTTTCCTTTTTTCTGATAGTATTTATGAAGTCATCCCTTTTCAGAATAATAGTTTTATTTGTTCTGAAGAGCACTTTGAAAGGCTTATTTATAGCGCGTCACAGCTAAGAATTCCTATCAATATTAAACAAATTAAAAATGAAATTAACCATCTTTTTAAAAATTCAAATTGCTCAAATGGATATATCTATTATCAAGTCTCAAGAGGTATAGATACAATTCGATCTCATATTTACAACTCAGATATTCAATGCGAAACTTTTGGTTACCTGATGCCACTAGAATTTTCATCTAAGCCATTAAAAGTCGCAGTATGTGAAGATATAAGATGGGGCAGGTGTGATATCAAGACAACATCTTTGCTAGGTAATGTTTTACAAATGAATATAGCAGCTGATCAGAGTTGTGATGAAATCATAATGCATCACAATAATATTATTACTGAAGGAGGAGCAAGCAATATCTTTTTTGTTCATGAAAATACAATATGTACTCCCAAGCTATCTAATAAAATCTTACCAGGCATAACAAGGGCCATCTTAATTGATGTTATAAAAGACCAAAGACTTCCATTTCAAGAAAGTGACTTTGATATAAATATTCTTAAAGATGCATCATGTATATGGTTTACAAGCTCAACTAAAGGAGTAGCCCCTGTTGAAGAAGTAATTAACTTGAATAAAAAACTTGATCTAGAAAATGATCTTATGAGGCAGTGCCAGATTTTATATAATCAAAGAGTAACTAGTTAGGACCAAGCTTACATATAAGAGATTCTAACTCTATCCAAAAATCTTTTCTAATTAACCCCTTAAGAGAGAGCTCTAACTCATAAATTTTTTTCTGCATTAAATTTAGGTCTTCTTTTGTTTGATTTTTAATAAAAGACAAATAATCGTTAATTTTTGATTGCCATACCCCATTATTTTTTAAATACGTTTGAGGATTTTTATGTTTTGATGCTATAGATGCATGATTAGTTATCTTTGCCATAATCCATATCAAAAGAGGTCCACTATAACTGTCTGCCTTTCTTAAAGACTTTATGATTTTTAATGCCTTTCTTGTTTTACCTTGCAAGATTGCATCCTCAAGCTCAAAAGGGCTGAATTCCGCAGAATTAATCATATGATTAGTAATATCAGATAGATCCTTTTTGTCTTTATCAGAGTCTAGATACAGTAATTTAAGTAATTCTATCTCATTTTGCTGAGCCACAAGATTCCCTGAATTCATCTCAGATAAAAGCTTTACAACTTCATTCCTATAATTTTCAGGAATAAAGCTTAAATTCTTCTTCAGCCATATCTGCTCTTCAAATGATTTTAGTTTTTTGCACTCCACAACCAATGAATTAGACTCCATTTTTTTTGCCCACTTAGAAACAAGACTTACTTTATCTAAATGACTGTAAATAATAATACTGATATTTTCATAATTATTTAATTCATCATTAAAAATCTCAGAAATAGCCTCCGGAACTTTTCCATTTGAATGTCTTAATTCAATAATCAATTTAGAACTAAATAAAGATCCGCCTGCATTAGCAGCAATTGTAGATTTAATTTCTTTGAAGTTTTCATCACTTAATATAATTTTCTCTGAAAAACCTCTTGATGCAAGAGTTTCTAGATTCTAGATTTAACATGATTTTTTAGAATAATTTCTGAGCCAAAAATAAAAAAAACATTAGGAGATTTGCTTATATGTTTACCAAGATTTATTGCTTCACATTTCAAGAAGACGCACCTCAAGAATTATTTGATCTATTAATTGAGTTTGAATTACTTGTTCTAATTTTCTAATAGTTTCTCTTTCTGACAATGGATTTAATTCATTAACACTATAATTTTTTACAATCACAAGCTTTTTATTAATCGTATTTTCTCCATTAGAAATAACAATTTCTATTTCACCTTTTATTTCTGCTTCAAGCGCCCTTAACGCATTGCCACCGTATGTTTTCCTTTCTTTAAGTTCATAATTTTCGATAATCAAACCTAGATTATTGGATCTATCATTTTGTAATATTTTTAGTTTATCTTTAATAGAACTTGGAACACTTTCAGCAAAGGAAATACTGCCAACTTTAATGGCGCCTTGATTTTTCATAGGCTGAAATCCACAACTTGAAATTGCTAACAAGAGAACAGATAGAGCTATGATTTTTTTTGACATGAAGTTATTACTTAAATATAGAATATTAACTATATAACAAAATTAATTATTTTTTCTTTTATATAAATTACTTTCTTAATTTTATTATCTGCAACTGTAGATGCTACATTTTCAATCTTTAAAACTTCAAGTTTGATTTCTTCCTCTGAAAAACTCTTATTAATAATTGTTTTTCCTCTTACCTTTCCGTTAACTTGAACTACTAATTCAAATTCTTGAACTTCTAAAAGGCCTTCATTAAATTCTGGCCACCAGGAATCAACCGAAGAATTATCTATGAAAAATTCACTCCATAGATATTCTGTAATATGAGGCGTTATTGGAGAAAGCATCTTTAGAATAAAAACAATAGCCTCATCTAAACAAAATTTTTGAGCATCTGTAGCATTACTTGTTTTAAATTCTTCTGGTATAAAGTTTAGAAGCTCCATGATAGACGCTATAGCAGTATTAAATGCAAATCTAACCTCATAATCATTAGCTACTTTTTTGAGAGTAGCATGTGACTTTCTTCTAAGAGCTAATTCTTCTTTTGTAAATTCAAAATCATCACTAAATTCATTATATTTCCGTCCCTCTGCAAGATTCCAAACCTTCTTAAGAAATCTCGAAGCACCCTCTACTGAGGATTCACTCCACTCTAGACTTTGTTCAGGCGGCGCTGTAAACATCATATAAAGCCTAACAGTATCTGCTCCATATCTATCAATATATGATTGAGGATCAACAGTATTCCCTTTAGATTTTGACATTTTGGCTCCATCTTTAAGAACCATCCCTTGTGTTAATAATCTTTTAAAGGGCTCATCACTATCTACCATATTCATATCTCTCAAAGCTTTATGGAAGAATCTTGAATAAAGTAAATGAAGGATCGCATGTTCAATGCCACCAATATACAAATCTACAGGTAACCAATAATTAGAATCTTCACCAAACATCTCATCATCATTATCAGCTGATGGAAATCTAGCATAATACCAAGAAGAGTCCATAAACGTATCAAAAGTGTCAGCCTCTCTTTTAACATTAGAAGAGAGATTTAAAAAATCTTGATTTTTACTTAACGGGATTGGTGCAGAGCCTTCTTTTAGTTTTGGTAGTTCAACAGGAAGTTCACTTTCTTCCAGAATTCTAGGAATACCATCCTCATAAACTGCTGGGATAGGGCAGCCCCAATACCTTTGCCTACTTATACCCCAATCCCTTAGTCTAAATTGAATTAATTCTGTTCCAAGTTGATGCTCTTTAATGTGTTCCTTAATTTTCTCAATAGCATCATCTGAACTCATTCCGTTGAATTGTGAAGAATTAATTAATTTACCTTTCTCAAGGATAGGCAGCTCATTGTTTTTATTTACTTCAATAACCTGATTAATGGGAATATTATATTTTTCAGCAAATTCATAATCTCTTTGGTCATGAGCAGGAACACCCATTACAACCCCAGTTCCATAATCCAATAAAACAAAATTAGCTATCCAGACAGGAATCATCTCCTTTGTAATTGGATGGATAACTCTCAAATCTGTCTGAAAGCCTAATTTTTCAGCTTTGGCCATATCAGCCTCAGCAGCAGATGTTTCATTGCATTGAAGTAGAAAATCAGAAATAGATTCATTATTTTTAGCTAAATCTATAGAAATCTTATGATTAGGAGATATTGCAACAAAAGAGACACCAAATAAAGTGTCAGGCCTTGTCGTAAAAGCAGTAAGAAAATTATCAGAATTCTCTAATTGGTATTTGATTTCAGCCCCACTAGATTTTCCAATCCAGTTTCTTTGCATAGTTTTTACATTTTCCGGCCAATCTAATTCATCTAAAGATGTTAATAATTCTTCAGCATAATCAGTTATTTTTAAAAACCATTGATCAATTTCTTTGATCTCAATCTGGGCACCAGATCTCCACCCTTTGCCATCTATAACTTGTTCATTAGCTAGAACAGTATTATCAACAGGATCCCAATTCACTATCGCTTTTTTTCTATATACAAGACCTTGATCAGCAAATTTTTTAAAAATCAATTGCTCCCACTTGTAATAACTTGCATCACAGGTTTTTAATTCTTTTGACCAGTCATAACTTAAACCTAAAGATTTTAGTTGAACCTTCATATGTTCGATATTTTCTCTTGTCCATTCATCTGGACTTACTTTATTTGCTATAGCTGCATTTTCTGCTGGCAATCCAAATGCATCCCAACCCATTGGCTGAAATACATTAAAATTATTCATTCTTTTAAATCTAGAAATTACATCTCCAATTGTGTAATTTCTGACATGACCCATATGCAACTTGCCAGAAGGATAAGGAAACATTGATAAGCAGTAGAATTTTTCTCTATTATCAGCCTTAACCTGATATTTCTTTTCATCTTCCCAAGCTGATTGAATATCTCTTTCTATAGAGCTTGGCTCGTATTGCTTATTCATAATTTTTAAAAAATTCGTTTTCTAAGTAATTTATTGTATGTTTATTTTTACCAAAAACTTCATCATGCATTAATTCTTGGTGCAAAGAATGATTAGTTTCAATACCTTCAACAAAAAATTCATCTAGGGCGCTAGTCATTCTCTTTATACACGAACTCCTTGAATTAGCTACTGTAATTATCTTAGCTAATAAAGAGTCATAGTAGGGCGGAACCTCGTAACCAGAGTAAATATGAGAATCAAATCTAACTCCAAAACCACCAGGTGGATGCATCTTTGTTATTAGGCCGGGTGAAGGTGTAAAATTCTTAGCATCCTCTGCATTAATCCTACATTCAATAGCATGACCTCTAAAAGATATTTTCGATTGCTTTAATGTTATTGGAATTCCAAGTGCTATCTTTAATTGAGCCTTCACTAAATCAAAGCCTGTAATCATTTCAGACACAGGATGTTCTACTTGTATTCTTGTATTCATTTCTATGAAATAAAAATTATTATTCTCGTACAAGAATTCTAATGTTCCAACACCCTCATAATTAATATCTTCACATAATTTTAGACAAGAATTTAAAGTATTTAAGAGTGATTCTGAGTTGAGATCAGATGCAGGAGCTTCCTCAATTATTTTTTGATGCCTTCTTTGAATGCTGCAGTCCCTGGTTCCTAAATGAATCGCGTTTCCCTTACCATCTGCTACTATTTGGATTTCTATATGCCTTGGATCTGAGATAAATTTTTCAAAATAAACAACTTTATTTCCAAAAGCATTCATAGCTTCTTGCATTGTTACTTCTAATCCATCTATAAGCTGATCTTTGTTTTCAATAAGACGCATCCCTCTGCCACCGCCTCCAGCAGTGGCTTTAATCATTAGCGGATAGCCAATTTCATTTGCAATAGCATGGATTTTTTCAGGATCTTCTGGAAGAGCATCTTTGTAGCCAGGGACAACTTTAATACCAGCCTTTTCAGCAATATTCTTGGCAGTAATTTTATCTCCCATCATCTTTATAGTTTCTGAATTTGGACCGATAAATTTAAAACCACTTTCATCGCATTTTTCAGCAAAACTATAGTCTTCTGCTAAAAATCCATAACCTGGATATATAGCTTTTACATTAGTAACCTCCGCCGCTGACAGAATCGCAGGCACATTTAAATAACTTTCTAGCGGGCTTACAGGCCCAATACAAACAGTTTCATCTGCAAATTTAAGATGTTTGAGATTTTTATCGCCTGAAGAATAAACAGCAACTGTTTTAATCCCTAACTCCTTACATGCTCTAATTGCTCGTAAGGCTATCTCCCCTCTGTTGGCAATTAGTACTTTATGAGACATATTATTCTATGATGATTAAAGTCTGATCAAATTCAACAGGCTGACCATCTTCAGCAATAATTGAAACAACTTTCCCGCTATATTCTGATTTTATTTCATTCATCATTTTCATAGCTTCTACAATACAAACAACATCACCGACTTCGATAATATCACCGACATTAATAAATGCTGCTTTTTCTGGATTAGGCCTTCTGTAAAATGTTCCAACAATAGGAGTTTTGATTTGATTTCCAGATAATTCTGGCTGTATCTCTTCCTTGCTAATATCAGGCACTTGAATTGGATTATTGTTTGAGGGCA
>JGI20155J14468_10000339_pt1 | contig 39009 bp, 37 predicted proteins | sample COG_05_FD_14468 | JGI IMG/M metagenome (IMG submission 14468) | reverse complement strand
CTGCTGCTCGTCAGTAAGCTTCTCTATGATAAACATATCACTTTCAGCCAATGCGTGGCGAACTTTTTTCCATGGAGCGTATTCTTCTGAGTTGTACCAATGCAGAAATCGCTCTTCGCTAGCAAATTCAATCATTATGATTCTTTCTATTTTTGGCGAGCCTTCAATAACTGAGCTTCCCCCAGCGCGCACGATATATGTGCCTCCGTACATGGTTGCGGTTTTTCCCGCCTGCTCAAGATAGCCACTTTTCTTATACTGCTCGAGATCTGCTATTTTTATGTTGGCGACTGCAATGATGGCCATAATTCATTTATTCCTTTTTTATAAGCCTTAAAAGTAGCAGAATTATTGACTGATTTTTCCCACTTTGTGTAATAAATACTTGCTAACTGGGAAATTTAGAGTCTTCCACCAGTAAGAAGTGGAAAACCCTGGCCAGATTGTAAAATTCTCGCCATTTTTAGATAAATACCAACTACTGCAACCCGTACCCCAAGATAAACGTTTTAGTTTCTTTTGGGAGCTTAAGTAGAATTCTTCTTGGTGTTCTTCTTTAACATCCACGGCCTTAATATTTTTTGATGACATGAAGTTGAGCGTCTCTATCACATATTTTATTTGAGATTCAATCATGAAGACGACAGAATTATGTCCTAATCCAGTATTAGGACCAAGTAACAAAAAGTAGTTGGGGAAACCGGAGATAGAGATCCCCATAAAAGATTTTGCTTTTTCTCCCCAAGATTCAGTAAGTTCAACGCCATCGCATCCATATATTTTCATTGGTTGTAAAAATTCTTGCGTTTTAAATCCTGTCCCAAAAATAATTGTATCGCAGGGGTACTCTTTACCATCAGAAGTTATCACCCCGTTTTTTGTTACTGATTCTATTGGAATGGTGATTAGCTCACTATGGGGGTTTTGTAGGGCAGAATAATAATCGTCAGAAATATTAATCCTTTTACAACCAATCTGATATTCTGGAGTTAGTTTTTGTCTGAGAGACGGATCTTTTACTTTTACGCGTAGGTAAAAAAGAGAGGCTTTTTGAAGTATGGCATTAAAAAAAGGGTATCCCATTATAGCCATTCCATAATATTCGTTTCTCCAGTACAAAAAGGTGCGGTAAATCCAATTAATACCTGGGATATATTTGAAGAGCTTTTTTGTGATAGTTGAGTAGGATCTATCCATTCTTGGAACGAGCCAGGTTGGTGTCCTTTGAAAAACGTTAAGTTTTTTTACTTTATCTACAATTTCTGGAATGAACTGTATCGCACTCGCGCCTGTTCCTATGCAGGCAACAGTTTTACCCTTTAAATCAGAGTCATGTTGCCACTCAGATGAATGAAACATTTCTCCTTTGAATTGGCTTATGCCGTCTATAGTCGGGACAAAGGGTTTGTTCAGCGGCCCGGTTCCGTTAATTATCACGTCAAAAATTTCTTCTTCATTTGAGGCTGTGTTCAGAGTCCACTCGAGTGTTTCTTCGTTATATCGAAGTTCAGTAATTTCTTTTTCAAACTTTACATGTGGAATGATTTTATATTTTTCTGCACAGCAAATTAGATATTGCAGAATATCCTTAGATTTGGAGAACACGTTTGGCCAAGCGGAATTTTTTTCGAAGGAGAACGAGTATAGGTGAGAGGCTACATCGCAGGCACATCCGGGATAGGTGTTATCTCTCCACGTTCCACCCAATGACTGCGACTTCTCATAGATAGTAAAGTTTCTATAGCCAGCGGCTTTTAGCTGTATTCCCATACCAATACCGGCAAAACCGGCGCCAACCACTGCAATACGCATAGCATCTCGAGGTGTTGGTTTAATTTGAAGTTTTTCACTAGACATGTGTTAAGGTTCCTATGTACTGCTTTCTGGCTGTGCCGTCGACTTTTCTAATCTCGGTTGCGGCAGATTTGTATACGATGCGGCGGCAGGGGAGTTATATAGACTGTTAAGATTAACGCGTGAGTGTGCCAAGGTCTACTTTTTGGGGAGAAAGGCAATGAGTAAAGTTATATTAATATGGTGTTTTTTTGTAATTGGCTCTAGTGTGCTAAAAGCTGAGTCCTGCCCAGAGGATGGTGATGACCGGTCGGCAGCAGTAAGAAATTATTTAATTGCAATGCAGGAACACCGTTTTGAGGATGCCTTTGATTTTGTTACGGAGTCAATGACGGATAGAAAATCTAGAGAAGATTGGGCCAGTCTGCAACGCATGTTCTACCAAGGAGGCGGGGTAGTTATCTACAGTATTGACGAGCGTATCGCTCATCTTAGTCGCGGAGAATTGAATTGCGATGAGACTGCAATTGTCCCCAATGTACTAAAGTCAAAAGATAACTTCAATAATCAAGGTCTTACAGAGTTCGAGTTATATGAGGTCGTCAAACATAAAGAAAAATGGCTCGTTGATTCCCAAGAGACATTGTTCGATCAAGGAGATGTAGATATTTGGTTTCCTGGAGAGGTGATGCCTGATTTTCTTAATAAGAAATGATTTCTTTACAGCTTAGTACCAGTGTTCATAAAATCCCCCAGGATACCTGTTGCGATCATTCTTTATTAAGCGTTTCTCTATGGTCTCCGAAGTGTTTCATCATAGTTTTACAATAGCCACTTGCTTCCTCGGCAGAATAATGTTCCATCTTAGGTTTAGGTTTTTTTGGCCGAGAAGGAAATCGTCCCATTCCAGCTAGAATGCAATACCAAGAGGTAGGGCTATAGACTAAACGGCTTGACTGTTCTCTGAGTGTTCCCAATAAGTCACCACCTTTGTCCCATACATTTAGAATAGATTGCATGTCATCGGATAGGTTTTTATTTTGACGGTTTTCTACCCAGTATGGAGTATCACTTCTTGTATTGAGCTTATAATGCATTTGTACATAATTTCGAACGCCATCAAAGATAAGGTTGATTTTTTCATTAACTGTTAGTCGCGCTTTTTCAGTGTTTCCTGCTGAGGTGTAAGTATCGAGGAACAGTTCTACGGTTTCTTGAACGACCATAAGAGCGGTTGCTTCCAAAGGTTCGATAAATCCTTGGGACAGTCCTACTGCTAGGCAATTTTTTGCCCAACAGAGTTCTGTCCGCCCAACTCTCATCTTTAAATGTCGGGCCTCGACGTTGTCATTGTCAATGCCTAAATGACTGCGTAGCTCTAGTTCCGCATCATCCTTGTCAGTAAATTGTGATGAGTAGACGTAGCCGTTTCCAAATCGGTTAGTGAGTGGGATTTTCCAAGCCCATCCATGCTTCATCGCTTTGGAAATGGTTTCTGAAGGAAGGCCTTCTTCAGCTTCTAACGGAGTAGGTATAGCTACTGCACTGTCATTGAACAAGCTATCTGTATATGGAATAAAAGGGACGTTCAATGTCTTATTTATTAGCACACCGGCAAAACCCGTGCAGTCGATAAAAAAATCACCTTCTACTATGCCATGGTCTATTGTCTGAACGGAGATGATATCTCCGTTACCATCTTGGTTTACTTGAGTAACTGTATCTATGATTCGCTTAACTCCTTCCGCTTGAGAAAATTGATTTAGATACGCACCGATAAGGCTTGCATCAAAATGGTAAGCATAGTCAGTCGAGTAGCTTGTACTTGACTGGGCCAAGGGAGCAAATTTCTTTTTAGCTAGAAAGTTAGAAATAAAAAATGCGTCGGGGTGAGCGTAGACATTAAAATTTCTACTGCGTAACGTAGTGTTCTGAAAGAATGCTCGTATGGAGGAGTCGTCGTGTTGCGAGAAAAAGGGATGATAATAGCTTTCATAGCCGTTACGAGTTGACCAGTTGGGGAAGCGTATACCGCACTTATAGGTGGCATTACACTCTGACATCCATTCCTTTTCCGAAATGTCCAAACTATCAAAGAACTTTCTCATTTTGGGGGTTGACCCTTCACCCACACCAACTGTTCCAATAGTTTCTGATTCTATTAAGGAGATACAGGTACCTTTACTAGACCATTTTTTGGAAAGTAGGGCAGCGGTCATCCAGCCGGCGGTTCCTCCTCCCAGTATGATTATTTTTTTTGGGTATGTGATTTGACTATCTAGCATGACTACACTTTAGATGAATTTTAGATAAAAAAAAACCGCGAAACAGTTTCCCGTTTCGCGGTCTTTATTTTAACGATTTCGGAGTGTTAAGTTCCGAGTCGTCTCATAGCAGACTTGGTCATATAGTTTGATATGAAGTCTGAAGCAGTCTCTTGGTCATAATTTGACTTCCAACCACCTTGTACTTTCTCACCTTGGTAGAAACGCGTGACACGTTTCGACTGTAAGTCGTTACTGATTACCCAGTTCCAACTCCACTCAGGTCTACCATCGGTAGTCATCACTTTTTTACCAGCTGCGCCAGGACGAACAGCCGCTGACTCAGGATCTTCGTAGTTGTACTGACTAAAACCAGGCTCAAAAGTCTTCCAGAGCTCTCCACGACGATCATAAGAAATTGCCTGTGGATACTCGATGTTACGCGCATCAAAGTAAACACGTCGCTTACTGAGTGGTGCACGAGGGAAACCTGTAGGCTCACCTTCAAGTACGATTACTTCTGGAATTAAAGACTTACCTACGTCGTAGTAAGTATTCCCTGCTGGTCCACCAACTGTAGGGTGAGACCAGTTATCACGATCTCCTCGCCAGTTATGGTGCATAGAACCTAACATTGGGCCTCTATGGATAATTTTCCAGTTGCCCCATGTCAACATAGGATCACCAGCTGCCCATGCATCTGATAAGAATAAGTTGATACCGGCAACTAACGGCTCGAACCGTTGGTTTGTTGGGAATCGACGTACTCGTTTGAACGCAGGTAGATAACCGTATAACTCTGGGAAACGAGCTTGATCGTTATACCACTCGTTCATGAAAGCTGTACCTTTTACATCATTCGGAGACATAAACCATACAGACTGGTACCGAAGCATCTCTTCTTTCCCAGGGACCATCGATGCGCCGTCGGCTGACATCGGATGCACTAGGCCAGTAGTTTGCTGTTGTGCCCATACGAAGTCGTAGTCGTATTGAACGTTACCTTGCGGATCCAGTGCTTGGCATGGAATCGCAAATGTGTCCTGATCGTGACGACCCCATGACAGTACAACGTTTGCTTGCACTTCTTCTGGAGTTTGAGGATCAGGAAAAGGGTGTCCGCCAATCCAAGGACTTCCATCATCAGTGTAGACATTCCCATCAGGACCAAATTTCGCCCGGCCCCAGTTTTTTAAGGTCGCATCTAGATAGTAAGGAGGAAACTGTTGCTCAATTTTTGTTTGAGTAGGCAGGATAGAAAAAGTTCTGTCATCCTGAGAAACCTCTATGTATAGNGCGGGATCGATCAAATCTTGAACGAGCTCTACGTTATCTTTACTAATGATGTCACCAACTTTAACTTTACCTTTTGTATAGGCTTCGATATCAGTCAGTTCTTCTGGATATGCGTTGTAGTGATCGCCTTCCTTCGCCATAAGTGGGAAGAGTGCGCCTAGGACACCAGCTGAACCAGCTCCTTTTGCAGTCTTCTCCATGAAGTGGCGACGGCTGTAATCAAAATCATATTTCTTTATGTGCATTGTTTCCCCTGCCTTTCGATTGGGTATCGAAAATAATTCACGAGCTTGGAAGATTGTTCCATGCTCCCTGTTAGTTACACCCTGAACGCACTTGTCCAGAGCAATTTCTAACAACTAAGGTAACCTACTTGCGTCGTCTGTCCAACCTATTTTTATGGAATTATTAACAAGTGATAGGCGGAAGTCGGACTATTGAAGCTGCCGGCAAGATATATGTTATATATTACAGTAACTTATGCGAACAACGCAGCTAATCCGACCGTAAATAAATTCAGATATATTTTAGACTTAGACTAGAGGTTTATAGTTTCTATTCGCTAATTTCAGCTATTATAATCCTGATTTGACGCTCCTTTGCGATCAAAAATGGTGCGCTATATCCAACCCAGTCCCCCGGTTTGGTTTTGATGCTTCCGGAATTAGTTACTCTCGCCTTTATCATCACGGCACCTTTTGCTGTTATCGGAGCACCGCTTCGCATTTCGTTTATGTCCGCTAAGGAGAACTCTATAGGTAATGTCAGAGCTGGCCGCTTTATCGCCGCAATGGGGATTTTAGAATCTGCAGCCGAATGCACCGTTATATACACCGTAGCATCATTGTGGTTTTTTTCTAACAGTTCAGGGGAGAGGCTTATTTGAACTAGCGGGTACGCGAGCGGTATTTTCTGTGGAGAGGTTGGTGTATTGTTTTCCAATGATTCAATCAGAGGTAACAGATTTTGCGATAAAGGAGACTCGACGGGTAAGTTTTGGCCCGCGCGTAGCAGATATGCTAAAGCTTTGTCAGCCTGCCCCTCTTGGTGGTAGGCGAGACCGCGCATAGTTAGTGCTAGTGGGTTCCTAGGCTCTGCTGAGATAATCTCATCCAGCATAGCAATAGTCGTTAGCTTGAACACTCCATTATCTTGAGCAATCGACGCCTCTATAAAAAGGAGTCTGGCTCGACTAGAGCCGCCATCCAGTTCTACTAATTTTTTTGAAGCGGTGATCGCATCATCAGTCAGCCCTAGCATTAAATAGCTTCTTGCTAGGCTTTCCCATGCGTGCTTATTCAGCGGTTCACTAGATGCTTTGGCTTTCAGCCTATTAAGTAATATGGCAGCTGTTGCTGGAGTAGACGAGATAGTGGTTCCAGGATTGTTAGACATGAACTGGCCAATATCAGGCGAACCCGTTTTTAGATAGATAGGGATTGCTACTAGAACAGCCAAAAGTACCGTAGCTGAAATTTTATATTTCCCTGTGTATGCAGGCATCTCATCAAAAGACGTTTGTCTCTGTAATATCTCCAACGCGACTGTTTTCTTAAGTTTTTCATGCGCTATTGGTGTTACATCACCGAATTGTAGGTCCTCGTCTAGCTCTTTAAGTCGAAGTATGCCTTCATCAGATAGATCATACTGGTTCTGTATTCTTGTAAAAAAGAGCGGAGTTAGGATAAAGGCAAGTGTGGCTAACGCGCTTGCTGAAATTAAGAACCAAAATATCATAGCTGTTTACTTCTTTCTTCGAGATGCTTTACCAATGCCTCTGCATCGTCTTGAGCTGATTGTGGGATCACTACTTCCGAGCGCTCTCCTTGCTTAGCAAGGCGGGAGATGACATACACCCCAATACAAATCATTAGTATTGGCAACAGCCAGAGAGGCGCATTTTCGTAGTTTAACTTTGGGTCATAAAGAATAAATTTTCCATATCGAGCAGTTAAAAAGTCCAGAATTTGATCATCGTCATTGCCGCTCGTGATCATGTCGTAGACTTTTTCCCGAAGGTCTTGTGCAAGCTCCGCGTTTGAATCTGCCAGTGATTGGTTTTGACAAACCAAGCATCGGAGCTCTTCCATAAGGGATTGGTATCTCATTTCACGCTGAGGTGTGGTGAATGTATAAGAGTAGTCGGAAGCCAGAATACTTACCGCCGACAGCGACGCTATCGCTAGCACTGCTATTCTTATTATCTCCATCATTGCTCTGGCCTAGTTAATGATAGTAAGTTGTTTTCAATAACTTCTAAAGTAAGGGGACCGACATGTTTGTAAAGCACCTGTCCCTTAGGGTCAATGAGAAACGTTTCAGGTACTCCGTAAACGCCAAGATCCATCCCGAGTTCGCCGTCGAAGTCAACCAGTGTAAAATCATAAGGATCACCTTTCTCTTCTAGCCATCTGAGAGCATCAGCTGACTTGTCTTTGTAATTTATCCCAACTATTTTTAGTGTTTTTTGTTTGGCTAAGTCGATTATCAAAGAGTGTTCTTCGGCACAAGCTACACACCAAGAAGCCCACACGTTGAGCAGCATGTAGTCTCCTAATAGATCATGTTTTTCGACAATGTCCTCCGGATGATGGAGTAGAGAAAGCTCGAACTCAGGAAGAGGCTTGCCGATGAGTGGAGAGGGTATGAGACGTGGGTCTTTGGTCAGGCCTATGCCAAACAAGGCGACGAGCAAGATAAAAACGGCTATGGGGATTATAGGTTGTGCTTTCATCTTCAAATTTTGTTTAAGTCTACGCGGAGGGGCGGCGGTTTTTGTTAAGTCGTTTGAATCTTAAGTCAGAAGCCGCAATCATACCGCCTGCAGCCATTAAAAAAGCCCCGAACCAGATCCATCGAACAAAAGGCTTTATATTTAATCTGACCCCCCAATCCTCAGTATCAATTTTTTCCCCCAAGGCAATATATATATCTTTCGTAATTCCGGCACTGATGCCTGCTTCGGTCATTGTTTGACTGCCAGCATTGTAATTTCGCTTCTGAGGAAATAAAACTGCGATAACTTTTTCATCCTGAGCCACGTTAAAAGTTGCTTCAACGCCTGAGTAGTTTGGTCCTGTGATTTTATTTATCGAATCAAAGGTGGCTTGATAATTAGAGAATTCTACACTTTCGCCCGGCGACATTCTTACATGCTTCTCAACACTGTATATACTTACCAGTGTTACGCCTATGACCGTTACTGCGAACCCGATGTGTGCCACGCTTTGACCAAGTAATGCTCGCCGAACGGGTGAGATTTTTGTAGCGTTAGAGAGCTGGAGATAAAGATTCTTTAAGGTGGTTACAATCACCCAGAAAGCCATTAATAATCCTAAAGCAGCTTGTATGGCCCCAGTTCCCTCGAGCATTGCCCAGGCGCCTATTGCAAGAGTTGTCGCGCAAGCCGCCGGGTACTTGGCTATGGAGAACAGACGCCTAAAACTATCTCTTCTCCAGTGCGCAGTCTGTCCAAAGCCGATTAGCATTAGCAGCGGAACCATTAGAGGGATAAAGACGCTATTAAAGTAAGGAGCACCCACTGACATTTTTCCAAGCCCCAATGCATCAATTAGCAACGGATAGAGTGTTCCGAGTAAAACAGTCGCCGTGGCAACCGACAGAACGATACTGTTCGTCAAAAGAAAAGTCTCCCGTGCAGCTAATGAGTCACTTGCAAGAGGGTCGGATTGAGGTTTTTTTGCTGCAAAAACTGCAAGTGCACCTCCAATAACAATAGTTAAGAAGGCTAAAATAAAGACGCCTCTAGTCGGATCTGTAGCAAAGGCATGGACCGACGTCAGGATTCCAGACCTCACTAGAAATGTACCTATCAGGCTGAGGCCGAATGTTGCAATGGCGAGGAGAATCGTCCAACTTTTAAAGATATTCCGTTTTTCGGATGCTGCAAGTGAGTGAACAAGGGCTGTTCCCAAAAGCCAAGGCATAAAAGAAGCATTTTCTACGGGGTCCCAAAACCACCATCCTCCCCAACCTAGCTCATAATAGGCCCACCAGCTACCAAGACTAATCCCGATAGTGAGAAAAGACCAAGCAACAAGGACCCATGGGCGAGTCCAGCGAGCCCATTCAGGATTCACCCCGTCTCCTAGAAGAGCTGCTACGGCTAAGGCAAAAGGCACGGAAAAGCCTACATAGCCGGCATATAGCAACGGCGGGTGAATGATCAGTCCTAAATCTTGTAATAATGGATTTAAGTCTAGGCCATTAGCTGGAGACGGAAGGCTTCTCAAGAATGGGTTGGAGGTGAAGAGCATGAAGATCAAAAATCCAAAACTTATGATGCCAAGAATAGCAAGGACTCGAGCTTTAAATTGCGGCGGCATATCATTATTCGAACAAGTGAACGCTGCCATCCAAATCGAAAGAATTAATACCCAAAGTAGGAGAGAGCCTTCATGAGCTCCCCAGACAGCCGATATTCTGAAGCCCATAGGAAGAGAAGAATTTGAGTTAGAAGCGACATAAGTCAGTGAAAAGTCATTCGTTACGAATGCCCAGGTAAGTGCCAGAAATCCCAAAAACACTAATAAGAACTGAGCTCGAGCCGCAGATTTTGCTATAGCCATAAGGTGGACATTATTTGTTTGCGCACCGATTAGCGGGATGATGGATAGCATTGCTGAGCAGATGAGAGCTAGTACAGTAGAGAAATGGCCAAGTTCAACAATCATTTTGAGTTCTGATATCCCTGCGATTTCTTCAGTGCATCCGCTACTTCCGGTGGCATGTAGTTCTCGTCATGCTTTGCTAGTACTTCGGTAGCCACAAAGAGGCCTGTTTCATTGAGGCCACCTTTGGCGACAATACCTTGACCTTCTCTGAATAAGTCAGGAAGTATCCCTTTGTAATAAACCATTCGTTCGTGTGCATAGTCGGTAAGGTTGAACCACACCCCTAGAGTATCTTTTTCTCTAATAACACTGCCTTTTACGACCATTCCTCCAATTCGGAAAGGTCGATTGTCGGGTGCTTTCCCCTCGGCGATCTCGCTAGGGCTGTAAAAATACATCAAGTTCTTTTCAAAGGCGGTCAAAATTAGCGCTGTTGCTAAACCTAGTCCGGCAATAGCGAGGGCTAAAGTCAGCATTTTTTTCTTTCGTGGGGACATTGTTTCCTACTAGTTAGTTCTGAGCTTTTATAAGCCGTTGTAATTGAAGTCGTTCGTGTTTTCTTACAAGTATATATGACGCGGCAAGCACTATAGCTGTTGTAATATACGCTGACCAGACATAAAAGGCGTAACCTCCCATTAGGAAAAAATTGTTCACTGGTTATGCTCTTTTTGCAGAGTGGAGGTCACTAAATTTTTGACCCAGGTTGAATTCTTATCATATTCTCGTATACCTATTCTGATGCGCGCCAAGCACATGATTATAAAATAAAGTGTGAATGCAACGCTCATCACGATTAAAGGAATAAGCATGTCCAGATGAATCGACGGCGCGCCGATTTTAGACACCGTTGGCCCTTGATGAAGTGTACTCCACCATTGTACCGAATAGTGAATAATAGGGATGTTAACTGCACCGACTACTGTCATCAAAGCGCAGGCTTTTGCGGCGATGCGTCTATCTTCAATCGCGTGGAAGAGCGCAATTATTCCAAAGTAGATGAAAAGTAAAAGCAATTCGGAAGTAAGGCGCGCGTCCCACACCCACCAAGTTCCCCACATCGGTTTGCCCCAAATGGAGCCTGTAATAAGCGCAAGAAAAGTGAAAATTGCACCAAGGGGCGCGCAGGCGCGTAGAACTATTTCAGATAGTTTAACCCGCCAGATCAGAGTGAGTATCGCGGCACCAAACATATTCATGTATACAAACATAGAAAGCCAAGCACTTGGCACATGTACATACATTATCCTGAAGCTCTCGCCTTGCTGATAGTCTTGGGGCGCAATCCAGAGAGCGCCGATTAAGCCATATACCAAGGTAAAAACGAAAGGTAAAACTAACCACCGAGACAATTTTAGGCTTAAAAAGTAAAAGTTTTTTAGTGAGGCATATTTGTGTAATAAATTCGTCATCATCAGCCTAGTCTTATCCTTATGGCATGCGCCGTAGCCCAAGGAGCTACGGTCAGTGAGAGAACAAACATGCCCCCGAGAAAGTACAATTCCGCCTCAGGAACTATCCCTAAAGAGGCATTTGTGGCAGCAGAGCTTCCAAATATAAGTAGCGGTACAAAAAATGGCAGAGTGAGCATAACCAGTAGGAATCCTCCACCTCTTAACCCAACGGTTAGCGCACTTATTGACGCGCCTGTAAGGCTCATCGTCGCACTTCCAAGCATCAGGGTCAGCACGAGCACCCAGAGGGTTAGAAAGTTTAAATCTAACGCCCAACCTATTGGAAATGCAAGTAAGGCAATTGGCAGTCCTGAAATAATCCAATGCCCTAGAGATTTCCCAATGCCTACGAGAACGAGATCAGCGCCAGAAAGGTGAATTATCTCGAGGGCTCCAGAGCCATAATCAGCTTTAAAAAGTGTCTCGAGAGACAGGCTGATTGCTAGAAGAGCCGCGGTCCACACTATACCACTTGCTATCGAATTAAATAGGCCGGGTACCGGCGGTATGGCAAATGGGAACATAGTTAGCACAAGGACAAAAAATATTAAAGGATAAAAGATTTCGCTTGGGTTACGGAAAGTTTTCCGTAGCTCACGCGAAGTCGTTTCGTTTACTGTTCGGGGAAACGGAGTCATACAATCAATGGGAGCGAATAGTTTGTTACGTGGCTTTTGCAATTAAATTTCTGATGAGTGGCAAGCACAACGGCTCCTTTCCTATCTAGATGCGCATCAATCATGTTTTCTAGTTGCTTTTTTGAACTTGTGTCAAGGGCTGTGAAGGGCTCATCTAGGAGCCATAATGGAGCGTCAAACATCAGTAGCCTAGCAAGAGACACCCGCTGTTTCTGCCCTGCTGAAAGTCGAGCAGTAGGGACATGCATTGATGTTTTTAGACCCAATGTTCCAAGCACACTGACTCCATCTCGGACAGGAGATGGAGTAGATACTTGTGACAAGAAATTAAGATTTTCTAGTGGGCTTAAATTTTCTTCCAAACCATGTCGGTGCCCAATGTAGACCATCGAATTGCTAGAAGTAGTGATATTACCCACTTTTTCTTCTAGCCTTGCGACTCTCCCATTGTCGGGCATTATAAGCCCCGCCAGCGCTCGCAGAATAGTTGTTTTTCCGCTGCCGTTAGAGCCTGAGAGCTGGAGTATTTCACCACCTGAAACCGAGAGACTTAAATCGCGAACAACAAGATTTTGAGCTCTGGAAAGGGAGATATTTGTGACTTCTAGTATAGGCTTCGACATGGTTTTATATTTCTATCTTGGCTAACCTCGGCCTCCGAACCCTCCTCGGTTTGGTTCTTGTCCTGGGACTACGATTCGTGATGCCTCTTCTCTGGCCATTTCTTGAGCTCTTTCTTGAAGTTTTTCTACAGCACCTTGAACGCCCTCAGGGAACATCGTAAATGCTTCTTGTAAGTTTTTTGCCGGAATTGGAAATTGCACGGGAATAGGACCCATTTGAGTCATAAGGGTTGTATCACCGACAAACTGCCGATCGCGGCTACTGTCTTCCGTCCCATCTAAGGTTATAGGGATGAGCTGCTTTATATTGCCTGACTGAGTGTCAGTAATCGATTCTTCTCTAAATAAATTGGCAGTGTCTATTGTTAGTGTGTCTAATCCATTAGGGCTATCATCAACCATTCTTGATCCTCCGGTTACAAATACTGGGACCTATGTTAACACGGCCTTCAGTTTTGAAACCTATTGTTAGTTATTCGCGTTTGCGTAATATACTACCGTTATAACGTTCTATTTTTTTTATAAGGTTACTAATTATTGTTCGGTTCTTCTGACATGTATGATGTTTTCACAGTGGCAGATGTCATGGGACCAATAACAGAGTAAAAAAAAGTTAATTTTGCCGAGAGTCTTAACAGGTAAATAATAAAACATTACAGGCGTAATACTCTCGGGTCTTTAGGGTTTCAATATTGTCATTAAGGGCGATAAGGCGAAAATACAGGAGCAATCTAAGCACAATGAATTTTGTTGATTTGCAAGGTCAGTATGAACAGCTTAAAGAGGATGTCGATCGGAGGATCCAAAAAGTCCTAAGCCATGGCCAATATATTTGTGGTCCCGAAGTAGCTGAGCTAGAGAAGGTTCTTGAGGACTATACAGGTGCTAGTCACTGTATTGGGGTATCCAGCGGCACTGATGCTCTTTTGATAGCATTAATGTCGGCAGGAGTCGGGGCCAATGATGAAGTCATCACTAGTCCGTTCACTTTTTTTGCTACTGCGGAAGTCATTAGCAGGCTTGGTGCCGTTCCCGTCTTTGTCGATATAGATAAACATACTTATAACATAGACCCTTCTCTTATTGAGAAGGCTATTACAAAACGGACGAAAGTTGTGATGCCTGTGTCTCTCTACGGCCAGTGCGCTGACATGGACAAAATAAACGAAGTCTCCTCTCGGCATGGGCTAGTAGTCATTGAGGATGGCGCGCAGAGTTTTGGTGCTGCGTATAAAGGGTCGAAATCCTGTTCTCTTTCGACTATCGGTTGCACAAGCTTTTTTCCTTCCAAACCCCTTGGATGCTATGGGGATGGTGGGGCTTGCTTTACTAACGATGCTGATATTGCCAAGCGGTTAAGAGAGATAAGTGCTCACGGGCAAGAGAGCCGATACAATCACACACGCCTAGGGTTAACGGGCAGGCTAGATACTATTCAGGCAGCAGTATTACTATCCAAGATGACCACTTTCCCTGATGAGGTCGCTAGTCGAGCTAGAGTAGGAAAGTCATACTCTCAAAAATTCAACAGCAGCTGTGCTGAGAAACTCGTGACGCCTTATATCCAAGACCACAATGACAGTGTCTTCGCTCAGTACACTATTCAGGTCGATCATCGCGACAGACTGCAGGCCTATTTAAGTAGCGTGAATATCCCGTCAGCAGTGCATTACCCTGTCGCGGTCAATCGACAGCCTGTGTTTGCTGGGCAAGATTGGGCGCAGCAAAAATTTGAAGTAGCTGACTATGTCGCCGCTAGAGTTCTTAGTTTGCCTATGCACCCATATTTATCTGAATCAGATCAAGTATCTGTTGTTTCTGCTGTAACTGCGTTCCTTGCTGATTAACCTATTGCAAATATTCTTGGGGTACGCAATGGATGCTGATAGAAATGCTAGATGTTGGAGAGGAAATTAAACTTGTCTTTACGTATTTTTGTTACAGGAGCGGATGGCTTTATAGGCCGGTGCGTGTGCAGGGATTTAATTGAGCGAGGACATGCGGTTACTGCTGTTAGCCGCAATGGTGCAGTCTGCCTAGGAGCTACGAAAACATTAGTTTCTGGCCTGATTAATGCTAATAAAGACTGGGATAATGACTTATGTGAGATCGATGTTGTGATCCACCTGGCAGGAGTGACTCACTCCTCCTATGGCCAAGACAGGAACTTGCTTGAGCATTATCGTGACATAAATGTAGGGGGCACATTTGGGCTTGCCAAACAGGCTCATGAGTCTGGCGTCAAAAGTTTTATTTTCATGAGCTCTATCAAGGTTAACGGTGACATAACAGAATCAGTTAATGATCCAATGAGCCCTGAAAGGGCGCCCGATCCTAAAGATTATTATGGGGTAACAAAGTGGGAGGCTGAGAAAAGCCTTCTTTCTATACCTGGGCTTACCGGAAGTATATTGAGAGCATCGCTTGTCTATGGACCTGGGCAAAAAGGCAATTTAGATAGCCTCTGTAAGGCAATATTGAAAAGAGTTCCTATGCCTTTAGCAAGGATAGACAACCAACGGAGCTTTATATATGTAGAGAATCTCGTGACTGCAGTTGCAGCAGCAGTGGAACGAACGAACTCAGGATTTGAAGTGTTCACTTTAGCAGATGTTCACGTTTCTACACCCGAGCTGATCTCCGCATTAGCCAAAGCTCTTGGCCGACGTGCTTATCTTTTTCCTTTTCCTCTTGGACTTCTTAAAGTGCTAGCCGCAGTCGCTAACAAATCTCCGGAATATGCTCGTCTAACTGAATCGTTGCTAGTTGACTCGTCAGATGCTCATGCGATATTGGGTTGGAGCCCGGAAATTTCTTTTGCAGAAGCAGTCCAGTTGACAGGAGCTTCCTACTTAGATGAGTAATATTTTTTTATTTGAATTTTTTATCGCTCCATTTTTCCTGTCTATTTTAGTAACTGCCTTGTCATGTTTCGTTTTAAACAAAATGCAAATTGTCGATGTGCCTAACGAGCGAAGTTTGCATCGACGTGTCGTGCCGAGAGGCGGAGGGATTGCTATAGCAGTAGTCTTTCTTAGTTATCAAATAGTATTCCTTGATTTTTCTTCTGAAGGCGGATTCAGCTTTTCTACACAAGAGCAAAACTCGGTTTTAGTATGGTTAATCTGTGGAATATCGTTTGCTATGATAGGTGGGCTGGATGACTGGAAGCCGCGGAGTGCCTTATGGCGACTTACAGGACAAGTGTTGCTGTCCATTTTGTTCGTGTCGTTTTGTTTGCCCTCCCATTTCCCCATCGATAGTCTCCTCTTGGCTGGCGTCGTTTTCCTCATTGTTTTTAAGGTCAACGTGTTTAATTTTTTGGACGGAGCAGACGGTTATGCGAGTAGTCAAGCAATCTTATTTATCCTTGGTTATGTTTTGTGTGGATCGACTTTTTTCTCCCTAGAGCTTCTAGCGTTGTGCTGGGTCTTAGCAGGTGCAATTTTTGGGTTCCTCTTATTTAATATTCATCCTGCTCGTATTTTTCTAGGAGATCTTGGCAGCTACTTCATCGGATTCCAGTTGATCGCAATTTCTATTTTCGGAACAACTGAAGGTGTACCTATAGGTGTACCTTTCATTTTACTTTCCCCCTTTATTTGTGATGCATTACCGACCCTCCTTAAAAGAATAATTAAAAGAGAGAAGTGGTGGTCTGCGCATCGCGAGCACGCCTACCAGAGGTTTGTGCTCAGTGGTATGGGTGTGCGAGCTCTCAATCTGTGGTTGGTAGTTATGAATTTGTGTATATGTTGGCCAGTAGCATGGTTAGTGACGGAAGGTGTAGTTGACTCGACTTGGGGGATTGGATGCGTATACGCTTTTCTCATAATCATCTGGTACTATGCCCCCAAAAGCATTGAAGACAATCAGTAGAAATTCATTTGAACCATTTTCTGAACGACCCATGAGCCCTAAGATTAAAATAGCCATACATGACTTGCTGGCTGTTTCGGTGGCTTGGGTGGGTGCTCTTTGGGCGAGGTTCAATTTTGAAGTCCCTCCAGCTGGATTTATTGATGCTAACCTTGAGACCTTGCCCGCGGTCATTGTTCTACAGGGACTGATTTTCAATGCTTTTCACTTGTATCGAGGGCAATGGCGATTTGCCAGTGTTCAAGATCTTATCCGGGTTGTAGGCTGTGCCACGTTAGGAAGTATGTCTTTGGGGCTAGCGGCCTTACTTTTCCAAGTACAGTCAATCCCGCGCAGTATGTTTTTGCTTTTTCCTGTCTTTTTAATCTTTATTTTAGGAGGGTCTCGATTAGTTTTCCGCTTGTGGAAGGATCGAGAGCTGGGGCTTCTCTCCATGCATTCTGGAGAGAGAGTCCTGATCGTCGGTGCAGGGCATGCTGGAGAAGGATTGCTAAGAGAACTTAGGAGAAGCCAGCAATATTTGGCGGTCGGGTTCGTTGACGACAACCCATCGCTTCTAAGTTCTCGCATACACGGCCTCTCTGTCTTGGGAGGAGTCGAAAACATTGCTAACATAGTTACTCGGTTCGACATTCATTTGGTGATCATTGCAGTGCCGTCGGCTAACGCTCAAGAGATGCAGCAGATAGTACAAGCCTGTGCTTTAAGCGGAGCAGACTACCGAACCTTGCCGAAGCTATTAGATTTAGTAGATCAAAAAGTTGGTTTGGAAAAAGTTCGGCAGGTAGCCATAGACGACCTATTAGGCCGAGAAAAAATTCGGTTGGATTGGGATAAAATGCAGAATGCACTGTCTTCTTCGGTCATTTTGGTTACGGGTGGTGGTGGATCCGTGGGTATTGAATTATGTCGCCAGCTATGTAGGTTAGGAATCTCTCGGCTAGTTGTGTTTGATAACAGCGAATTAAATTTATACCAAGCAGAAAGAGAGATCGGGAATAATTATCCAGGCATAGAGTCTTTCTTTATGCTTGGAGATGTGCGCGATACTTCGGCATTGGACTTTGCTTTTAAAAAATTCAGTCCTGAACATGTTTTTCACGCAGCCGCATATAAGCATGTACCTATACTTGAGAAATATACGCGAGAGGCGATCAGCAATAACATCTTAGGTACGCGTAATGTTGCGGATCTAGCCAGTGCTCACAACTGTGATAGCTTTGTTTTGATCTCTTCGGATAAAGCCGTCAACCCTTCTAGTGTCATGGGAGCAACTAAGCGATTTGCCGAAATGTTGTGCGTGCATAAAAACGAGCAATCCACGACTAATTACATCACGGTCCGCTTTGGTAATGTTCTTGGTTCTACGGGCAGTGTTGTGCCTTTGTTTCAAAGTCAGATATCTGAAGGTGGCCCCGTGACAGTTACGCATCCTGAGGCAACGCGATATTTTATGGCAGTTTCGGAAGCTTGCCAGTTGATTTTGGAGGCAAGTGTAGTTGGTTCAGGGGGAGAGGTTTTTGTTCTAGATATGGGCAACCCTATCAATATAACGTTCTTGGCCGAGCAAGTTATACGGCTTTCCGGACATGTACCGAATAAAGACATTAAGATCGTTTATACAGGTTTGCGTGGTGGTGAAAAAATCGATGAAGAGCTTTTCTACGAGCATGAAAGTCCAGATGAGACGAGTCATGAAAAATTGCTTTTAGCGTCACATAAAAAATTAGAAGAGAAATTAATGTCTGGCTTTTTAGATGGCTTCAAAGATGCGGTGGATTGTTATGATGAGGACGAATGCTTTACGTTGTTGTCTTCTTTTTGCCCGAGCCTTCGAGAGACTAGTTCTGAGCTTTCAGACTTTGCTACTGAGGATTCCAGAGGTAATAAGAATTATGAGCTATAAGAAGTTAAAGACGGTTATATTTCCAGCTGCTGGTTTGGGGACCCGTTTCTTACCTGTTACTAAAGCCAACCCAAAAGAGATGCTTCCGATAGTTGATAAGCCTTTGATTCAGTATGCGGTAGAAGAAGCAATAGAAGCTGGTTTCGAGCAGCTGGTTTTCGTTATTTCTCCTGATAAAAATGCTATAAGAAAACACTTTGAAAGCACATCCGAGTTGGATGAAAAGCTAAAAATAGAGGCTATTATTCCCACTAATGTAAGTTCTATCTATATTGAACAGTCGGCGCCACTGGGTCTGGGTCACGCAATTTGGTGCGCACGAGATACAATCGAGGCTGGGCCGTTTGCAGTTGTATTGCCGGATGACTTGATCGATGGGGCAGCAGCCGGTGGATGCTTGCTTCAAATGGTAAGACATTATGAGAAAAATGGCTGTGGAGCCATTGGAATTCAAAAAATTGCCCTCGAAGAAACTAAGCAGTACGGGATAATTGAATATGAAGATGAGGTTGGCGGTTCAAATAGAATAGCTAGTATTGTAGAAAAGCCTGATCCGCAGTTTGCCCCTAGTTTGTTGGGTGTCGTGGGTCGTTATATCTTACCTTCAGCAGTCATGGGCCAGTTGGAGAAAACGCAAAAAGGCTCTGGAAATGAAATTCAGCTTACTGATGGTATATCCGCTTTGTTGGGAGATTACCGCATTGATGGATTTCAGTTTAAAGGGCAAAGATATGACTGCGGTTCTAAAATAGGGTATCTGAAAGCGAATGTTGATTACGCGCTTAAGCACCCAGAACTAGCGAAAGAATTTACCGCGTGGCTCGCTACAAAGCAGTAGTTATTTAAATTATTTGTCGCTAATAGAGAATGGGGAGAAGTCTGTTTCAGTATCGAAGTGGTCTTCATCCTCAAACGTTTTTAGTCGGCCTACTATAAAATATGTCCCTGGGGTCATTATAACTTCTACTAAGACCTTGAAAAAAAAGTTAAACAAAATCACCGAGATTAAGCCTTCATTTGACCAAGTTCCGTAAAAAGCAATGGGGTAAAATATTAGACTATCAACACCTTGCCCTAATATTGTCGAACTGATTGTTCGGAACCAAAGATGTCTTCCTTGAGTCCATACTTTCACTCGAGCCAACACGTAGGCGTTAACAAAATCTCCAGCCCAAAAAGCGATCATTGAGGCTATAACAATTCGCCAAGTCGAACCGAATACGACTTCTAAAGCAGGCTGCAAAGTCGCATTAAAAGGTTCAGCGCTATGACTGGGCATATGGATTACTATCTGCGACATGCAAGTCGCAAAAATCATCGCTGCAAATCCGGCCCAAATAACTTTCCTTGCTTGAGCATACCCATATACTTCGGTCAGGATGTCACCGAATATGTAGCTAATTGGAAAAAATAGATTCCCTGCACCAAACACTAATAAGCTACCAATAAGAGGGAGGGCCACGGGGAGTTCTATTGCACATATTTTGGCCGGTCCGATGAGGTTTGAGCACAAGAGAACCGTGACGAATCCCGCCATAATAAAGTGAAGATATTTATAATTTTTTTGAACCATGCTGCCTTTATGCCTTCAACCAAGTATCTAGATAACCCTTATCTTCGCACGTGTGTGAAAGCTGCCTAAGAGTTACTTTGTATGCTAACCGGCCAAGTCGAGTGCTAGGAAAAACGTAATCTATAGCCTTTTCTTGCTTTTTGAAAGCGACTTTTAGTCTCTTTTTTTCAAAGCGAAATTCTTCTGCGCAGTGAGCCTCTACTACTGGAGAAAAACTATCGTATGCAGATTTAGAAAATGGTCGGGAATGCCCGTATTGATCAAACATCGGGTTTTCAGGATGGAGTGTTAGTTGTGGGCTTTGGCTAGCTGGGATAGGTATGGCAGCTACATGAGTTCGTCTTGCTTTCAGTAGGGAAGGGAGCAGATGTGTATGTGGCCCCATTGGAGTTTCCATGCGGCTTATTTCTTGATAAACCTCGATTCTGGCAATTGTTGAATAGACGACTCTATGAGGGCTGAAGTCTATTAATGCATCTAGTAATGGATTATTGCCTTCAGTAATACGCATACCTTCATTAGATCTCAGGATGCGCAGTAAAGCAGGGTCCTTTGTTCGGATAGTAAAGTTGCTATTTGAGAGTCCAGTACCGAGGCTAAACAAAAGAGCGTCCTTATCGTTTTCAGAAATAGCGTCAGTGTCAGGCCCTATTTCATGTAGTCCATTGTTTAAGTTTGCGAAGTAGGGATTTCTATCTGCGAGCACGGCCATTCCCCATTGCCACGATTTTGGTGTTTGAGATAGAGTCTCGTATGCGAGCACGCTCTCACCGCTGTCTATTTTTACCCTAAACGCTCCTTTGGAATTGCAAATCTGTAATTCATTTCTACTATCGAAAGAGACTTTCTTTTGGTCGCCGTCGAATTCAGCTATCGCGCCCAAGCCGCCAATGCTGATCGCTGTATTGGGCCGTCCTATAAGCTCAGAAAGTAAATTTTTTATATGCTCAGGCATTAGATATGTCCCTTAGTCGTGCTGACTAAGAGCATACCACTATAGAAAACACAGGGTAGCTGGATAACTATAATGAATTTTTCTTTCGCGATCACTTAAGAATCTAATAATATAGGGAGATAAACTATTTCGTAGCAACAGATTGTTAGCAATAGTTCTTTTGTGAGTAGATAAAAGGTAGCACAACGATGCAAATCAGCACTTTAATTAGCCGTTCGGCACGGTACTTCAAAGATCAAATCTGTCTTACTGAAGGAAGTAGAGACGTATCTTTCAATGAGTTCGACAGGCTGACAAATGCGGTAGGCAACGCCTTAATTGCATCCGGACTTGAACCAGGTGATCGGGTAGGCGTTCTTTTACCCAATAGTATTGATTGTTTAGTTGCTTATTATGCTCTGGCGAAAGCTGGTTTGGTTCGAGTAGGAATGAATACCCGAGAGACTGTTGCTAACCATCACTATAAACTCGAAGATAGCGGGGCTAGAGCAGTAATACACTGCGATTCTAGTGATTTCCCCGTTGAAATTAATATAAATGAAGCTGATTTTGCCTTGATGTTGACTCACTCTGATGATGATTGTTGTTCTATTGATCGCTCTTTGGATGCTCCTTTGCGATTAGGCTATACCGGCGGCACGACAGGACAGGCTAAAGCTGTGACGCTGACCACTCGCGGTGAGCTAGCCGAAATGTCGGCATTTTTGATGGATCTGGTGCCTGATCTCGAACCACAATCGTCATTCTTGCATGCAGCCCCTATAGCTCATGCATCCGGCGCATTCTTTTTACCTGCGTTAGTTCGTGGTGTGCGATCGATTGTGATGAAGAAGTTTGACCCTGGCGCGTTTATTCTCCTGGCTGAGGAAAGCCAGGCCACGCATACGTTTCTCGTCCCGACAATGTTAGCTATGATTTTGGAGGAGCCATCGCTGGACGATGCTCAGTTGGCATTCAAAAAAATCAGTTACGGTGCATCGCCGATAGCACCAAGTTTATTAGAACGTTCGGAAAAACAGTTCGGTAGGATTTTTGCTCAGTGTTATGGTCAAGCTGAGAGCCCTATGGTGATCACATTTTTGGCACCCGAAGACCACGATCGCGTCGGCGCCTGTGGTCGACCATTTTCTTTCGTGGACTGTGCCGTTTTTGATGAAAATGACTTGCCTTTAGGCGATGGAGAGGTTGGCGAAATCGTCTGCCGTGGGCCACAGACTATGGCTTATTATTGGAACAGAGCAGAGGCCACAGAAAAAGTTTTCCGTAATGGCTGGCTGCATACTGGAGATCTAGGGTATCGAGATAAAGATGGATTTTACTATTTAGTCGATCGTAAGAATGACATGTTGATTTCCGGTGGTTACAACGTATACCCGCGAGAAGTTGAAGATGTTTTAATGGCTTATGATGGAGTACTTGAAGCCGCAGTAGTTGGCTTACCCGACGAAAAATGGGGTGATAGGATTCATGCAGCTGTAGCAGTGCGTGATCCTGAAACTTTCGATTTAGAAGCTTTGCTCAGCTATGCTAAAGCCAATCTGGCCAATTATAAAAAGCCTAAAAGCATTGAGGTTTGGGAAGATCTACCCAAAAGTGCAGCAAATAAAATCTTGAGACGGCTAGTAAAAGAGCGATTGATGGAAAGTTAGAGACTGGGCTTCGAATGAAAGTAATTTACTCACTCAAAAGATGACTGAGTTGATTAAGCTCGCTGTCGGTCAGTATAAGTGCTTCAGTTATGTAGTTGTCGAAAGAACCGTATACTTTTTCTATGGCGGAAAAGCTTGCTAATAGGTAGCTGGGATCGGCCGCCATGACCGCCTTAATACTCTCTTGTTGGGCCCCTTCGTCAAAGACGTCGACTGTTTGATATTCACCATTACTCATCTCGTAGTCACTGATTATAGCAGGCATAGGTGCCCCGATAGCTTTCAGAATTATTGCTATGATGAGCCCTGTTCTGTCTTTCCCGCTCATGCAGTGGATGAGACAGGGTGTCTTTTCGCTTTGAAGAATATATCTGATGATTTTTTGAATCTCTTCTATGTGCTCGATAGGCATTTTTGCATAGACCTGCCTCATTAAAGATTTTGACTCACGCACATCTGCTTTACCAGAATTTACAGCTTGAAAAAGTTGCATTGTCCCTTTGGCATAGAACCCACATTTAATCGATTGGACCGTCATATCTTCAGGTAATTTGTCGGGAGCTTTTACTATTTCTTCAGAATGACGCAAATCGAGAATACTGTTTATATTTAAACTTTCAAACTTTTTTAGGTCTCTGACGGTCAACCGTGATAGTCCGTCCGAGCGGAAAAGGACTCCGTTGCGTGTGAGACTATTTCCTTTTAGCTGGATACCGCCTAGATCTCGAAAATTCATGGCACCTTCCATTTTTATTATTCTAGTTTTCGACATTCTATTATCCAAATTTATATTACCAATTAGGTGAAATACGAAGAGTGTAAATGTTTTTTTTACCGCGTTTCTCGCTCGACCAGAGAAAATATATAGACTGGCTTGCCATAATTAATCGGTACTAATTGTGTTACTATTTTTCATAGGGGGTCATTAATTTATCAGGATTGAAATTATGAAGACGAGGATAACAGAACTGTTCCAAGTTAAGCACCCTATTATTCAGGGGGGTATGCATTACGTAGGCTTCGCGGAAATGGCAGCGGCTGTTTCAAACGCTGGTGGCCTAGGAATTATTACAGGCCTGACACAAAAAACACCTGCCGATCTGGCCGCTGAAATTGCCCGTTGTCACGATATGACAGATAAGCCTTTCGGAGTTAATCTTACCTTTCTGCCAGGCTTTGAGAACCCGCCGTATAATGAATATATTGCAGCTATCGTTGATGGTGGGGTGAAGATAGTGGAAACCGCGGGTCGCAGCCCTGAAGCTTACATGCCGGCGATGAAAGCGGCTGATGTCAAAGTAATACACAAGTGCACGTCAGTTCGCCATTCACTCAAGGCTGAGCGAATAGGCTGTGATGCAGTAAGCGTTGATGGATTTGAGTGCGGGGGACATCCGGGAGAGGATGATATCCCTAATATGATTCTCTTACCCCGAGCAGCAGAGGAGCTTAGTATCCCTTTTGTGGCCTCCGGAGGTATTGGAAATGCAAAACAGCTGGTCGCAGCACTAGCGTTAGGTGCTGACGGAATTAATATGGGGACCAGGTTTATGGCGACCCAAGAAGCGCCCATACATCAGAACGTGAAAGATGCTTTGGTTGAGGCATCTGAGTTAGATACACGACTTATTATGAGGCCTCTGCGCAATACAGAGCGTGTGTTGAAGAACGCTGCTGTTGATCGGGTCATAGAGAAAGAAAAACAGATGGGGAGTGATTTGAAAATTGACGATATAATTGATGAAGTCGCAGGTATTTATCCTAAAATAATGCAAGATGGAGCTATGGATGCAGGTGCATGGAGTTGCGGCATGGTGGCCGGATTAATTCATGATATCCCGACGTGCCGTCAATTAATTGATGGAATTATGTTGGAAGCAAATGACATCATCCACAGAAGACTCCTGAGTTTTGCAGACTAGGTTGAGTACCCGAGTGCTTTTTCGATTGTAAATAGTCGGTTATGGCTCAGACTTGTCTCCAACATAAATTGGTGGTTTGCGGTTTGCCCAAGGAAGTGCTGTCTCTAGCTGATTGGCCAAACTATAAAGAGTCTCCTCGCCGCCAAGTCGTCCTACAAACTGCATCCCGAGTGGTAATCCACTTTTTGATTGCCACAAGGGAAGGACGATGGCTGGTTGGCCAGTGGTATTAAATAGTGGTGTATATATACAGTAGTCATACATCAGTTGGTTCCACCATGACAGTAGGTCGACACCTTTAGCATTTTGATTTAGCTCTCCAAGTTTGGCAACGTCGCGCGCGAGCACCGGTGATAGCAACACATCATAATCACGCATAGTCTTCCCGATAGATCTAGAAATAGTATTTTGTGCACTCATCGCCCATTCTAATTCCATGGCATTTAGTTTTTTCGCGTAACGATAAGTTTCTAGCGTTACCGCTTCAACAGTTTTAGAGTTGATCTTTTTTCCGGTCATTCTCGAGAACTGTTCCATATAAAAGCCCAGAGTGGTCGCCCATATTCGTATTGTCGATTCATTGAGTTCCTCGGCACTATATTTTAATTTTACTGTCTCGCATTTATGTCCGAGGTCTTCTAGTAAAGTTCGAGTCTTATTTAATTTGTCTACGCTTTCTTTTTTAGGTTTCGCGCATCCTGGCAGTTGTTCAACGATACCTACACGTAGGCTCCCTGGATGTGACATTGCCGCCGACAAAAAGCTACTTTTGGGAGGCTCTACTGTGTAAAAGTACCCATCATCTGGCCCTGCGACTGCATCTAGTAGAGCTGCTGAGTCTCGTACACTTCGAGTCAGCGCAAACTCTACCGCTAATCCCCAGAGAAAAATTCCGCCATCAGGCCCAGTAGGAGTGCGCCCCCTCGTAGGTTTCATGCCAACGAGCCCGTTGCAGGCTGCAGGTATTCTTATAGACCCGCCTCCATCATTAGCGTGTGCAATAGGAACAATACCTGATGCAACAGCGGCCCCCGCGCCCCCAGATGAGCCTCCCGCAGAGTGGTTAAGGTTCCAAGGATTACAGGTCGAACCGTAAAGTACGGATTCAGAATTTGCGTTAAACGCCATTTCGGGCGTTGTGGTAGTGCCGACAGTTAGGAGGCCGGCATTGCGGCAACGGGTCATTAGTTCTGAATCAGACTGAAATTTGACTCCCTCTGCCAATCTAGAGCCAGCAGAGGAAGTCATACCTTTAAAATGCATACCAAATTCTTTTACGAGAAAAGGAACCCCATAAAAAGGTGACGATTTTGGTGCGACTTTCAGATCAGACATCGCTTGTTTGCGCAAAGTCTGCACCACACAGTTTAATTGTGGATTGACCTGTTCGATCCCATCGATGGCAGTATCAATTAAGGCCGTAGGAGAAATCTGTTTTCGCTTTACAAGTTCCGCGAGTCCTATCCCGTCATAATTACCATATTCTTTGAAAATCATAGCCATGCGTCCTTAACTTTGTATTATAGGGAGGCACTACCATAGCAGTGTTAAACTGAAAGGTGTACTCGTGTAGCTACATCAAAAAGAGCTCCGCAATTTATTGCTCGGACACAAGATAATGCGCTTCATATTGGCTTTTAATTAGTTCTGAGCTTTAATAGCATCAAGAGCATCTACTTTTGGGGACATACATGTACGATCTAGTTATTCGTGGCGGCACAATTGTCGACGGTACGGGCGACGCATCTTTCGTGGGTGATTTGGCGATTGAGAAAGAGAAAATAGTTCAGGTAGGAGGCGACATTGGTCCTGGTGAAAAGGAGCTAGATGCCGGCGGATTGTTAGTAACTCCTGGTTTCGTTGATGTTCATACTCATTATGATGGTCAGGCAACATGGGATCAGCATTTGACTCCAACTGGTTGGCATGGGGTGACGACTGTTGTTATGGGTAATTGCGGGGTTGGGTTTGCGCCAGCAAGACCTGATCAACACGATTGGTTAATTCAACTTATGGAAGGGGTCGAGGATATTCCAGGCAGCGCTTTAGCTGAGGGTATTAACTGGGACTGGGAAACGTTCCCAGAATATTTAGATGCGTTGGAGAAATTTGACCGGTCGATTGATATTGGGACTCAAATTCCTCATGGAGCTGTGCGTGCCTATGTGATGGGGGAACGCAGCGATCAAGTAGCGACTCCTGACGATATTGAAAAGATGTCGTTGATAGTTGAGGAAGCTTTGGGAGCTGGGGCGCTAGGATTTACGTCTTCTAGAACTATGCTACATAGAGCCAAAGACGGCGAGCCTGTGCCCGGTACTTTTGCGGGTCATGACGAATTGATGAGCTTAGGACGAGCATGCGGTCGAGCTGGACACGGCGTTTTTGAAATATCGAGTGACTTCGGATTGGGTGGGATGCACGGTCGGTTTCGTGAAGATGTCGATTGGATGAGCGCGTTGTCGAAGGAGACAGGTTTGCCTATCAGCTTTATTCTAGCGCAGGCAAGCCATCACCCCGATGAGTGGCGAGAAATACTCCATTGGACTGAGCAAGCGGTATCCGCCGGTGCCAACTTAAGGGCTCAGGTTGCGGCGCGTCCTGCCGGCATGTTGATGAATTTTGACAATCCGATGCATCCATTTAAGGGCCACCCTACTTATTTGAAAGTTGCTGCCTTGAGTCTGGAAGATAAGGTAAAAGCTCTGTCTGTTCCAATGACTCGAAAGCAGTTGGTGGAGGAATCCAGCACGTTAAAAGGGAAGTTTGATAGTTTCTTCGTCACCCACTTTGACAATATGTATCCTCTCGGCGACCCTCCTAATTATGAGCCGACGCCTGAGCAGAGTATTTCAGCTTTAGCTCAACGTGAGGGCAAAAACCCACAGGAAGTATTGCTCGACGCCCTGCTTGCGAACGAAGGTAAAGGGTTTGTTTACTACCCTATCATCAACTACGCAGATTCGAATTTTGATGCTATTCGCGAAATGCTCATCCATCCTCAGGCTCTTCTTAGTCTCTCTGATGGAGGGGCTCATTGTGGGGTGATTTGTGATGCAAGCTCGCCAAGTTATATGTTGACCCATTGGGTACGCGACCGTACCAGAGGAGATCGACTACCGTTAGAAGCGGTGATAAAAATGCAGACTCAAAACACCGCGGAGGCTTACGGGCTTTTGGATAGGGGTGTTTTAAAGAAAGGAATGAAAGCCGACGTTAACTTGATTGATCTGGAAAAGCTTACTTTGCATGCTCCGCAAGCTGTTAAAGACCTCCCTGCGTCAGGTAGACGATTGATTCAAAAAGTGGATGGGTATAAAGCGACTATTCAGTCAGGCCAGATTACCTATCTAGATGGCGTTGCAACCGGAAATCTTCCTGGCCGACTAATTCGAGGTCCGCAGGCAAGGGTATAGTGACTTCCTGACAAGGGTATTCGATTAGACGGATATTCAGGTTATCAAGATACATATCTAGACTTGTGAGTGCCGGCAGAGATTTTGACTAATGCAAAAGCATATCTTTGCTGCCTGTTTTGAAATGACGGTCGTTTGATAATAATCAGGTATGGTGCTTGAAATCCTGTCGTTTGTAGGTCTAAAGTATTTTAAACGGCATAGAAAAACTTGAGGCTAATATAAAAACCTTAGAATCATCTAACGACCATCTTAATGAAGAGAAAAAGGGGACTACATCATGGTTACAATGACACTTGAAGAACGGATCACACGCTTAGAAGATATCGAGGCTATCAAACAGTTAAAGTTTCGATACAGCCATATTTGTGATGACATGCACAATCCAAAGAACATTGCTTCCGTCTTTGCTTCAGATGGAATATGGGAGAGCGAGGCTTTTGGCGTAGCGAAAGGGCATGCTGAGATTGAAGAGTTATTCCGCGGGTTCGAGAAAATGTTTAGTTTCTCTCAGCACAACATGATGAATCCGATTATTGAGGTCAATGGGAGTAATGCGACCGGTATATGGTACATCATGGGGCCATGGACTCAGACTGAAGGAAATAACGAGACATGGATGGCTCTGCGTTATGACGATGAGTACATCAAAATCGATGGGGAATGGAAATACAAGCATCTTAAAGTAGAGCTCAGGATGACTGCTGATCGCTAGGCTATTCGTGCTCTAGTTAATTGAATGCTAACTGTTTTCGAACGTACGTTCTTGTTTTTTCATGCTATGGAGTTTAGCTTGGTTAACTAGTACGTACAAATTTATATCTTTCAGTTAGCGTGATGCATTTTAGGGGGCGAAATGAGCGAAGAGTTTGATCTGGTTATTAGAGGAGGACGTGTAATTGATGGCACTAGACTGCCATCATTTGTGGGTGACGTAGCAATTAGAGACGGAAAAGTTGTTGACAGTGGGTCTGTAGTTGGCAAGGGCAAAAAAGAAATTGATGCCACAGGTCTTGTGGTCGCTCCCGGTGTGATTGACGTTCACACCCATTACGACGCTCAACTCAATTGGGATCCCTATGCTTCACAGTCGTGTTGGCATGGTGTAACTAGTGTAGTCGTTTGTCTTTGTGGATTTGGATTTGCGCCTGTTAGGCCTGAGGATAGAGAAAGGGCCATGAAACGCATGACTCGAGTTGAAGCGATCCCCTATGAGTCGATGAAAGAAGGCCTTCGCTGGGACTGGGAGACGCAAAGAGAGTTCCTGGATTCCTTGGAAACACATGGATTGGGAGTAAACGTTGCGAGTTACATCCCTCATTCTGTATTGAGAGGTTATGTTCTTGGAGAGGAAGATTCGAAACGCGCAGAACTGACTGACGACGAGTTAGAGCAAATGAAGGAGTTGATGAGGGACGGTTATCGTGCAGGAGCTTTAGGGTTATCGACCGATCACAACTTGATTGACCGAGATCATGATGGAAGCCTTCTTCCTAGCGGAATAGCAAAAGAGGAGGAGTTGATTGCACTACTTTCTGTAGCACGCGAATTCAATGTAGGATCTGCAGAAGTGACGCCCCATAACTTACACTTAGGCGAGCCGGAGCAGCGTCTCCTCGAAAGATACTCAGATGCCAGCGGACGACCAGTGATCCACAGTGTCGTGATCCATTCAAACCATATCCCGGATAAATGGAAAGATACCCTAGAACGTATTGAAGCATCTAACCAAACAGGACACCGTATTTATGGTTTGGCTGCGGTGCACCAAATAGGTTCTCTATTTAACTTGCTTGAGTACAACTTGTTTGATGACATGCCTGCTTGGAATGCGGCTTTGGCTTGTCCTGTTGAGGAACGTATTAAAAACCTATCAGACCCATCTATTAGGGTAAAACTTCAGAATGACATTGATACTGTTTTAGATAGGGTGTGGTCAGGTCGTTGGGACCGGATGAAGGTCTATGAAACAACTATTGAAAAATATAACGATCGATTTATTAGTGAAATCGCGGAAGAGGAGAGCAAATCGCCCTTAGATATGTTCTGTGAGATTGCTGTGGCTGAAAAATTAGAGACATATTTTTATATCGAAGATCAGTTGGGAGATGATCCTGACGCTAATGCAGAAATCATGAAAAATCAGTACATCATCCCTGGATTATCCGATGGTGGTGCACATACACAGTTCTTGTCTATGGGGAAATATGCGACGGTAGTGCTGTCTAAGCTAGTCCGCGATGACAAAGTTATGTCGTTGGAGGAGGCTCACTGGAGGATGTCTTATATGTCCGCGTCGGCTATCGGAATAGAGGGGCTTGGCACCTTGGAAAAAGGCATGCCTGCTGACATCATGATCTATGATCTCGATAAACTAGAAGTTACACCAGACCGGCCCTATTACGAAACAATAATAGGTGGTGGAAAGAGACTTGTAGAAAAAGCAAACGGCTATAGATACATGATAGTCAACGGAGAGGTTACCTTTGTTGATGGCGATTGCACTGGAGCTCTGCCAGGTAGAATTTTAAGAACCTCAGCCTATGAGCCGTCTTTAGTTCCTTCTTCAGGTCATGATCATGGATGATTCCACTTCGTCTAGAACTTGCCCCGTTTCTATAGAAAGTACAAGTTTGCTTGATGAGAAAATACTGGCAGATCCTTGGGAATTTTATGCCCAACTACATGCCGAATGTCCCGTGTATAAAATGCCGGAGACGGGTATTTATGTCGTCACTAAGCATGAAGATGTCGCCAGTATAATGAGGGATACAGAGACGTTTTCAAATGTAATTTTAGCGATGGAAGCATTACAGGGGGATAATGGTCGGCGTTATCAGGAAATGTTAAAAGAGAAGGGTTGGGAACATGTGCACGTACTGCACCGAACTGATCCACCGAAGCATGCTGGACATCGCAAGTTAGTCGATCGTGTTTTCACTGCCGCGCGTGTTCGAGATCTTGTCCCCGAAGTTGAAGCTTTAGCGCATGAGTTGATCGATAAATTTGTTGAAAAAGGCTCTTGTGATCTCATAAAAGATTTCGCTTTACCGCTTCCGGGAATGATTCTGGGTGAGCAATTAGGACTGGACAAGACGCAGTTCGCCCGATTTCAAAAATGGGCTCTAGCAATGCTTGCTACCAGTAATGAGATTATGTCAGATGATAGATTGCGTGAAATCGCTGATATAGAACTAGATGCCCAACATTATTTGGCGAAAGTTTTTGAGGACAGACGCAATACACCTACAGGGGATTTGATTTCTGATTTAGTTCATGTTGCCGAAGACGGTGAGGATCCGTTTACAGAACATGAGTTACAAAATCTTTTGAACCAGCTGATTACGGGAGGTTATGAAACCACGACAAGTGCCATTGCCCACGGGTTGTGGCTGCTGATACAGCATCCAGAGCAGTATGAAAAGCTTCGCGAAAAGCCTGAATTGTTGAAACGGTTCGTAGATGAAACTTTACGGTTAGAAAGTCCGGTGCAAGGGATTATGAGGTCGGTAACGAAAGATACGGTACTTCGAGGGGTAGCGTTGAAAGCAGGTGACACGTTGATTCTGAGATTTGGAGCGGCAAATCAGGATCCGGAAAAATTTGAATGTCCGAGGAAGTTTGATATTGAGAGAAAAAATGCCCACGCACATCTGTCTTTTGGGGGAGGCATTCATGCCTGCCTAGGTCAACAGCTAGCCAGACAGGAAATTCTCATAGGGATAAGGGTGCTATTGGAGCGTCTTGAGAATTTTTCTATTGACGCAGATTTTCCAGAGCCCGCTTATGTCTATAGTCTTAACTTTAGACCACTTAAGGCTCTACCAATTAAATTCACAAAGCGCGCGTTATAATAAGCTAGGACCGGATCTGCTCTCATTACCTCGCTAATATACGCCCCAGTATCGACGGCTCTAAAGGTGTTTTTCGTATGAAAAGAATCGAATATTCGATTGATAGTGGTGCAGCCATTATCTCTATGAGCAGGACTCCGGTAAATGCTATCGATCATGAAATGATTGATGAAATACATGACGCTCTCCTTTCAGCTGATGCGGATAAAAACGTGCATGCGGTAATTATCACAAGCAGTCTTCGCCAAATGTTTTGCGGTGGAATGGATCTTAGAATGATCGCTGAAGGCGGAGTGAAAGAGTTAAGAGAGTTTGTATACAAGTTCTATATGAAAACTTTAGATATCCAATACTCCATGCGAAAGCCCACCATAGCGGCCATTAATGGGCCCGCTCGAGGAGCTGGGATGACGTTGTCTATTTCTTGCGATCTGATTTTGGCATCAGATGATATTGACCTGGGCTATCCAGAAGTTGATATTGGCTTGTTACCAGCCATACATTATGTACACTTGCCTCAGCAAATAAGTCGGCATAAAGCGTTTGAACTTCTTTTCTTAGGGAAGCCTATTTCGGCATTCGAGGCGCAAAGTTTAGGCATAGTAAACAAAGTGGTTCCCAGAGAAGAACTGATGCTAGAATCCTTGAAAATGGCGACATCTTTTGCAGAAAAGTCGCCGAGTATTATGGCCCTAGGTCGGCAATCCTTCGTACGCGCTAATGATCTTGATTATCGTAGAAATATTGAGAATCAAATTGAAACTCTTTGTAATGTTTTTCAAACCCATGATGGGAGAGAGGGGCTTGCAGCGTTCCTTGAAAAGCGTAAGCCTGTCTGGAAAGATCAGTAAATGATTTAGTGGTACGAATGGTTTGATTCGACGTTAAGATAATTTATAAACCAATCATGGGTGGTGTAGACCCCTATCCTTGCCCTGCCGGAAGGATATTGTGCAGTCTCAGCACTAACAGAGTGTATAATTGTCCAACAGGGCTTTTTATTAGATTATTTTATGGCAACAAAGAATTTCGAAAAAAAATCAATATGTATTGGCGTAGCCGGAGACTCAGCTTCTGGCAAAGATACATTTGCGGATGCCGTGATCCAGCTGTTAGGTTCTGAGGCAGTGACTGTTCTTTCAGGCGACAATTATCATTTCTGGGATCGGGAGAAACCGGCGTGGGAAGTGGTTACCCATCTAAATCCTATGGCTAACGACCTGTCTCGGTATGCCCGTGATCTCGCTGCGCTTGCAGCAGGGGACAGCGTTGAAGTACATGAATATGATCATTCTTTTGGCCGGAGTAGCGAACTTTCAGTAATCGAGGCCCGACAAATCATAGTGGCTCAAGGCTTGCACGCTTTGTATTCGGTGGAAATGAGGTCCCGGTACGACTTGCAAATTTACTTGGATGTAGATGAGGATATTAGGCGGAAATTTAAAATCAAACGAGATGTTCGAGAGAGAGGGTATCAGCTAGATAAAGTTATTGCGACATTTGAGCGGCGTGAAGCGGATTCGATTGACTTTGTTCGACCGCAGGCACAGTACGCAGATGTTGTGTTTTCTATTAGGAGCGATAATTTCGAAGCCTTAGGGCGGGATTCATGCGAGGAAGATTTATCTCTATATCTTGAAGTAAAGAAAAAGAACAAACGATACTCTGAAGACTTAACAGCTAATCTTGAAAATGTTTGTAAACTAGATATAAGTCAAGACTTAGTCGATGGGACGCCTATCCTTAGGATACGCGGTGCCCTTACGGAGGCTTCTCTTTCGGAGGCAGCGGCTAATTTATGTCCCAAAGCACTTAACCTGACTAGGTATAGCCCTCTTTGGAAAAACGATATCGTAGGGCTTATACAGCTTATAACGTTGTACGAAATTGAACATCTAATCTGAGATCTAATGCTGAATATTTATTTACTTGGCTTTTGTTCTAAGACACATTATCCTCCACTAGTTCTTTAAGTATATATAGAGTTTCACTATGAATGATTTGTACTCCAGTCTTAGCTTTAAGCGTGGTCCAGCGATGAAAAATCGCTTTATGTTGGCACCTTTGACCAACTCACAAAGTCATGAGGATGGCAGCTTGTCTGATGATGAATTTCATTGGTTGACCAAGCGTGCCGAAGGTGGATTTGGTCTTACAATGACTTGTGCCGCTCATGTGCAGATAGAAGGGAAGGGGTTTCCAGGCCAACTAGGTATCTTTTCGGATGATCAGCTACCTGGACTGACTCGGCTGGCATCAAAGATTAAGGAGCATGAAAGTATAGCGATAGCGCAGTTGTACCATGGAGGTATGCGATGCCCTTCTGATGTCATTGGTATGCAGCCTGTGTCTTCGTCCGATAGCGAAAAGTGGGGGGCTCGAGCAATGACTACTCAGGAAGTTGAGACTATGATCGGTGCTTTCGTTACCGCTGCTGCTCGAGCTGAAAAAGCTGGGTTTGATGGTGTTGAGCTTCATGGCGCACATGGATATCTACTAGCCCAATTTCTATCTCCGGAAGTCAATAAGAGAACCGATCGTTTTGGTGGATCTTTGGCTAACCGCTCCGCCCCGATGTTTGAAATTATCCAAGGAATCCGATCTGTTTGTGGAGATGATTTCATGATAGGGATGAGACTTTCTCCTGAACGGTTTGGTATGGACTTAGGTGAAGTCATTGAGATCGCTCAGAAGCTAATGAAAGACGGATTAATAGAATTTTTAGATATGTCTCTATGGGATGTGTTCAAGGAAGCAGAAGCCGAAGAATATAAAGGACAAAGTTTATTGTCGTACTTTTCTCAATTAGAGCGGGGCGATGTTAGGCTAGGAGTGGCGGGTAAAATAATGACACCAGGCGATGTTGAGAAAGTTATGGGTATGGGGATTGATTGGGTCATGCTGGGTAAAGCCGGGATACTTCACCACGATTATCCCAATCAATTGAAGAAAAACCCCAACTTCGTGCCGGCAACATTACCTGTCTCTGCAGATTATCTCCGAAACGAAGGATTGAGTGATACGTTTGTTGAATATATGAAGGTATGGAAAGGCTTTGTTAAAGGCGCAGATGGTTTCGTAGATGCCGATGTTATTTTGAATAGCTAGACAATAAATGTGCAATATAATCTTAAAATACTTACCTAACTTTGCCGTTGAAATACCCGAGCAGCACTAAGGTATTTCAGAAACATTGAACTAGTTCTTTACTCTAAAGAACTGCGTTTCGCCAAACTTTAGGCGGGGAAATTCTTCCGCTGCAGTTGAAATGGCGGTTTCATTCGGAGGTCACTCCATACCCAATCGAATGCTAGAAAAAGAAATGGTTAGTGGTCCAGCACTGTTAGTTGCGAAGGACACAACTATTGTCGTACCGGTAGGATATTCTGCAGAAATGTCTACTGGAGGCTACTTGCTCATTACTTCTCGAGATTATGCCAATACCGCTTTTTTTATTGCTACGCAATGGATCTAGCGGTTGAAGAGAGCAGTTGCCTGTGAGTATAGTGGTTGTGTCTAGTCGGTTGTATTAAGGGGATAATACTATGGTCGAGTTNCCACCTGTTCCTATGAATGAAGCACTTCTGGTTCTGACTCATTTGCAGAATGATTTCTGGCACCCTCAAGGCAGTGGTTATCATTTTACTAAAGACACTCTGCCGTTTCCTGACACAAAGGAACGTATCGTTTCTTTAGTACATCAATGTCGTTCAAATAAAGTTCCCATTATTTTCCATAACGAAACCTTTCGGCCCGGTCACCCAGAGTTGAGTATTCGACGAAATGGTTACGTAAGAGGATCAGGAAGGGTTTTGCAGGTGCCAGAGAATAATATGGCCGTTCGAGGTTCCTGGGGTGCGCAAACGTTAGACGAACTTAAACCTGAGGTCGGATCTTTTGAATATGAAGTCGATAATGCGAAAGTAGATCCGTTCACTTGTAGTGAATTTGAGGTGCTACTTAGAAATTCTGGCCGAACGATTCTAATTTTGGCAGGATTAGCGACGAACTTTGGTATTGAGATGACAGCACGTAGCGCCAACGAAAGAGACTACGGCGTAGTCATTCTATCGGATTGTACCGATAGAATGCTGGGTGATTATAGCGAACAGACCATGCAGAAGCTGTTGCCTTATTTTGGTCGGGTCATGACTTCTTCAGATCTTGCCAACGAGTTCTATGAGCAGTCTCGCCCGTAGAGAAGCGTTGTAATGACAATAGTTCAACTAGGAATGTTTTAATTTTTTATAAGGAAAAAAAATGGAATTCGGTATTGGGGTAAGCACGCATATAAATAACTGGAAGTTTATTCAGTACGCAGAAGAACTTGGTTTTGATCGAGCGTGGGTAGGCGATTCACAAATGATATGGTCGGACTGTTACGCAACTTTGGCTTTAGCCGCCCACAACACGAGCCGCATAAAGTTGGGGACCGGCGTTGCTATAACTGGAACTCGTATCGCTCCAGTGACAGCACATTCGATCGCCACTATCAATGCGATTGCTCCGGGTCGTATTCTTGGGATTAGGCACAGGACATACCGCGATGCGCACAATGGGACAAAATCCGATGCGAGCAAAGGCATTTAGCTCCTATTTAGAAACTGTTACACACTTATTGAAGGGGGACGCTGTTGACTATACCTATGATGGCGAAACTCGAGAGATACAGTTCATGCATCAGGATAGAGGGTTTTTGAATCTTGAAGATCCTATCCCAATTTATGTGGCAGCGAATGGCCCCATGGCATTAGCAGCTGCAGGCCGCTTTGGGGATGGGTTCATGACCGTAGGAGGGGAGCCTGAGATATTTACACCTAAGCTAGATGCTATTTATGCTGGGGCGGCTAAAGTTGGACGACAGCTGCCAGAGAATTTCCATACTGCTTTTATTACGAGCAGCTGTGTCTTACAGCCCGGTGATGAGCTCACAGATGACCGTGTCATTGATGAAACAGGAAGTTGGGTGGCCTGTGAGTTGCATTTTTACTATGAGTTGTGGAAAGACAGCGGCGAAAACGATGCGATCATCCCTGAATATTTCCAACCAATTTGGGGAGACTATCTCAAAAGAGTCGCTAATATGAGTCTTCCTGAAAGAGCGCGTTTTCGTCAAATACATGAAGGTCACTTGGTTTATTTACAGCCGGATGAACGCGGATATATCACTCCTGGGGCAATAGAGGCTGGGACATTGGTTGGGGAGCCAGACCAAATTATCGAACATGTTCGAAAACTTGAATCCGCAGGAATGAAAGAAATTGCGTTGTGGCCACCGATGGACTGCGAGAGGAAAGTGCTGAAAGATTTCGCTGAACATGTAATGCCTGCTTTTCGCTAGATTTTTTTTAGGAGACTACGTGAAGATAACCTTAGAACGACCTGATAAATATGTTGCGATGGTAACCATAGATAATCAGCCTCGTTTAAATGCCATGACACGAGATATGATGCGTGAGCTAGGTGCTGTATGGGATGAATTAGAAGCAGATACCACGCGTTGCATTATTTTGACTGGTGCGGGAGAGCGAGGTTTTTGTGTGGGAGCAGATCTCAGCGGGGACCTGACCGCCTCGGAAGAGATGGCAACAATTGTTAATCATTCTTTGCTGAAATGTGATTCATATTCGAAACCAATTATTTCTGCAGTTAACGGAGATTGTATTGGAGGTGGTCTTGAGCTTTTGCTCTCCACAGATATACGAGGTTGTGTAGCGAGCGCACGCTTTGGTTTGCCCGAAGTTAAATGGTCTGTTTATCCTTTTGGAGGCGCAACATTAAAGCTTGTAGAGCAAATCGGCTATATACATGCAATGGATCTCCTCCTTACAGGAGAGCTCATTGACGCTAAGAGAAGTGTGGAGTTAGATATCATCAATGAAATTTTTGAAAGCCATGACGAGCTTATAGTTTGGGCGCTAAAGAAAGCGAGAACCATCGCACGTAACGGACCTAAGGCTGTTCAGGCCGTTAAAAAGCAAGTGAGCGATACTATCTCTACTCATGTGCAAAGTAGAGAATTACTTGAGCAACGCTTGGGAGAGGAAGTTCGCGCAAGTGATGATTTTAAGGAAGGAGTAACGGCATTCCTTGAAAAACGTAAACCAAATTATTAATTGGGACGTTAGTAATTATGATTCGTCCTAAAAGTAAAACACTAGGCGACCTTCTTGACGAGATGTCTGTCACCAGAGGCTCGCAGACAGCGCTTGTCTTTGGAGATGTAAACATCAGCTTCTCTGAGTGGAGAAAAGAGGTAGATAAGTTTGCTAGGTCGCTACTGTCTGTAGGCATAAAACATGGCGATAGAGTTGCGGTATTGGCGGGTAACCGACCTGAATGGCTAATCGCTGCTTTTGCGATAGTAAAGATAGGGGCAGTGATGACTGCCGTCAGCACATTTTCGACAAGTAGAGAATTGAACTGGTGTTTGAATCAATCAGGTGCCGCAGCTTTGATTATGTTATCGAAGATCCGAGGCCAAGATTTCTTGGCTGGAATTCGAGCAGACTGTCCAGAGCTATCAGAACAACAACCATTTGCTTTTGATTCTTCAGCTTTACCGGAGTTAAAGACTGTCATTACTATCGATGGTGAGACTGAGGGTGCGATCGCAAGCTGGTCTGACTTTATGAAACGAAATTCTCTATATAACGAGGAGGCTCTCTTAGATGCTCAAGCATCTGTAAATCCTGAAGATATTTGTTACATATTGTACACATCCGGTTCAACTGCTAGTCCTAAGGGAGTGATGCTTGCACACAAAGGGGTCATAGAAAATGGATTTGATATAGGCGAACGGCAGCACCTTACTGAGTCTGATCGGTTGTGGCTTGCTGTCCCATTATTCTGGTCTTTCGGATCAGCCAACGCCTTACCTGCAATAATGACGCATGGCGGCACGATTGTTTTGCAAGAAAGCTTTGAAGCAGATCAGGCGCTTACTATTATTAGATTGCAACGTTGTACGGTTTTCTACGGAATGGCGAACATGGTAAGAGCTCTGAAGGCGAGTAGCTCCTGGTCCAAAGATGCGGTTGAGACTATGCGCACAGGTTTGACGATAGGGCTTCCTGAAGATGTTGCATTTATAATAGAGACATTAAAAGCTCATGAGCTATGTAATGTTTATGGGTCAACAGAGACTTACGG
>JGI20155J14468_10000331_pt1 | contig 39746 bp, 38 predicted proteins | sample COG_05_FD_14468 | JGI IMG/M metagenome (IMG submission 14468) | reverse complement strand
ACATCTTTATCTTGTTTGGACATAGTTAGGAGAATTATTTCTTTTAAATCAAACTAATAGGAAGAATATGTTTAATTAAGTATAATATCTATATAATTTAGACATTTTAAAGGAGTAGTTATTTGACTGAAAACAAGAAGAAAGTACCTTCAAAAGATGCTGATGAAAATAAACAAAAAGCTCTTGATGCAACTATTTCGACCATTGAAAAGCAATTTGGTAAAGGTGCCATTATGCGTATGGACAATGAATCTACTGTTAAAAATGTAGAGGCTATTTCAACCGGCTCAATCGGATTGGATCATGCATTGGGTGTTGGTGGATTTCCTAGAGGAAGAGTTATCGAAGTATATGGTCCTGAAGCTTCAGGAAAAACTACTTTAGCACTTCATGCCATTGCTGAGACACAAAGAAGTGGTGGTATTACCGCTTTTGTTGACGCAGAACATGCGTTCGATCCAACTTATGCAAAAGGTCTTGGTATAAAGAATGAGGATTTATTGATTTCTCAACCAGACTATGGAGAGCAAGCTTTGGAGATAGTCGATCAATTAATTAGAAGCTCAGCTGTGGATATGATTGTAATAGACTCTGTTTCAGCCTTAACACCTAAGGCTGAACTTGATGGAGAAATGGGTGATACTCACGTTGGTCTTCAAGCACGATTGATGTCGCAAGCCTTACGTAAGATTACTGCAACCGTTTCTAAATCTAAGACAACTGTTATCTTTATAAATCAGCTTAGAATGAAGATTGGTGTTCCTTCATATATGAGCCCAGAAACAACCTCTGGGGGCAACGCATTAAAGTTTTACTGCTCTGTTAGGCTTGATGTTAGAAGAATAGCTTCTTTGAAAACCTCAGAAAGTGTCATAGGTAATAGGGTCAGAGTGAAGGTTGTTAAGAACAAAGTTGCTCCACCATTTAGAGAAGCTGAAATGGATATTATCTTTGGGCGTGGAATTTCTAAGTTTGGAGAATTAATTGACCTTGGAGTAGAGTTTGGTCTAGTTGAAAAAGCTGGGGCATGGTTCTCATATTCGGGAGAAAGAATAGGGCAGGGGAAAGATAATGCACAAAAATTTTTGCAAGCTAATTCAGATTTAGGTCTTAAATTAGAAAAAGAAGTTAGAGAGAAAATCAGCTCAAAATAATTATTTTATGTTGTCTTTAAATATTGAAACTTCTAGGAACTTAACAAGTGTTTCACTTTCAGATGATTATCAGATTAAAAATATACTAAATGTAAATTCTGAAAGGCCAAATCATTGCGAACTTCTCTCTCCTTTAATCAAAGATTTATTTGAAAGCATTCCATTTAGCTTAAATGATATTCACCAAGTTAGGGTCAATGTTGGACCTGGAAACCTTTCATCACTTAGGGTTGGAATTGCAACAGCAAATAGTATTAGTTCGTTCTCGAGGATTCCGGTTTACGGAATCTCATCCTTTCTACTTTATGCATATTCTTACCAATCTGAATTTAAAAATCTTGTTACATTGTTTGATTTAAGAAATAACTTGTTTGCTTATGCGAGATTTGTCAAAAAAGAAGAAGATTTAGTTCTAGTTGAACAAAATTTTAAACTAAGACATGATGACCTTATGCATGTTGATATGAATAATTCTACATTGATAGGAACTGGCTCTGATAAAGTTCAAATAGCGCATTTTGATAAACATTTCGAACTAAATATTGATTCAGGCTTTAGTATTGATTCAGCTTCACTGGCTAAAGTTAATTTAAAGTTTAATGCAGACCATGTATTCGAGGATATGCCTCTCATGCCTTTTAATACTTTTTCTTTTGTTAGTTAAAATGATAAAATAATATATAATAATCGAAATGAAAATTTTTTTAGGCGCGGAACTATTCTTTGAATCTTTATACAAGCTTGGTATCAAAACTATTTTTGGATTACCTGGCGGCTATGTACTAAAAATTTATGATGTAATGCCGGCATATGCAAAAAAGATAAATCATATCCTTACTAGACATGAACAAGCTGCAACACATATGGCCGATGGATTTTCACGTGCAAGCGGATTACCTGGGATAATTCTTTGCACCTCAGGCCCAGCCGCAACCAATACCGTAACTGGAATTTCAACTGCTTATATGGACTCTGTCCCAGTTCTAATTTTCACTGGTCAAGTACCCACTCCCTTCTTAGGAAGTGATGCATTTCAGGAAGCTGATCATATTGGAATTACCAGATCTACAACTAAGCATAATACTTTAGTAAGAAAAACAATAGATTTACCTAAAGCAATTGCTGAAGCTCTTCATATTTCCAATACTGGAAGAAAAGGACCTGTTTTAGTAGATATGCCTAAGGATGTTTTATTAGGTGAGAGTCAGTTTAGGATTCCTAAGAAAATCAATTTACCAAATTATATTGATGAGCCAAAAATATCTCAAAAATCTTTACGAGATTTTAAAATTAAGCTCAAAAAATCAAAAAAACCACTTTTGATTTTTGGTAGAGGTGCTTGCTATCAGGAGAATACTAAAAATATTTCTTTTATCTTAAAGAAGTTTAAAATCCCATCNCTTACCTCACTTTTATCNCTAGGATTAGTCAAAAGTGATGTTTCTTTTGGAATGATAGGNTCAAGCGGTTCNTATGCTTCTAGTAAGNTAATCGAAGACTCAGATCATATTATTTCTGTTGGNTGCGACATAAATAAAATTTTAGCAAAAAATTCTCTTAANAAGAAAGAAATGACTATAGTAGATATAGATAAAACTCAGCTTGATCCATTAACTAAAAAACATTTAANTATTAATTCTTCATCAGTATCTTTCTTGAACTTTATGGCTAAAGATATTGATTCTTATGAGGCNGAATGGTCAGCTGATTTTCTTTTGGATATTAAAAGNGGTAATAAGAAATTGGAAAATAAAGAGATTTCCAAGAATAAAAAAGCATATATTTTTAGTAAAATATCGGATATTTTAGGAAAGAAAGCNGTNATTTGCTCCGATTTCAGCCATGAAGATGTGAACCTTCAGCAATTTTANAAGTTTAATGACTATAGGAANAATATACTNTCTGGCGGAACTGGTACTCCTGGCTACGGCTTTCCTGCGGCAATTGGAGCTACTTTTTCNAGGCCTAAANCTAAAGTTGTAAGTATATCTAGCGGTACTAACTTTCAATTCAATATGCAAGAAATGATTGTCGCTTTAGAGCAAGGCCTTGATCTAACGATAATTGTTTTAAATGATAAATATTTAAAGAAGAGCCTTAAGTATAAAGGCCCCGATTATAAGTCTTTAGCTGAATCATTTGGTGCAAAAGCTTATCAATGTAATTTCGATTCCAAAATTGATTCAAACCTTAAGAAAACCTTAAACCTAAAAGGCTTAGTCCTTCTAGAGATAAGGATTTAGTTAGTATAAACATAGAAATAGTTTAAAATTAGTTTATTATAAATTCCTTTAAAGGAGATAACTATTGCGTCATATTATATCAATTTTAGTAGATAACGAACCTGGTGTTTTAGCTCGGGTTTCAGGACTGTTTACTGCAAGGGGTTTTAATATTGAGAGCCTTTGTGTGGCAGAAACTGAAAATCCTTCTCATTCAAGATTAACATTAGTTACATCAGGCGAAGATTGGATTATTGATCAAATTATAAAAAGATTTGAAAACATGATTAATGTCATTAAAGTTGTAGATTTAACAGAATCTGAAAGTATTCAAAGAGAACTTCTAATTGCTAGAGTAATCCCTACTAAAACTAGTAGATCAGAGGTATTGAGAGTAGCAGATATATTTAGATCTAACGTTATAGACGTAGGTCCAAAATCTTACACTTTAGAGCTTACTGGTACTAAGGATAAACTCGAGGCATTTGTGGAAATTTTAAGACCCTTAGGTCTCAAAGAAGTAACTAGGACTGGACTTGTTTCAGTGGCTAGAGAGAAAAAGAAGTAATGGAGAATTATTATGAAAGTATTTTACGATAAAGATTGCGATTTAGGCCTAATTAAAGATAAACATGTTGGAATTATAGGTTTCGGGAGTCAAGGTCATGCTCACGCATTAAACCTAAGAGATTCAGGAATCCAAGTATCTGTTGGTTTAAGAAAAAGTGGTGAAAGTTGGAAAAAGGCTGAAGCAACTGGTCTAGATGTTGTCGAAGTTGATGAGTTAGTTAAAAAATCTGATATTATAATGATTTTAGCACCGGATACTAGTCAAAAGAAAATTTATGAAGATTCAATCAGAGATAATATCGAACCTGGTAAGTATTTAGCTTTTGGTCATGGATTCAACATACATTACAACCAGATTGTTCCGGAAGCAGGAGTTAATGTATTTATGGTTGCACCTAAAGCTCCTGGCCATACAGTCAGAGGTACTTATGAAGAGGGGGCTGGTGTTCCTGGCCTAATAGCCATTCATCAAGATCCTTCATCTAACACTAAAGACATTGCTCTTGCGTATGCTGCAGGCATCGGCTCATCTAGAGTTGGAATAATAGAAACAACATTTAAAGATGAAACTGAGACAGATTTATTCGGTGAGCAGTCTGTTTTATGTGGTGGTGTTTCAAGTCTGATTCTTGCAGGTTTTGAAACTCTTACAGAAGCTGGATATCCACCTGAAATGGCTTATTTTGAATGTTTACATGAGGTCAAACTAATAGTTGATCTAATCTATCAAGGCGGAATTTCTAATATGAGGTATTCAATTAGTGATACTGCAAAATATGGTGATATAACTAGAGGACCTAGACTTATAGATGCTTCTGTAAAGAAAAGAATGAAAACAGTCCTTGATGAAATACAAAGCGGACAGTTTGCTGACGAGTGGATTAAGGAAAATGAGTCTGGAAGGCCTAATTATAATCGCTTACTTAAGGAAGGAGAAACTCACCCGATAGAAGATATTGGAACCACTTTAAGATCTATGATGACAGCTTTATTTAAAAAGAAACTTGTAGATAAAGAAAAGAACTAATGAAGATTGATTACAAATGGACTGTTTCACCCCAAGGATACCAACCTATATTGGTTTCCTTCTTAATTTGCTGGCTAGGAACCGCCTTTTTTGGAATATCTATTTTATCAATTTTGCTGTTAATAACTTTTTTATTGATTATACATTTCTTTAGGGATCCTGAACGAATTATACCAAAAACAAATGGAATAATATCTCCTGCTGATGGAAAAATTATAACAGTTGATACAGTTAAAGAAGATGAGTTTACTAATATAGAAATGAAAAGAATATGCATCTTTTTATCTGTATTTGATTGTCACATAGCAAGGTCTCCTATTTCTTCTGAAGTAATAGAGACCAAGTATTTTGAGGGGAAGTTTAAATTTGCTAATTCTTCGGAATGTATAGAGAACGAAAGATTGTATATGCATTTAAAAACAGAGGATAAACAAGATGTAGTTTTAATTCTATTTGCAGGATTCATTGCTAGAAGAATAGTTCCTTATGTCTCACGAACCAGTATTCTTAAGATTGGACAAAGAATAGGAATTATTAAATTTGGTTCTAGGATAGATATTTATGTTCCTACTAATTATGCTACAGAATTAAAGGCAGGTGATGAAGTAGTTGCAGGAGAGAGCATCCTCTTTAATAAGACTAATGAGAAGATAGTTTAGTAAAATGAAAAATAGAAAAATTATCTCACTTATACCCAACTTATTAACAACTCTTGCGATGGTTTTTGGACTTTTATCTATCTTCAATTTAATCAAACTTTTTCCACTAGTCGATGGAGAGTTCTTAGGAATTGAAACATCTCTTTTAACCGAAAAGTCCTTATGGTGGTCTTGTATTTTTTTATATATTGCTGCTTTTATAGATTTTGTTGATGGAAAAATAGCACGACTTTTAAATAAAGATTCCGAATTTGGTGCGCAATACGATTCTCTTTCTGATTTAGTTTGTTTTGGTGTTGCACCCTCACTTTTAATCTATATAGTGTATCTATCATCTTTTAATAATCTTGGAATAATGTGTGTAATATTTTATTCTGTTTGTGTTGCTTTAAGACTATCCAGGTTTAATACCAACCCTGATGAAGATAAGGATAGATTATTTGTTGGCCTTCCAAGCCCTATGGCTGCAGGATTGCTAATATCGATTGTCCTAAATGACTATAAATTTAACATATTTTCTTCCGAAGTTGTGAGCACCTTTTTTATAATTTTCCTACCTTTAACGGGACTTTTGATGGTAAGCAATATAGCTTTTCCGAAGAAAACTTTTCTTAATAAGATGAAGAGGTTTAACGCTCTAATTGTGCTATCAATAATACTTATTGCGATACTTTTACATATAGAGATTGGATCTTTTATTCTATTCTATACTTACTTATTGTATGCAGTTGGGAAACATATTTTTATAAAATATAAGGCAACTTTGTGATTAGCTATGAATGATGTTCAAAAATATTACCTTGATAATGGTTTAAAAGTTTTCCTTAAGGAAGATCCTCATTCTCCTGTAAGCTCAATTTTTGTTTGGGTCAATACCGGTAGTGCTTATGAAAATGATAATCAAAGAGGATTAGCACATGTCCATGAACATATGATTTTCAAGGGGACAGATAATTTAAAAGTAGGAGAAATCTCCAAACAGCTAGAGGCCCATGGTGGAGAAGTCAATGCTTTTACCTCATTTGATGAGACCGTATATTACACTACAATTTCAAATGAATTCATTGATGTCGGCTTAAATATACTCTCAGATTGTATGTCTAACGCTACTTTTGACGAAGAAGAGCTTTCAAAAGAGCTTGAGGTTATTTTAGAAGAAATAAAAAGAGGAAATGATTCTCCATCAAATTGTTTAAGTGAAATGATGTTTAAACATACTTTCTTTTCATCTACTTATGGTCTTCCAATTATAGGAACTCCTGAAAGTGTAAAAAGTTTTAAAAGATCTGATGTAAAAGGATTTTATGATAAATGGTATCAGGCAGAAAATATGCATCTTGTTGTAGTAAGTGGCGCTAAGAGTGACGATGTTAAGCTAAAAATTGAAAAAGTATTCAATAAAATTAGACAAGACAAAGTTGAAAAGCCGAAATTCATGGAAAATGAAAACGTGTTAGGATTGCAAATTAATACTGAATTTCATGAAGTTAATGAGGTCTATTTCGCTTTTTCTTTTAAATCTAAAAAAGCTACTGATAAAGATTCCGCGGTCTTAGATATAGTAAGCCATATTCTCGGAAGTGGAACAAGCTCTTTGCTATACAAGGAGTTGAAAGAAGATTTATCTTTAGTTACATCAATTTATTCCAGTAATTATGCAATGAGACACTCTGGAGTTTTTATGATAACAGGGACATTTTTAAATGATAATATTAATCAAGTTATTCAAGAAGTTTGCTTAAAAATTCAACAAATCTGCAATCTTGATTTTGATTTAGCTCAAATAGAAAGAGCAAAAAACTCAATTCTTTCTGATGACCTTCATGAAAACGAAACTGTTCAAGGTCAAGCACAATCTATAGGATATTTAGAATCTTTAACTGGAGATATAGAATCTAAGAAAATATATTTGGAAAGAATTAAAAAAATAACTCCTGAAGAAATATCCAAGGTAGCATCAAGTCTTTTTATACTTGAGAACTTAAATTTGAATTTGATTTTTCCGAAGAAAATAAAGTTTGAAAACGACAAGCATTTAAAGAAAATGATATTAGATATATTTAATATTAGCTCAGACCCCTGCGTAAAAGACTTGAGTTCGTATGTTTCTAAAGATTATTCTATGTCTAAGATAGTTCACAGCAAGCCTACCAGGATAACACTTAATTGTGGTGCAGATTTATTAGTTCTACAGAATACAAAGACACCACTTTTTTCTTTAAGATCTGTTTCTATGGGTGGTTTGAGGCAGGAAAATAAAGCATCCAATGGTAAATTTAGCATTCTTGCTGAGCTATTCGAAAGAGGTTCAAAAAATTTCTCCAAGGATCAATTATCTATGAAAACAGAGTTGTTAGCTTCTGATATAGAGGGTTACTCAGGAAAAAATACATTAGGCTTAAAATTATTGGGCCCTAGTGCAAACTTGCAAGAGTTAATTGAAATATATTCAGATGTAATATCAAATCCACTTTTCATTGAGAAAGAGTTAGAAATTGTTAAAAGGGATACGATGTCTTATCTAAACAGAAAAAAGCAAAACTATGCGGCTTTAACTGCTGATAAGTTTTATGAGAAGCTTTTCCCGAACCACCCTTATTCAATGAATCAATATGGTACAGAAGAAAGCCTTGTTAATATATCTCAAGATAATATATCTAAAGCTTACAGAGAGACTATAACAAAAAATAATTTATTGTTTTCAGCTGTTGGAAATTTTGATCTAGAGCAATTGGTCGAATGTTTAAACTCAAATCTTGATATATCAGATGAAGATTTCTTAAATATCAAAGATTCTACTTTCACTCCTATTAAAGAAGATCAAAATTTTGAAACTAAGTTAGGGGATAAGCAGCAGTCACATATAATGATTGGCACTTATGCACCATCAATGGAATCTCAAGATCAGTATGCATTTCAGGTTATGAATTCATGCCTATCTGGAATGGGCGGTAGACTATTTCTTGAGCTTAGAGATAGAAAGAGCTTAGCTTATACTGTTTCATCTTTTTACAGCCCATCGCCTACTATTGGTCACTTTGGCGTTTATATAGGTTGTTCTCCCGAGAAGAAAGATGAAAGTATCGAAGCTATTAATAAAGAAATTAGCAAGCTTGTGACTGATGGAATAACAAGCTCAGAAATAGAGAGGTCGAAGAATTACTTAATAGGCAGAAATGATATTTCACTTCAAAGAAATGCCAGTATAAATGCTAGAATATCTCAAGGTTGTTTCTTTGGTCTTGGCCCAGAAGAACCATTTGAATTTTCCTCCAAAATAAGAAATGTAACTTTAGAGGAAGTTAATAAAGTGATTTTAAAGTACCTTAGTAGTTGCAACAAGGTTATTGTTGCTTACGAGCCCTCATAATCTCCAACATTGATTTTAGATACGGTAATCAGTATATTTATCCTTTCAAAAAAAAATATTTTTTGAATGGGAGCGTGGCGGAATTGGTAGACGCACTAGATTTAGGATCTAGCGCCTTCGGGTGTGGGGGTTCGAGTCCCCCCGCTCCCAAATGGAGATAATATGAGTTTTAAGATTGAAGAAATTAGTTCAACTGAAAAGAAGGCTTTGTTCAATATTGAAAAAGATGAAGTTGCTAAAACCTATCTTAGCGTTGTTAAATTGTTTCAGAAGGATGCCGATTTAAAAGGATTCAGGAAAGGAAAAGTACCTTTGAAAGTTGTTGAATCTATATATACAGAACAGATTGATGAAGAGATTAAGACAAGAATTATCAACAATAACTTAAGAGTTCTGGCTGTTGAAGAAAAAATAAATATAGTAAAGACTTCAAATCTAGAATTTAAAGATTTTAATAAAGATAAAAAGTTTCAGTTTTCTTTTAATTTTGAACTTATACCTGAAATTAATTTAGGTACATACAAGTCGCTGGAAGTTGAGAAAGAAGTCTTTTCTATCGAACAGAAGGATATTGATAAGGCAATTGAAAACTTGTTAATTAATTTTGCGTCCAATGAGGAAGTTGTAAAACGAAAGAAGATACAAAAAAAAGATATCCTATCTATAAATTTTTCAGGGCAAGTTGAAGGCGTTATAGTGAAAGATCTGGTAAGAGAGAATGCGATGATTGAACTAGGAAATGATTCTTTGATTCCAGACATAGAGACTAAAATAAAAACAATGACACTAGAGGAAGAAAAAACTTTTGATGTAACATATCCAAAAGATTTCCCAATAGCTGAAGCTGCTGGAAAGGTAGTAAATTGTACGGTGCTTATTAATAAAATATATAAAAAAATTATTCCTAAGTTAGATGATGATTTTATTGCTAAGCTTGGTATCGAGTCGAAAGAGAAGTTGGAGGAGCGAGTAGCTTCCGACTTAGAAAGATCTTCTGATGAAAAATCAGAAGCATCATTGAGAAAGAATATTGGTGACAAATTAATAAACGATAACAAATTTGAATTCCCTAAATCTTTTTTAAATGATGAAGAGAAGAGGCTTGAAAGTGAGTACTTGGGTCGAATGAACGAGAAAGGAATTAAAATGAATGAAGTTGACGAAAAGACTAAGGAGTTAATCAAAGAGTCTGCCTTAAGAAATGTGAAGCTGGCACTTATATTCGCTGAAATTTCTAAGCTTGAAAATATTGTTGTGGGTGAGGAAGAGCTCGAGCAGGTTATTGCTTCGATTGCCAAATCCCAAAATACCCAAGTTAGCAAAATAAAGAAATATTATAAAGATAATAATTTAATGGACGATGTAAGAGTAAAGCTAACAGATGAAAAGGTAATAAGATTTTTAGTTTCTGAAGCCAAAATCAAAGAGGTGAAACCTAAAGTTGCAAAGTAACTTAAGTGTTCTTCTTAATTGACTAAGATTATTGATTAAATTACAATCACCTTATGTTTATACCAATGGTAGTTGAGCAAAGCTCTTCTGGTGAAAGAGCTTTTGATATTTATTCTAGACTTTTAAATGAAAGAATTATTTTTATTGGGGGGGAAATTAACGATAACCTCGCGAATCTAGTAGTTGCTCAATTGTTGTTCCTTGAATCAGTTGATAGTAAAAAAGATATTAATTTATATATAAATTCACCCGGTGGAAGTGTTACTGCTGGCCTTGGTATTTATGATGCTATTCAGTATGTTGCTCCTGACGTAAGCACTTTGTGCTTCGGTCTTGCTGCNAGTATGGGGGCTGTACTTTTGGCAAGTGGTGCAAAAAATAAAAGGAACTCTTTACCTAACTCNACAATTATGCTCCACTCTGTTGGGACGCAANTAGGCGGTCANTATTATGACCTAGAGAAAGAAATGGATGAGACTAGAAGGAAGCAGGAGATATTAGCCCAAATATTGTCNAAACATGTTAANCAGAAATTAGATNTAATAAAAACAGATATACAAAGAAATTTTTATCAAACTTCACAAGAAGCATTGGATTATGGAATTATAGATAATATAATTACTCAAAAGGATGATAAATAAATGAGTACATCAAAAGATGATTTAAGTTGTTCTTTTTGTGGAAAAAATCAAAAAGAAGTAAAGAAACTTATAGCAGGCCCTCAAACTTATATATGTAATGAATGTGTAGATTTATGTACTGAGATAATTGAGGACGAAAAAGGGGAGCAAGTTAACCCAGAAGATCTTGAATATATTCCTCCACCCCATGAAATTAAAAGTCAGCTTGATTCTTATGTCATTGATCAAGATCAGGCAAAGAAATATTTATCCGTTGCAGTATATAATCATTACAAAAGAATTAGTGTAAATAATGAACCTAAGTCAAAGAAAAGTGAATCTGAAGAAGTTGAAATACAAAAAAGTAACGTGCTACTAATTGGCCCTACAGGCTCTGGAAAAACCCTATTGGCTCAGACGTTAGCAAAATTCTTAAATGTTCCATTTACTATTGTTGATGCAACTTGTTATACAGAGGCGGGTTATGTAGGCGAAGATGTTGAGAATATGCTTGTAAGTCTTTTGCAGGCATCAGATTTTGATGTTAACAAAGCTGAAAAGGGAATTATTTATATTGATGAGATAGATAAGATTGCAAAAAAAAGTGGGGATAGTCCATCTATTACTAGAGATGTATCAGGAGAAGGTGTTCAACAAGCCCTTTTGAAAATTATTGAAGGTGCCATTGTCAATGTTCCTCCTAAAGGTGGCAGAAAGCATCCACAACAAGAATTTATACCGGTTGATACTAATAATATCTTATTTATTTTAGGCGGTTCTTTTAGCGGGCTGGATAAAATAATTGCTAAAAGAATTGGAAAGAATTCTATAGGCTTTGAGAAGGGTGAGCAACAAATAGTTAAAAGGTTGGACTCTAACGATTTCCTTAAGTCCATTCAATCTGAAGACTTAGTTAGTTTTGGATTTATTCCTGAGTTTATTGGCAGGGTCCCTGTAATTACATATCTAAATACACTCGACGAAGATGCACTTATAAAGATATTAACTGAGCCAAGAAATGCTCTGATAAAGCAATATCAGAAATTAGTTAGGATAAATGATAAGGTAGAGCTAGAATTTACTGAAGAATCTTTAATTTGTATTGCCAAGGAAGCTATCAAGAGAGAGACAGGTGCCAGAGGCCTCAGGTCCATAATTGAGAACTCCATCTTGGATTTAATTTATGATATTCCTACCTTGGATGGTTTAAAAAAGTGCGTAATAACTGAAGATGTGATAATGAACGGTAAGGCTCCGATGCTCAGTTTTGAAACTAAATCATCTAAAAGTGCCTTAAACTAGGTCTTTTTTCTCTTTTTTCTATCACTTTTATAGTTTTTTTAATGTTTTTTTGTTGCAAAACAAGATTTAATGGTTAACTTAATTGAATAATGCCTTTCGGAGGACTTCATGAGTACAAAATATAAACTTCCATTATTACCCTTAAGAGACGTAGTTATTTTCCCTCATATGGTGGCGCCATTATTTGTTGGAAGAGAAAAATCAATTAGAGCATTAGAAGAGGCAATGAAAACAGACAAGAAGATTTTGCTATCCGCTCAAATTGATGCAAAAACAAATGACCCAGGACCCAAAGATATATATCACATCGGGACAGTAGGTACAATCGTTCAGATGCTAAGACTTCCAGACGGGACAGTAAAGATATTAGTTGAAGGTGTCAGTAGGGCAAAACTCCTTAGCTTTGACGAAGAAAACAAATTCTTTAATGTTGAAGTAGAAGACTTGGTAGAGAAGACTATGTCTGACGTTGAAACTAATGCTATAATGAGGAGCTTAATTGAGGCTTTTGAAGATTATACTAAACTTAACAAGAAGGTTCCGACTGAAACATTAGTAACAATTTCTGCTATCGAAGATGCTAGCAAGTTGTCTGATACAATTGCATCACATTTGACCTTTAAACTTTCTGACAAGCAGGAAGTACTTGAGTGCTTGGATTGCTCTAAAAGACTGGAAATGTTATTTGAAAAAATACAATCGGAGTTAGAGATTTTACAAGTTGAGAAGAAAATTAGAAATAGAGTTAAAAAGCAAATGGAAAAGGCTCAAAAGGAATACTATCTAACTGAGCAAATGAAAGCCATACANAGTGAGCTCGGTGATAAAGATGATCTAAAAACCGAGATTTTGGAGTTTGAAGAGGCATTGAAATCTAAAGAGATGCCTGAAGATATTAGAAAAANAATAGAAAAGGAAATTAGAAAGTTGAAAGGAATGTCTTCTATGTCTGCAGAGGCGACCGTCGTCAGGAACTATATTGATTGGCTTGTTACGTTGCCATGGAATTCTGATTTGACGGAAGATGAAGTTTCTTTGGATAAAGCTCAAAATGTTCTAGACGAGGACCATTTTGGCTTAGAGAAACCCAAAGAACGAATAACAGAATTCCTTGCTGTTAGAACTTTAACTGAAAAGCTTAAAGGTCCTATTTTATGTTTAGTTGGACCACCTGGAGTGGGTAAGACATCTTTGGCAAAATCAGTTGCTAGAGCTATGGGAAGGAAGTTTGTAAGAATTTCACTTGGTGGCGTTAGAGATGAAGCCGAAATAAGAGGTCATAGAAGAACTTACATAGGTGCTCTACCTGGAAAAATTATTCAAGGGATGAAGAAAGCAGGTTCAAAAAATCCTGTTTTTCTTTTAGATGAAATAGATAAAGTTGGTACAGATTTCAGAGGAGATCCTGCTTCTGCATTGCTAGAGGCATTGGATCCTGAGCAAAATTCAACTTTTAATGACCACTATCTAGAAATTGATTACGATTTATCGCAGGTTTTATTCATTACTACAGCAAATGTTTTACACACAATTCCTTGGGCTTTGCAAGATAGAATGGAGATTATTAAATTGTCAGGTTACACAGAACTTGAGAAAAACAAAATCGCTAAGAAATACCTAATTCCTAAGCAGCTTGAAAATAACGGTCTAAAGGATTCAAATGTAAAGTTCTCAGACAAGGCTGTAAACTTTACTATTCAAAGATACACAAGAGAAGCTGGTGTTAGGACCTTGGAAAGAGAATTTGGAACCTTATGTAGGAAAACTGCAAAAGAAGTGGTAACAAATGGTAAAGATTATTCCTTGAATATCACGCCAAAAGTTGTCCAAAAATTATTAGGTTCGCCTAAATTTAAGCATGGCGAGATAGAAGATACCAATCAAATAGGTATGTCTACTGGAATGGCATGGACAGAAGTTGGTGGAGAATTGCTAAATATAGAAGTAACGATTGTTCCTGGCAAGGGTAACTTTACAGTTACTGGTAAGTTGGGAGAAGTAATGCAAGAGTCCACAAGGGCTGCTATGAGCTATGTAAGATCTCGTGGCAATAGACTTGGATTGGATAGAAATTTTTATCAAAAAATCGACATCCATGTTCACGTTCCTGAAGGTGCTCAGCCTAAAGATGGACCTTCAGCTGGTATTGCTATGGCCACAGCTATATTGTCTGGTTTAATTCAAAAAGAAGTTAGAAGGGACCTAGCTATGACTGGAGAGATTACTTTAAGAGGAAGGGTTCTTCCTATTGGAGGATTAAAGGAAAAAATATTAGCTGCTCATAGAGGCGGAGTTAAAACTGTTTTGATACCTAAAGAAAATGAGAAAGATTTAATTGATATACCTAAAGAGGTTCTTAAATACGTTGATATTATTCCTGTTAGTCATATGGACGATGTCATTCCTCATGCAATTATATCTGATGAGGCAATACTAAAAGATGCGGTTTCGTCTGATATGCCTTTAGGTGTTGATGTTTCAGAAGCAGAGAAGCCTTTGAATCTATCTTGACATTTACTTGTCTGCATATAGTATAAAAATCTATTCGGGGCGCTTAGCTCAGCGGGAGAGCGCTTCCCTTACAAGGAAGATGTCACAGGTTCAAATCCTGTAGCGCCCATATTTCGGGGGTCGTAGTTCAGCTGGTTAGAACGCTGCCCTGTCACGGCAGAGGTCGCGGGTTCGAATCCCGTCGACCCCGGAAAAAAGTTTTTGTAATGTTAAATAATAATGATTTAGAATTTCTTTTATCGCAGGGTATCAACAAACAAGACTTAAATGAACAGCTTAGTTTGTTAAAAGATGATTCCAAACTGAAAAAACTACTTTTAATTAGACCTTGTGATAAGAATGATGGGATTCTTCCTCCTGAAGATGTTCAAAAAATTAACATTGAAAGTGGTCCACCAATGCCGGGTATTTTTATTAGTAGGTTTATTCCTGCCTCTGGTTCGGCCACTAGAATGTTTAATTTTGATTTATTTGAAGATAAGTTTTTTAAAAATTTACACTTACTCCCTTTCTTTAACCAGATTGAAAGTTTTTGCTCTGAAAAAAAAATTGATTTGAAGAATATTGTTTCAGGTAAAGACTCCAAACTTTTTAATGATATATTGACATCGGAAAATAAGCTTAATCTTTCTAGCAAACCCAAGGCTATAATTGATCTTCATCAAATCAATAGTGTTCCCATATCTCCTATAGAGCAATTTCTAGTTAATTCTATGGATGATATTACTAATTCACCGTTAATCTTTTCAATCCAAGAGAAATATGTTGCTGAAGTTCAAGATAAAGTTAAGCACTCTTCTTTTTTAGCAGATTATAACCCTGATTTAATGTTTGAGATTACTACTCAAAAGAAATCAACAAACAGTCTTTGCGTAGATGATAAAGGGGAAATATTACGACATCCTAATGGAGAAGTATATACCCACCCATCTGGACATGGAGCTTTGTTAGAAAATTTAGGTGAGATTGATTCAGATTTTATATTTATCAATAATATTGATAACTTATCTCCCAAAACAAGGACACTAAGGTATGAAGTCTCAAAGTCTTTGTTTAATATTGCATACTCAAATAAAAGGAGATTTGACATGCTTCTTCAGACTTTTAGCGAACGAAAGTACAATCTTTTAGAGTCTTTAATTGCTCAGTTTGAGGCATATATGCCTAATCATTTAAAAGATAAAAGTGTAGAGCAGAAAGTTGATTTAATTATTGAGATGCTAAATAAGCCAATAAGAGTGTGTGGAGTTGTTAAAGATGAAAATTCTAAGGGTGGGAAGCCGTTTTGGGTAAACGATGGAAAGGCAGAATCAGTTCAAATTGTCGAAGAATCACAAGTAGATTTAAAAGATGAAAATCAAATTAGATTATGGGAAGAGGGGTCTTACTTTAACCCTGTTGAAATGATTTGCTGCATTAAAGACTTCACTGGAAAGAAATTTGACTTGAAACAATTTTCAGAATATTCACTTAAGATGAAAGTTAATAAAGATATACTTGGTAAGAGCTCTTCATTTATTGAATGCCCTGGTTTGTGGAATGGTTCGATGCATTATTGGCATACAACTTTTGTTGAGATACCTGGTGCTTCTTTTACACCAGTAAAAAATTTTACAGATTTATTTTTATCAATTCATCAGCCATAATAGTAGCGTATGGAGAGGTGGGTGAGTGGTTTAAACCAGCTGATTGCTAATCAGCCGTACGGAGTAAATCCGTACCGGGGGTTCGAATCCCCCTCTCTCCGGGCTAATATGCGCCTGTAGCTCAGTTGGATTAGAGTGCCAGATTACGGCTCTGGAGGTCGAGGGTTCGAGTCCTTCCAGGCGCGACTATTTTGATTTACCTAAATTTTTGATAACTTTTGATGAGTTCTTTAGAGACTTTACATACCAGTCAAATTTTAGTTTTGTTTTTTCACTATTGCTTAGATAAGTTAATTTTTTATTTCTTTTTGCTTCTGAAATAAGTTGATTCATTACAATCGCACAAGAAACAGAAATATTATAGCTCTCATTGAACCCATCCATTGAAATGCTTAACAACGAATCAGATTCTTCTAATATCTCTCTACTAAGACCCTTCTCTTCGTTACCAAATGCAATAATCATTTTTTTTTCGATTTTAAACTTTTCTAAGGAAATAGATTTATTTTTTGATGGGGGGACAGTAGATATAATTTTAAAACCTAGATTCTTTAGAGATTTAATATAGTCTTTTTTGGGGATATTTTTTCTTTTTATCTCCATCGTTACCCACTTCTCCGACCCTAAGGAGATACCTTTGGAGAGCGTTACTTCATTTGAATCTTGAATTATATAGATATTTTGAATACCTAAATTATCACAAGTACGTAAAACAGCACTAATATTATGACCTTGATAGATATCTTCTAAAAGAACACAAATTCCCTTAGTTCTATTAGATAATACTTTATCTATTCTTTTCTTCCTATTTGAAGTTAGAAGAGGTGCAAGTTGTTGTATAGATATTTTTTTCATTATTTATTTTCTTATTATTAAACCTAAGATATTCTATTTAATTATAAATTTATGAGCGATAAAAACAAAAAGAAAATTTTAGTCACCGGTGATAGGCCTACCGGCAATCTTCATCTTGGACACTATGTTGGGACTCTTAAAAATAGAGTTGAGCTTCAAGATTCATTTGATTGTTATTTTTTAATCGCTGACCTACACATGTTAACAACGCATCAGGATAAAGTCGCTGATTTAAAAGATAATATTATCGAACTTGTAATTGATTGGATGTCCGTTGGGCTTGATCCCCATAAGTCATGTTTTTACTTGCAATCAAAAATACCTGAAATTTCTGAGCTAACAGTACTTTTATCTATGCTATGTTCTGTCCCTAGGATTCAACGAATTCCAACTCTTAAGGAAAAGATAATGGCCATGAACTTAAATGACAATTATTCCTTAGGCTTGCTTTCCTATCCTGTGCTAATGTCCTCGGATATTTTGGCATTTAATGCTTCCGTTGTTCCGGTGGGGGAAGATCAACTGAGTCATGTTGAACTTACAAGGGAAATTGCCAGAAGGTTCAATTCAACTTATAAAAATCTTTTAGTAGAACCCGACCCAATGATTAGTGAAGTCTCTAGACTTGTAGGTACTGATGGTCAAGGTAAGATGAGTAAGTCGCTAAACAATTCTATATACCTATCCGATACAGAAAGTGTAGTCAAAAAGAAAGTGATGAAGATGTTTACTGATCCTAATAGGACAAGCGCTGATATTCCTGGAAAAGTAGAAGGAAACCCAGTTTTTATCTATCATGATATTTTCAATCAGAACTCAGCAGAGTTAGATGATTTTAAAGATAGGTATTCAAAAGGAAAGATAGGTGATGTTGAGGTTAAGGATTCTCTGGTAAAAAACATAAATAGTTTTTTAGATCCAATTAGACAAAAAAGAAGTGAAATTTTGAGGAATAAAAGTGAAATTTTAGATATAATCATTGAAGGTTCTAAAAGAGCTAGGGAAGTAACAAAGAAGAATCTTGAGCTTATTAAAGAAGCTATGAGTCTTAATTTTAAATAGGGAGTATTTTTATGAGTTATTCAGATCCATTACCAATAGGAGTTATACCAGAGGATTTAAATTTTAAACCAAAGAAAATGAAAGCTTGGGTGATTAGAAAGGATAGACATGGTGAGCCATTGAAATCTTTCCAAGAAGAGGAGCTACCTGTCCCAGAATGTGGACCTAATGACGTCTTAGTCCTAGTCGTAGCAACTGGAATTAATTTCAACGGAGTATGGGCAGGTTTGGGAGAGCCTATATCTGTTCTAGATGTTCATAAGCAAGATCTTCACATAGCTGGTAGTGATTGTTCGGGAATTGTTTGGGACGTGGGTTCTAATGTTAAAAGTTGGAAAAAAGGTGATGAGGTTATAATTCATTGTGGAGTGGAGAATGAAGAGCCACATTCAAATATGACCCAATCTAATGCAGATTTTATTAGTTATGACCCTATGGTTAGTAAGGGTGCTCAAATATGGGGATATGAGACTCCAAATGGTTGTTTTGCTCAGTTTACAAAGGTCCAAGCACAACAAATTTTAAAAAAGCCCAAACATTTAAATTGGGAAGAAGCTGCTTCGTATGCGCTATGTTATTTTACGGCCTACAGAATGCTTGTTACCAAGGCTAATATTCAGCCAGGTGAAGTAGTTCTAGTTTGGGGTGCGGCAGGTGGATTAGGAGTTTTTGCTCTTCAGATATGCAAGATGCTTGGTGCCAAGGCAGTAGCTGTTGTCTCATCTCAAGACAAATTTAAAATGTGTGAAGATTTAGGCGCAGTGGGTGTTATTAATAGGAAAGATTTTCCTAATTTAGCTTACAAGAAGAATGAGACTCCTGAGGAAATTGCCTCGAGATTTAAAGAAATGAAGAACTTTGGTAAGAAAATTTGGGAAATTCTTGGTGAAAGGAAAAGTCCAAATGTAATTTTTGAACATCCAGGAGAGACAACTTTTCCTGCCAGTGTCTTTGTATGTGACAAGTTTGGAAGAATAGTAATATGTGCGGGTACCTCGGGATATGATTGCACTTTTGATGTAAGATATCTATGGATGCTGCAAAAACAAATTTTAGGTTCTCATTTTGCAAATGCTTTGGAATGCATTAGGGCTAATGAGCTGGTCCATCAGGGATTAATTAACCCTGTTGTTTCAGAAGTTTTCAATTACGAGGAAATTCCTAAGGCTCATCAGTTGATGTATGAAAATAAACATTCAGGCAAGATGGTTTGTTTAGTTCAGGGAACTAAAGCTTAAGATTACTTACAATGTAAGTTGGCTTTATTGCCGATTTATTGGCAATCAATCTTGATGTTTTTCCTGTAAGTACAAGGGCACTATTTATTCCAGAGGAATTAGATCCTGCAATATCAGTTTTAATATTGTCTCCAATTGTAAGAATTTCAGATTTATTCAGGCCCAATCTTTCTTTGGCTAACTTGAATATTTTCTTAGAAGGCTTCCCGAGATTGGTTACGGGAGTTGAGTAGGTCTTGGTGATTGCAGCCACGATAGCTCCAGTCGCTGGTACATTGCCTAGTTCCGTGGGATAACTATTATCAATGCTAGTAGCATAAAGATTGGCACCATTTTGAATACATAGTGACGCATACATTAAATCCTTATAGTTAAAATCAATATTCCCTGAAACAAGAATATTTTTAGATTCTTTAAATTTTGATAAATCTTCAATAATTTCAATACCTTGGTTTTTTATATAGTTTTTAAGTTTTTTACTTGAAAAAATCATAATTTTTTCTTTTTTAGTAGAGTCTTTTTTAATAATTTCGATAAAGTTAGAAATAGGAGTTATGACTTGGTTTTTATTACAGCTGATTCCAAGCTTTGACAATATTTTTGAGTATTCAACGGGGGAGACTGAAGAGTCATTTGTTAAGAAAACATATCGTTTATTTTCTTTATTCAGATAAGCAATGAATGACTTAGCAAATGGTATAAGTTTTTTATCTAGATATATCACACCATCTAAATCAATGATGAAGCCTTTAAATTTTGAAAAAACAGTTCTCATCCCCAAATTTCTTTGGCTAGCTTTTCATCTCTAACCCTTGATGATTCTTTTCTAACTAGCTGAATTTTCTTCTCTTCTGGGTTGTCAACAATTTGAACTTCTAGAAAGTCTAATATTATCAAAGAAGCTTTTTTTATACCTTCATAAACTTCTTTTTCCTCTCCGGAGGATTTGGCAGTTTTATAGTCTAAAAACAAAGCAATAGTTACAAAGTCCTCTTTAATTTCTGGTGAGACTTCCACGGTCCAATCTTCATAATCATTAACAAGGAATATCTTTGACCATTCATCTAAAACTTTCTGGTGATCTAGTTCTGACATAACTTAAATATTCAAATCTCCTGCTACAATAATATTTTCTTTACCTGAATTACTTATTATTTTAACTGCTTCTTCAAAAGATTCATACTTTTCTAATGTAGAAGCTTTTATAAGCATCGGAAGGTTGACTCCCGATATAATTTCCACTAAGTCTTTCTTGAAGAAACTTAGACTAATATTGGAAGGTGTACCTCCAAACATGTCCGTAAATATTATAGTTTTCTGATCATCTATTATGAAATTTGATATTCTATTTGCATAAGTGTCAAAATCTCTTGACTCTTTATCTATAGTTATCGTATAAATATTCCTTAGTATTTTTTCACCCATAACAAACTCCAAGGATGCTTTTAGCTCTTCGCATAGCTCACCATGGGTGATAATTAATATATTAAACATAAGTTAATTTTAATATATTAATTATTTTTTACAAAGTTAACTTTCTAATATAGTTTTTTTTACGGCAATTTCAATAAGAGTCGATAGATTTCTACCTGGACTAACAGGTATCTTCATATGGGGGATTTTAATATCTAATATGTTGGTATAGCTTGTATCATATCCAAGTCTTTCATAATTGTGACTATCTTTAAAATCAACAAGTTCAATCATCAAGTCAATTTTAGAACTATTAATCATTGCCTCTTCTCCAAAAATTTCTTTAACATTAATAATTCCAATTCCTCTGATTTCTATTAAGTCTTTAATAGTTTCCGGGGGATAACCAATAAGTTTCTTATTAGCTTCCTTAATTAAAACTACATCATCCGCAACTAGAAAAGCTCCTTTATTTAGAAGCTCTATAGCACATTCGCTTTTACCGACACCGCTTCTACCAATTATTAGCACACCCTTATTTAAAAGATTTACCAGAACGCCATGCTTACTTAAAAAATCATTATTCATTAGCTTTAATAAAATTAATTATATCTTCAGGATTTTTAATATTTAGCATCTGATTGATTACATTCTTTTTTGTAAATAAGCTTGATACTGACTTTAGTATCTCTAAATGACGATTTCCGATTTCCTCAGGATGTAAAATTAGTATCAATATTTTAGTCTTCAATCCATCAATTGAGCCAAAATCTATTCCATTATTAGATATACACAAACTTATGTATGTTTTATCTATACCAGGTATTTTTGCATGAGGTATAGCTATGAAGTTATCCAGTGCAGTACTACAAAGTTTTTCTCTCTTAAGTATTAAGTCTATGACAGTTGATTCTTTTATACTACTTTGGACATCTGATATTCTTGATATAATTTTTCTCAAAAAACGTTCTTTCTCTAGAGACTCCAGTTCAGTAAAGATTAATTGGGAGTCAAGTAGTTCACTTAATTTCATTTACTGGCCCTCTTATTAGATGAAGGTATTTTAAGTATATTTCTGTATTTTGCAATAGTTCTTCTCGCTATATTTACACCTATCTTCTCCAAGGACGTTCTTATCTCTTCGTCGGTTAAAGGTGAATTCTTCACTTCATTGTTTATCATGTCTTTTATAATATCTTGAACTGCAGTGGATGATTCGTTTGATTCAGCGTTGGCCCTATTGTCAAAAAGAGTTTTCATGTTTATTAATCCACGTGGAGTACTGATATATTTGTTACTGGTTATTCTACTAACAGTAGACTCATGAATATCTAGTTGTGAAGCTATATCAGACAATTTTAATGGTTTAAGATATCTTTCTCCCTTAAGTATGAAATCTTTTTGAATCTTAACTAACAAATTGAATACATCTTGATACATGCTCTCTCTTTCTTCTATTGTCTTTATTAAGAGTGAACCACTCTCAATCTTTTCCTTTAGATATTGTTTAACTTCATTGTCAACACCACCACCAGGTTTTAGCATTTTCTTGTAATATTTTGAAACCTTAAGTTTTTTAATATATTTATTTGACTGAACAATTAAACTATTATTCTGATAATATACATAAGCTTCTGGCTCAGAGTTTCTAATTGCACTATCACTTGAATAGAATATGTTCGCAGGGTTAATATTTAACTCTGATATTTCTTTTATACATTTTTTAATTCGAGCTATAGATGAATTTAAGGAATTAGCAATCTCCTTAAAATTCTTAGCCGCGATGTTATGTGTATGCCTATCTAAAATTTCGTAACACAAACTAGAATACTTATTATTTGAAAGTTTTAACTGAATTTTTAACGACTCTGTAATTGTTCTAGCTAGTATTCCAGGGGGGTCCAAAAGACTTTGAGACTGTATTATCAGTTCTTCAATATTAGTTTCGCTAACAGTTATTCCTTCTTGTTCAAAAAGTATTTTTTTAATCTCATCGTTTGTGTATATTAAAAAGCCCTTTTCATTTAGAAGATATACTAAACATGCAAGTATTTTTCTATCTTTTTTCTTTATATTTAGATGTTTAATTTGTTTAAATAGATAACTAGCTATATTGTCTTCATCGTACTTCATAGTTTTTTCGTTATCTATATCATGATCAACTTGATCTATTTTCTTTCCATAAGCTACCTCTCTATCAGTTATTTCTTCTAAGCATGGGTTCTCATTTAACTCTTTTTCTAATAGCTCATTGATTTCATTAATATTAAGCTTTATAAGTTTTATAAAAAATTTTGATTCAAGACTGAGATAGCCTTTAGGTTTTTGAGTTAATTTCTGATTAAGATTAATTTTAACCATTCAGATAACCAATAAATAAATAAACAAAAGACATATAACTTTATTTTATACTAAATAACTTATTAATTAACACTTAGAGTATTCAAAATCTAACAATTGAAATACTATTCCGACAGTTCATTTTCGTATATAGTGATTTTTTTTTCATGGACAAGGGTAAGCGCAATATCATCTAGGCCCTCCAAAAGGCACTTTCTTCTATATGGATCAATATCTAAATTATGAGAGAATTTCTTATTATCACTTAAGACCATGTTTTCAAGGTCAACTCTTAATTCATAATCTTCAAAATTTAACGTCGAATTGAAAAAATAATCCAACATTTCTTCATCAACAATTACTGGAAGTATGCAATTTTTAAAACAATTATTGAATAGGATGTCTGCAAAGGATGTTGAAATTATAACTTTGAATCCATAATCTCGTAATGCCCACGGGGCATGCTCTCTGGAGCTGCCACAGCCAAAATTCTCCTGAGAAAGTAAAATCTCTGAATCTTTGAATCTTGTCTCATTTAAAATAAATTTACTATTTACTGTTCCATCATCATTGAAGCGCCAGTCAAAAAATAGAAATTCTCCAAACCCAGTCCTTTCTATTCTTTTTAAGAATTGTTTTGGTATTATCTGATCAGTGTCTACATTTGACGAATCAAGTGGTGCTGGACGGCTTATAACTGTTTTAAACTTTTCCATATACTAATACTCACCTAGATCTATATCATATGATCTTACATCAGTGAATCTTCCTTTTATTGCAGCAGCAGCTGCCATAGTTGGACTTACCAAGTGTGTTCTCCCACCTTTCCCTTGTCTTCCTTCAAAATTCCTATTCGAAGTACTAGCAGCTCTTTCACCAGGTGACAGCTTGTCAGGGTTCATTGCTAAGCACATACTACACCCTGATTCTCTCCATTCAAATCCGGCATCTTTAAATATCTTATCTATACCAAGCTTTTCAGCTTGATACTTAACAACTTGCGAGCCAGGAACAACAATTGCTTTAACACTTGCAGATACCTTGTTACCTTCTATGATTTTACTTGCAGCTATTAAGTCCTCTATTCTTCCGTTTGTACACGAACCTATAAACACTGTATCAATTTTTATATCCTCGATAGATGTATCAGCCTCTAGTCCCATATAATTAAGAGCATCCTCGATCGATTTTCTTTTTACAGGGTCTTCTATATTCTTTGGATTTGGTACTTTATTGTTAACCCCGGTCACCATCCCAGGGCTAGTCCCCCAGCTCACTTGAGGAGCTATTTTAGAGGCATCAAGAATTAGTGTTTTATCAAAAGAAGCACCTTCTTCTGATGCAAGCTCTAACCATTCTTTCATAAGAGTGTCTAAATTCTCTTCTAATTTAATTCTAGGCTTGTCTCTTAAATAATCTATTGTTGTTTTATCAGGACTAATCATTCCAGCTCTGGCACCAGCTTCGATTGACATATTACATATTGTCATCCTTTGTTCCATTGAAAGGCTTCTAATTGCTTCACCTGTATACTCGATTACATATCCTGTAGCACCTGCAGTTCCAATTTCACCAATTATACTAAGAATAATATCTTTTGCAGTCACACCTTTTGGCCTCTTACCATCAACTCGAACTTCAAAAGTTTTAGGTTTGTTTTGCCATAAGCATTGGGTTGACATAACATGTTCAACCTCACTTGTTCCAATTCCAAAAGCAAGTGCACCAAAAGCTCCATGGGTTGATGTATGACTATCTCCACATACTATTGTGCTCCCAGGTCTTGTTAATCCTTGTTCTGGACCTATAACGTGAACTATTCCCTGATAGGGACTTGCTAGATCAAAAAGCTCAACTTCAAACTCTTTACAGTTTGATGCTAGTGTTTCAATTTGCTGAAGAGAAATTGGATCTTTAATATTGTGCCTGTCAATAGTAGGCACATTATGATCCATAGTTGCAAAAGTTTTATCAGTTCTTCTAATTCTCCTTCCCGCTTCTCTGAGACCTTCGAATGCTTGAGGAGAAGTGACTTCGTGCACTAAATGTAGGTCAATATAAAGAAGAGTTGGCTTACCTTCCTCTTCATGAACTATATGTTTGTTCCAAATCTTATCAAAAAGTGTCTTTGGTCTCATATGAAGATATTATAATACCTAATTAGAAAGAACTATTAAAAGTCTTTAATTTAGAAAATTTTGCATCAGCACCTAGGAAATCCTCAATTCTAAGAAGCTGGTTGTATTTTGCTGTTCTATCTGTCCTGGAACACGAACCAGTTTTTATTTGTCCAGCATTAGTAGCTACGGCTATATCTGAGATAATCGAATCTTCGGTTTCACCCGACCTATGAGAAATTATATAAGAATAATTATTCTTTTTTGCTAACTCGATTGCCTGAATAGTCTCAGAAATAGACCCAATCTGGTTTATCTTAACCAGAATACTGTTGGCAGCTTTTTTGTCTATTCCCGTTTGTAGTCGTGAATTATTAGTTACAAAAAGATCATCACCAACAAGTTGGACTTTTTCTCCTACCAATTTAGTTAGCATTCTCCATCCTTCCCAATCATCTTCATCTAGAGGATCTTCGATTGAAATAATTGGAAATTTATTTATTAATTCTTGATAATATTGAGAAATTTCTTCGATGGATAAAAGTTTTTTATCAATTCTATACTTTTTATTTTCATATATTTCAGTAGCCGCGACATCTAATGCAAAAAAGATTTCTTCTCCAAGCTTATATCCAGAGTTGGAAACAGCTTCGGATATATAATTTAGTGCTTCTTCGTTTGAATTTAGGTTTGGTGCAAAGCCACCTTCGTCACCAACTGCGGTTGAATAACCTTCTTTGTTTAATATTTTTTTGAGCTCTTGGAATATCTCAACCCCAGCTCTCAGAGAGTCAGAAAAAGTAGAGAAACCTGCAGGTACTATCATAAATTCCTGAATATCTAGTCCATTATTAGCATGAGCTCCCCCGTTTACTATATTCATTAATGGTGTAGGCAAACTAAGATCTTTGTCTTGACCTAAGTACTCATAAACTTCTTGGTTATTATTTTTGGCTAAACATTTTAAAAAAGTAATCGAGCAAGCTAGTATTGCATTTGCTCCTAATTTTGATTTATTTTGAGTTCCATCTAAGTCCAATAAGAAATTGTCGAATTCACTTATAGACTCAAAGCTAGCATTGATAACGCTAGATTTTATTAAAGAGTTAATATTCTCAACTGCATTCTTAACACCCTTTCCGTTGAACTCCTTGAGGTTACCATCTCTAAGTTCTACTGCTTCATGTGACCCGGTTGAAGCACCTGAGGGCACAGAGCCTCGACAAATTTGCCCATTATCAACTGACATATCAACTTCTACAGTAGGAGTACCGCGAGAATCAAGAATTTGTCTACCTTTTAAATATGTTATTTTAGCCATTTTTTTAAGTATTTGAATTCTATATCAGCAGAAATTTTTTTCAACAAAAGATATAAAAAAAATTTGAATTCATCTTGTATTAAGATAATGTATTTTAAATTATGGACTTAAGAATTCCCAATTCTCTTAGATTTTTATCTATAGATGCCGTAGAAGAAGCAAACTCAGGACACCCTGGTATGCCTATGGGAATGGCTGATGTTGCTACTGTGCTATTTAATGAGTATTTGAAGTTTGATGCAACTAAGCCTAATTGGCCCGATAGAGACAGGTTCGTATTGTCCAATGGTCATGGGTCGATGCTTTTATACTCTTTGCAATATCTTTTAGGATTCGCTGAGCCATCATTAAAGGAAATAAAAAATTTCAGAAAATTAGGATCAAAGGCTCCAGGTCACCCAGAATATAAGCATACTTTGGGAATTGAAACAACAACCGGACCCCTTGCTCAAGGCTTAGGTAATGCTGTAGGGATGGCTCTCGCCGAGAGAATACAAAATAGCAAATTTGGAGATAAGATTATTAATCATTTTACTTATGCTTTTGTTGGGGATGGTTGCCTGATGGAAGGACTTAGCCATGAAGTTCTGAGTTTGGCTGGACACTTAAAATTAAACAAACTGATAGTTTTCTTTGACGATAATAATATTTCAATTGATGGTCCTACTAATCTTTCAACCTCTGATGATACCAAAAGCAGAATTAAATCTTATAATTGGAATTATATTAATGTGGATGGTCACAATCCATCTAAAATAAGGAAATCAATTGAGAAAGCACAGAAATCAAATAAGCCAACAATGATAGCTTGCTCTACCAAGATAGGGTTTGGCTCACCAAATAAGGAAGGTTCTGAGAAAAGTCATGGAGCTGCTCTTGGCAAAGAAGAAGTCCTGATGACCAGAAAAAATTTAAATTGGAGCCATAAACCCTTTGAGATACCGAACTCAATTTTAAAAGTATGGCGTAAGGCTGGTGTTAGATCAAAAAAGAAAAGATTAAGTTGGGAATTACATTTAAAGAATAGTAATTTAAGGAAAGATTTTAATAAAAGCTTGACGGGAACTTTCTCTAATACTTTCTTAGAAAAGTTGTATAGAAAGTTTAGAGATAAGAATTTTGATATTCAGAAGATTTCCACAAGAAAATCTAGTGAAAAGGTTATTGAAATTTTTAAAGATACATTCCCGAACTGATTGGGGGCTCTGCAGACTTAACCCCATCAAATAATACCAGAGTTAAGTCAATGTCTAATATTAGTTCGAAGAATTACTCTGGAGATTACATACATTATGGAATTAGAGAACATGGAATGGCCTCGATTATGAATGGATTGTCGTTACATAAAGGTGTTATTCCCTATGGCGGAACTTTCCTTGTTTTTTCAGATTACTGTAGGCCATCAATTAGACTATCTGCAATGATGGGAATAAAAGTCATATATGTCATGACTCATGATTCTATAGGATTAGGTGAAGATGGTCCTACTCACCAGCCTGTTGAACATTTAGCAAGTTTAAGAGCAATTCCTAATCTTAATGTTTATAGACCTTGTGATATCAATGAAACTTTTCATGCATGGGCTGATGCAATTCGCTCAAATAATCCCTCATTAATTGCCTTGAGTCGTCAGGACTTAAAATTTTTAACTAAGTTTCCACAAAAGTTAAATCAAGAATTATTAAACATTGGTGCTCAAGTAATGTATGGATCTACTAAAAATCAAGATATAGTTCTTGTTTCATCTGGATCTGAGGTTGAAATTGCTTATGATGCAGCTGAAGGATTGAAGAAGAGGGGTGTGAAAGCTACTGTTTTATCGATTAGTTGCTCAAAAAGATTCTTTAGCCAGTCTGCCAAAATTAGATCCAAGTTTCTAGGTAATTCTCCAATCTTATCTATTGAAGCAGGACTTTCTTTGGGCTGGAAAAGCTTTTATGATGATTTTACGAATGTAGTTTCAATCGAAACTTTTGGTGCTAGTGCACCTAAAGATGATTTGTATAAATATTTTAAGATAAATAAAAACGAAATTATTAATAAGGCATTAAAGATTCTTTCCTAATTAATTTCTTGACATTAAAGTGGTACTAATATAAATTTTTCTATTTATTGGAGATATTTATGCCAGGTATATATGTAGGAAGTAATGAAAATCTAGAAAATGCACTTAGAAGGTTTAAAAGGCAAGTTGAAAAGGGTGGCATTTTGTCTGATGCAAGAAAGAAAGAATACTTTGAAAAGCCAAGTGAGACAAAAAAGAAGAAACTCTTCGCTGCAAAAAAAAGGATGAATAAAAAAGTTAGAAAACCAAGATATTAAAGCAATTAAATGTCATCATATGAAAAATACTCAGATAAAGAAGACATCTTAAATAAAACCTCAATTAAAGAATACATAGATAAAAATTGGTCAGAATGTAAAAAATCTGGAAGTGGATATAAAGTTTTGTGTCCTTTTCATGACGATAAATCCCCATCAATGCACATTAGCGAAGATAAAGGTCTATATCATTGCTTTGTTTGTAAAGCTGGTGGTAATTTAATTCAATTTATTAAAGAATTTAAGAATTTAACTTATCCCGAGACATTAGAAGACATTTCAAGTTTTTTTAACATAAAGATACCTAAAAATAACTATAAGTCATCGCAAGATATAAGTTTAAATAAAAAATTATATGATTTTAATAATAAGATTTTACAGTTTTTCTCTAGATGTCTACTAGATAATCAAAGAAATTCGAAAGCAATTAATTACTTAAAAGGAAGAGGTTTTACAGCTGAGGATATTGAAGAGAATTCTTTAGGGTTTGCACCAGATAGTTGGGATTCTATTTCATCTTTAGTATCTGGAAAGAAAGATGCTGCTGACATAGCGCTGCTCCTTGGGCTTGTAAATAAGAAAGATGGCAAGGAAGGTTTATATGATTTCTTTAGAAATAGAATCATATTCCCGATTAAAAATAGACAAGGAAATGTTTTAGCTTTTGCCGGTAGAACTATTGGAGATGATAAAGCAAAATATATAAACTCTAAGGAATCTGAAATCTTTTCAAAACGTAAAATTCTTTATGGCTTAGGAAATTTTAACAAATTAAATGGCAGGAGACCTAAGTATGTTTTTATAGTAGAGGGTTACACTGATGTTTTGATGATGAACAAGTGTGGATTATATAATGTAGTTGCTACAATGGGGACTTCACTGACGCTGGAACATGCAAATGAGATTAAGAAAATTTCCAACAAAGTTATTCTTTGCTATGATTCCGACTCTGCGGGCATTGACGCATCTTTTAAGAATATTGAGCCCTTGTACCAGTTCGGGATTGAAATCTTTAGCTTGAGGTTAGAAAAAGGCACAGATCCTTGCTCTTATTTGGAAAAGTATGGAAGAGAGGAATTTATTCAAAAAGCTAAAAAATCTCATTCTATAATGGATGAATATATGGATTATTTAAAAGATAAATATATAGAAAAAGAATTAAGTATCAACGAAGTTTTAGAAAATTTTATTGGAAAGATTAAATATGTCCAAGATTTTATACAAAGAGATGAATTCATAAATAAGTTTGCTTCATCTTTTCAAATTACAAAAGTAAAGATAGAAAAGATAATAAATAAGGAATTTATTAAAATTGACTCTAATCTAGAAATTTCATCTACAAACCGTATTCTTAGTCCAGAGGATATAATTTTGAAAGTCTTTGTGGAGTTCTCAGATTCCAGAGACCCATCCTTAATGAAAAAGTACTCCTCTATTCTTTGCAATAATTTTCACGAACAGATTCTATCGCTTATGATGAATAATACAGATGCTGAAGCTTCCAATATTATAGGAAAAATTAACGAAGAGGCTTTAAGTAGTATGATTTCAGATTTAATATTTACACCTTATGATATTCCTGAAGATAAACTATTAAGAAAAAAATTAATTGAAGATTGTATGAAAAGAATAGAGCTTGATTCTATAAAAGATTTAAAGCGACTCATTAATCTCAAACTTAGTAAGAATGCTGAAATACCTGAACAAGAAGAAAAGCTTCTGTTGAATGAGTTGAGAAATCTTATCGAGAAAGAAAAGGCCTTATTTTAGGAGCGAATATTGTTCTTTATAGGCATTTTCTTCTTAATTAGTTAATATTATACAAAGTGCAAATGTTAAATAAAAACGTACTCCCTTTAGCTTTAGATTTTCTTCCTCATTTTGTAGATAAAATTCTGCCTAAAATAAAATTAGACAAAAAGGTTAGGAAAGAGCTGGAAATCAGAGCTCCTGTAAAGCAGCTGGAATCTACAGATGATCCTGTTAAAAGTTATTTGAATACTATTGCACTTCATTCCTTATTAAAAAAATCAGAAGAAACAGATGTTGCATCAAGATTAAGTATTGCTAAAACCTTTTTATGCGAATCTTTGGTGTCAGATTTAATATTGTTAAGGTATGTTTCGGAAAATTATTTATCTACTTCTTTTAATCCTGAACCTTATGATCTTGATATGGATGAGGTAGGTACCCATGGTGCAAACAGTGAAAGTCTCAATAGAAGAATTGTTAATGTATTTGATGTTATAGATAAGGCTTTATCTAAGAAAAAATTGCCAACTAAAGATAAGAAGTTATTAAAAGAGGAAATGTTAAAAATTGAATTCTCATCCGATTTCTTAAAGTCACTAGTTGAGTTTGTTAAAAGAAGCGAATATCCAAAGGATTTTATAGATAATGTTAAAAAATCAAAGCTTAATTATGTTGTATCAAAGAAGAAACTTGTTGAATCTAATCTAAGGTTAGTTGTAAGTATTGCCAGAAGATATACGAATAAGGGGCTACCTTTCTTAGATTTAATACAAGAGGGCAACATAGGGTTAATTAGAGCTGTAGAAAAGTTTGAGTATGAGAGAGGCTATAAGTTCTCTACTTATGCTACATGGTGGATTAGACAGGCGATAACAAGAGCCTTGGCTGACCAAGCTAGGATAATAAGAATCCCTGTTCATATGACAGAGCAAATCAATAGAATATCCTCTGCCTCAAGGATTCTGGTGCAGAAGCTTGGAAGAGAACCTACTTCTTCTGAATTGGCAGTTCAATCAAATTATGACTTAAGCAAGGTGGAAAAAATACTCAGGGTCACCAAAGATCCCATAGCTCTGGATTCTCCAATTAATGATGATGAATCTTCTCAAACTTTAATGGATACCGTGGGTGATGATAAAACACCATCCCAGTACGATTCTTTTAAAGATAACGAGCTTAAGGATATGATTAATGACTCACTTCATAAGGTGTTGAGTGAACGAGAAAAGGACGTTATAAAGAAAAGGTTTGGAATTGATGAAGATCAAGCTTTCACTCTAGAAGAAATTGGTAAAGAGTTTAATGTTACTCGTGAAAGAATTAGACAAATAGAATTAAAAGCACTAAAAAAGTTAAAAAAACTCCGTAAATCCCCAGTATTAAGCTATTTAGATTAAAAAATTAATTTTAATATTGACATCAATCTTTTTTTGTATAAGATTTTAGATTCTAGGTGGCCACACTGGAGGGGGTACACCCGGTTCCATTCCGAACCCGGAAGTTAAGTCCTCAGAGGCCGATGATACTGATACCCGTTGGTATTGGGAAAGTAGGTAGCTGCCTAGTTAATTTTTCTTATGTCTGACAAATTTAAAATAGCTATTTTTTCATCTGGTAATGGTTCAAATTTTGAAGCAATTGTAAATGCAAATATGCCAAATATTGAGGTTTCACTTCTTTTTTGTAATATGAAAGATGCATATGTTTTAGAAAGAGCCAGGAAGCTATCAATAGAGTCGCTATTTCTTTCTCATAAAGATTTTGATTCCAGAAAAGCTTTTGAAACTGAAATAATTTCCCGTATTGAGAAGTATGATGTTCAATTAATCGTTTTGGCAGGATTCAAGAGGATATTATCCCCATTCTTTACTTCACATTATGAAAAGAAAGTTATAAACCTCCATCCTTCATTACTACCAGCTTTTACGGGATTACACGCACCTCGACAAGCAGTAGATTATGGAGCAAAGTTTAGTGGATGTACTGTTCATTATGTTGATGAAGGAATTGATACTGGTCCTATTATAACGCAAGGATTAGTTGAAATTGACGATAATGATACTGAGGAATCTTTGATTCAGAAGATTCACCAAAAAGAACATGAAATCTTACCAAAAGCAATACAGCTTATTTCAGAAGATAGGTGTGTTCTCGATGGAAGAAGAGTATTAATTAAAAGTTAAATTTCTTTCCCAATAGCATGAGCAATTATTCTTGCTTTTTTAACCATCTCAGCAAATTTCTTAGGTTTTAACGATTGTCCACCGTCGCTTAAAGCAATTTCTGGTTTATTGTGAACTTCCACAGCTAGCCCATCTGCTCCAGCCGCAATTGCTGCATATGCAATTGGCGAAACATATTGCCAGTAACCTGTACCATGAGCAGGATCACCGATTACCGGGAGATGAGTTTTTTCTTTTAAGACTGGAATAGCATTTATATCAAAAGTATTTCTAGTTGCTGTCTCAAAAGTTCTAATACCTCTTTCACATAAGGCAACACTCATATTCCCTTCTGCAAGAAGATACTCTGCGCAAAGTAAAAATTCATTTATTGTTGTAGACATTCCTCTTTTTAAAAGCACTGGTTTCTTCGTCTTACCCACAGCTTTTAATAGCGCATAGTTCTGACAGTTTCTTGCGCCTATTTGTATCATATCAGCATATTTACAAACCAAGTCTAAATCTTTAACATCTAAAACTTCAGTAACAATTGGCAGCTGAGATTCATCACCAGCTTTTCTAAGCAATATTAAACCCTCTTCGCCCATCCCTTGAAAAGTATAAGGCGAAGTTCTTGGTTTAAATGCACCACCTCTAAGAATTGTCGCACCACTTTCTTTTACAGACTTAGCTATTTCTAATATTTGATCTTCAGATTCTATTGAACATGGACCAGCTATAAGTGTTAAGTTTTTACCACCAACTGTTGTATTACCAACTTTAAATTCTGAGTCATCATTTCTAAACTCTCGACTTCCAAGTTTGTGAGGTTGCATTATAGGGACGACGGCCTCAACTCCAGGAAGCTGACCTAAAAGATTCATGTGTTGCTGTTTTTCTTTTTGGTCACCAACGGCACCTATTATGGTTTTAGATTTACCCTTAACGACTTCCGCGGTGTACCCGTATTCTTTTATTGCGGCTATAATCTTTTCTAACTCTTCATTTGAAGATGAACTTTTTAAAACAACTATCATAAAAACCTCCGATGCTATATAGTATTTTATGGAAAAAAGAATCTTTATCAAATTAATTAAGGAAAATTGTGGATATTAATTTTATAAAAAAAATTATATCGATCCTAAAATGGTTAATAATTGGGCTATTAACGGTTCTTTTTGGTTTTTTAACTATATTAGTTTCGCTTTTCTCTCCCAGACTCGCTTGTCTATCAACAGTAAAATTATGGGGTAAGTTAATATTATTTTTTTGCAATATTAGGCTTAAAGTAAGTGGGATAGGTAATTTATCAGATAAGCCTTTAATTGTTATGTATAACCATAAAAGCTTTTTTGATATTTTTTGTTTTAGCTCTTTTATGCCTTACGATTGGAGAGCTATGATGAAAAAAGAACTTCTCAACTTTCCTGTCTTCGGTCAAGCAGTAAAGATTATGGGACACTATTTTGTGGCACGGGACGGATCTTTTGAAGACAGAAGAGAAGTCGTTAAAATGTTGAAGAAAATTAAGAATGGAAGAATCGTTTTTATCGCGCCTGAAGGTACTAGAAATCCGAACCCGGGACTCTTAGAGTTTAAGACGGGGGGTTTTTTTATAGCTAGAAAAACTGATACTAATATTGTTCCCATGATTATTGATGGTGCAGGAGATATTCTAGACAAAGGATCTTTTAATATAAAACCAGGGACAATCGTCATTAAATTTCTTCAGGAAATTGATGTTTCAACTTATAGCTCTAATAAAGATGGTATAAATGACTTAAGAGAGCACACTTTTAAAATTTTCAATCAAAATTTATAACTTATTTTTTTAAGACCTTAATAGAATAAATTTTTTTATCATCTTTTTTATAAAATTTTTGGAATTTTGTTAAAGGAATTGAAGAGTCTAAAAGATCTATAGATTTATCAGGCGAAAGATTCGTTTTTAAAATAGCTCTCTTGATTTCTCTAAAATATTTATTGCTATCAGTTTTAATAATAAGGCTTCCTTTTCTCTTTAATTTTTGATATATACCCGTCAGAAGCTCTAAGTTGACCAATCTATTTTTTTGATGTTTCTCTTTAGGCCATGGATCTGGATTATTAATAAAAACTTTATTGATTGAATTGGTCTTTAAAACTTTTGTAGTAAATAGGGTTGCATCACATAAAGCAAATTTAACGTTATGGAGTTTGTTTGCATGAGCTTTCTTTAGGCACTTAATTATTCTTCCATATTTAATTTCTACTCCTATGAATTGTCTTTTTGGGTATAAAGATGCAAGGTCCACTATAAATTCACCTTCACCGCAACCAATATCTAGTATGGTGTTTTTATTGAGAAAATACTTATCAAAATCTACTGTTGTAAAATTAATTAGATATTCAGGGAATTTATCAATTTTTAATTTCATCAATAACTTTATTTAATGCATTCAATATTATTTTATCATTTACCTGAATTGAGTGCTTACCTTTGGTTGTTTTCATTTTACCTATATTTTGCGGAATAGAGAAAGTAATTTTGTTATCACTATTCTTTTTGTCTAGCCTCATAAAAGAAAGAAGTTGCCTATTGTCAGATTTGTTAAGCTTTATCTTTAGAAGATTATGCATTAATAGTAGCTCTTTAATTCTAGAATAGTTAGTAATAGACAATACTTTTATGTCATGGGCTATTTTGGCTTCTACTAGCATGCCTAATCCTATACAATCCCCATGTGATTTGGAGTAGTTATATAGTTTTTCGATTGCATGCCCTACTGTATGACCAAAATTTAGAATCATTCTTTTGTCACCTTCCTTAAAGTCTTCCTTGATAGTCTTTACTTTTATTTGTATGCACTTCTTTATAATCTTCATTATTATATTTTTTTTATTTGAGAGAAAGTTTTTATTGATTGTTCCAAGTAGGGAAAATAATTCTTCATCATCGATGATTGAATATTTTATAATTTCCGCCATCCCCTGTCTTATTTCTTTTTTTGGTAGGGACAAGAGAAAGTCCATATTAATTATTATTTCCTTAGGATTATAAAAAGTTCCTATTAGATTTTTACCATATTTGTTATCGATTGCAGTCTTACCACCAATAGAGCTATCAACAATAGCAACCAGAGAAGTTGGTATATGGACCAAATCAATACCCCTCATAAAAGTCGATGCGGTATAGCCAGATAGATCACCCACGACTCCTCCACCAATAGCGACAATAAGACTTTTACGGTTAAACTTATTTTTTAATAGCTCTTCTTCTATGTGGTTTTTGGTTTCGATAGATTTGCTTTTTTCACCCGGCTTAATGTTTATATTTAGTAAGCTATTGCTTGATATGGTCTTCCTGTATAGAGCCCAAATATTTGTATCAGAGACTATGGCTATCTTTGTATAGCTTCTTTTTTGTTTATCAAGGAAATCTTTAATATTTTTACTAAATTTAATTGTATATGAACTTTTTACTGCCTCGTTTATTACTTTCATATTTTTAAAATCTTATAAGAGATGATATGTTGTTACATTTCAACTTATCTCTTCCTTTTAGACTTTCTAATTCAATAACAAAAGATATAGAACTTATCGAGCAATTAAAGTTCTTAACTAATTCTTCGATTGCCTCAATTGTTCCACCTGTTGCTAGTAAGTCGTCAATTATTGCAACTTTATCCCCTGGTTTTATTGAATCTGTATGAATTTCGAATGTATCAGTTCCATATTCCAACTCGTAGTCGACCTCAAAAGTTTTATATGGGAGCTTCCCTTTTTTTCTAACAAGGACTAAATTTTTGTTTAGATTATAGCAGACAGCTGAGGCAAATATGAACCCTCTGGATTCTGGAGCTACTATTGATGTTACTTCTTTGGGTATATTTTTAGAAATTTCGTTTACTACAAAAGTAAACGCCTTGTAGTCACCAAGAAGAGGAGTTATGTCCTTATATAAGATTCCATCTTTTGGAAAATTCGGAATATCTCTTATGTATTCTTTTATATCCATTTTATAATTAAATATATAATTAAAATTAGTATTAAGCTAATAGATATATAAAAAAGTTTTTTACTTTTTAGCATCTGATCGAATTGCTCTTCAAATACTTTTGCTAAGTAGCCGATTAAAGCAAATCTTAAACCTCTTCCTATTATAGAGCCGACAAGAAAAGGAAGGAAATCAACATTCAGTACTCCAGCCGTTACACAGAAAAGTTTAAATGGAAGTGGCGTAAATCCAGATGTAATCATTAGCAGGAAAGTTCCGTCATTAAATTTTTCTCTAATTATACTAATTTTATCGATATTATTTGAAATTAATGCGATATCATTTTTAATACCAAAGGCAACTATTTCCTCTCCGAGATAGTATCCAAGGCAACCACCAGCTACTGAGCATATAAGGCATAAAAAGACTAATTTTATAATTCTTTTATAAGTTTTTTTTATGCATAGTAGTCCTAAAAAAGGATCTGGGGGTATTATAAAAATTACAGCTTCAGTAAATGAGACTATCGACATTATCATTTGGCCCCTAGGCCCTCTACATAGCTGGAGAATATATTGATATAATTTATCTATCATAGCTTCAATTTTAGCCTCTTTGAATCTGTATAGTCGGTTATTAATGGAGTAACAGAAATATAGTTATTTCTTATTGCATGAATATCGGTTCCAGTTTTGGATTTATAAGTTAAATCACTCCCACCAATCCAAAAGTATTGATTTCCTCTTGGATCCTTTTTGGGAACAATAGTTTGTCCATATGCTCTTGAACCTTGCTTGGTCATTTTTATCCCTTTAATTTTATCATTCACAACATTTGGATAATTAATATTTAGAAAAAAAGATTTTAGTTTGATAGAAATTATTTTGTCTAGAATTGCCTTGAAATAGATTGAACACTCTTTATATTTCGGATTCTTTTTATTGGCAATTGAAATTGCAATTGAATTAACTCCATGAAGGAACCCCTCTCTCGCAGCTGCTACAGTTCCTGAATAATTTATATCATCTCCTATATTAGCTCCATCATTAATTCCTGAAACAACTAAATCAAATGGCTTCTTACCTATCTTAGAATTTATAGCAAAATTTACACAATCAGCAGGAAGACCAAGTAGGGCAAACTTATTCTTTTGGGTTTCTCTAACTCTCAAAGGAGTATTGAGACTTATTGAATGACTCTTTGTACTTTGATTATATTCAGGAGCAACAATAATTGTCTCCCCAAAAGTAGATAATATCTCATATAAATCAATAAGACCTTTTGCTTGAATACCATCATCATTTGTTAAAAGAATTTTCATTAATACATCTTAACCAATTTTATTTAATTATGCTTTAGTACAAATAGACATATTTCATAAACTGACATTTATTAAATTCCTTAATTTATCTCTTAGTTTTTTAAGTTTTTGTATAACTTCAACTTGAGTTTCCAGCTTTTTATTAAGTTTCTGATTGATATTCTCGTTGTTACTTAAGATTTCCAAATTTTTCATATACTTATCAATTTCTAAAATTATTTCTATTGAATTTTTATGATAAAGTTTATGACTTGTCTCATCATTAGTTCTTAGCTGACTAGCTAGTTCTTTATATTTTTTAGTCCAATATCGTATTTTACTACTAGGAATCCCAGTTATTTCAACAAGCTCGCCTATTTTAAAGAAAAACTTACTATCATTTGTTTTATCAGGTTCCATGAAAAAAAAGTAAAATAATTAACTTTTAATGTCAATTCTATCTAATCTTAAAAGTTGCCCTATGAAAAGGGCTAGGACCAAATTTTTTAATTAACTCAATATGCTGCTTTGTGCCGTAACCTTTATTGTTCTCAAGATTATAATACGGATATATTTGTGAAACCTTTTTTAATATAAAGTCACGAGTAATTTTTGCAATTATTGATGCGGAAGCTATAGATTTGTATTTTTGGTCACCTTTTACCACACATATTTCTTCAAGCTCAGTTCCAATGTTTTGATTTCCATCTATTAGTAAGCAGGCATTTTTTATTTTAAGTTTTGTAACAGCTCTAATCATTGCTAGCTTGGTCGCATTTAAAATATTTATTTCATCTATCTCTTTGTGAGTTGCATAACCCAGAGTAAAAGTAGATCTGGTGCTAATTAATTGAGCAAAGGCATAAGTTCTTTTCTTATCTGTCAGAATTTTGGAGTCATTGACTTGAATGTGATTGGTTGACGAGTTTAGAATAAAAGCGCAAGCCACAACAGGTCCCACNAAAGATCCTCTACCTACCTCATCAATCCCTACAACTACCTTTTTACTTCTGAGTAACTCTATTTCAATTAGATTTGGGTCTTTCATCTAAGTAAGTTGCATTCTTTTAAGTTCAATTAGTAGTTCTGATGCTTTTCCCTCATCTAAAGTAGTTAAAGGTAGCCTCAGACTATTGATGCATAACCCTAGCTTACTCATTGCAAACTTTATTGGAATTGGGTTAGTGTCCACAAAAAGAAGTTCGTTTAATTTGGCGATATCTGAATTAATCCTCTTTACTGTTAAGCTCTCACTCTTTTGAAAAGAATCGTACAACGCTGAACATTTCTCAGGTATGAGGTTTGATGTTACAGATATAAATCCTGAACCTCCCTCTTCAAGTATTGAAAGATTC